>Ga0105047_10010101_pt1 | contig 15451 bp, 13 predicted proteins | sample MAT04_FD_78384 | JGI IMG/M metagenome (GOLD analysis project Ga0105047, IMG submission 78384) | Freshwater microbial communities from Lake Fryxell liftoff mats and glacier meltwater in Antarctica - MAT-04 (megahit assembly) | ecosystem: Environmental > Aquatic > Freshwater > Ice > Liftoff... | reverse complement strand
GCGTCGGCAGGAATGAAATGAAGTGCAATCTTTTAAAGATCGATTTCAATTTAATAATCCTTCCGAGAATTACGAACACGAGCGTCATTTGTCAGCTTATACGATTGACGACAGTGCTGGCCATTGATCTTATTTTTTCCGTGAGTCCGGCACCCTTGTGCAGTATCGCGGATGCGTTCCGCTCCACGTAGCTCGTCTCGGGGAATGAGAGATCCCTCGCGGTTACGACCACGGTCAGCGGCACATCGCGATTTCGACGCAAGGGCTGAATTTTCTCCAGGAAGGTAACTCCATCCATAACCGGCATCATCAGGTCCACAATGATAATGTCAGGTTGAATATGCTGCATTTTTTCAAGTGCTTCCTGTCCGTTCGCGGCAGTCGTGACCTGGCAGTTCTCTTCCTCCAGAACCGTGGAGATCAGGCGACGGGTGTCGGCATCATCATCAATAACCAGTGCGCACGCTCTTGTCGGGTTGACACTTCGTGAAAGGACCCTGAGCAATTCATCGCGTTCAACTGGCTTTGTCAGGAAATCGACCGCGCCCAAAAGCGCGCTGCGGTTCTCTTCGGCGGACATGCTGACGATAACGACGGGGATGCTGTTTAGCTCGCAATCCGCCTTCAGTTCCCTCAGCACTGCCCAGCCGTTCATTCTGGGCATGTGGTAGTCAAGAGTGATAACGTCGGGCCGGTGTTCGCGGGCAAGCCGCAATCCTTCTTTTCCGGTTCCGGTGCTGAAAGTAGTGCATCCGGCTTCCTGGAGGTGATGCAGGAGCAACATGCGTGCTTCCATGTCATCATCGATCACGAGCACCTTTCTGCCCTTCATCTCCGACGGGACTTCAAGTCCTTCTGGAAGCTTTGAAGGAAGGCGCGCCGCGCAGACGGGAGTTTCCGGTTGTGCCGGGGCCGCGGCTCCTTTCGGAAGGAGATTGATGGTAAACTGCGATCCCCTGCCGACCTGGCTGGTGACGTCAATGCAATAGCCCATCAATTCACAGAGCGAACGGGAAATGGCGAGACCCAGGCCAGTGCCGCCGTATTTTCGAGCGGTGCTGTTGTCGGCCTGCTGAAACGCTTCGAAGACGCGTTGCAGCTTATCTTGCGGGATGCCTATTCCGGTATCAATGATATCGATGGCGATCGGCTGTTGCGTCACACAGTCGGTGCGCAGCCGCACGGTGACACTGCCCTGCTCCGTAAACTTCAGCGCGTTGGCGACCAGATTGATGATTACCTGCTTCAGTTTCTGACTGTCAGACTGCAGGTATGCGGCGCTGGAAGGCAAGTCCGCCAGAAGCTTCACGCTGCGGCCCAGGACCTGACCGCCCAATTGTGCAATTGTTTCATTGATCAGGTCGATGACGTTCACAGTGGCCAGTTCCACTTCCACCTTTCCAGCCTCGACTTTGGACAAGTCCAGAATGCTGTTGATCAGGTTCAGCAGATGCTTGCCATTTTCCTGGACCCTTTCCAAGTGGCGGAGATCAGATTCGCGCAGGTTTCCGGCCTTGTTCTTGAGCAGGATGGACGAGAAGCCGATCACTGAGTTTAACGGCGTCCGTAGTTCGTGGCTCATGTTGGCGAGGAACTCGCTCTTGGAAACGTTGGCGGCATCCGCGACCTCTTTTGCCACCTGCAGTTCACTGGTGCGGTCGGCGACTTTCTTTTCCAAGCCGGCGTTCATTTCTCTCAGTTGAGTATCCTTGGCCTGAATTTCATCAAGCATCTTATTGAAGCCGCAGATGAGTAAACCAATCTCATCCGCCGGACCGGTGACGGCGCGAATGGCATAATCCTTCTGTCTCGCAACAAGATCTATTGATTGGGCCAGGTTTTTAACCGGTTGAATGATCCGCTGGCTGAACACAGTGCTCGCGACAAATAGCGCCACCAGAGCGCAAACGGCGAACATCACCTCTAGAGCCTGTTCCCTATTTAATGCTTCTGTCGACTGGCTCTTGTATTCCGCAATGGTCCTGCCGACAGTCGCTACAACAGAGTCAATGAGGTCCGTAGGTTTGCGATCGATGCCTCCTACGGCAGTATCCGCCGTCACATAATCTTTGCCACCGCTGGCCTCAAAAGCCTGTAGGGATTTGCGATACTGGTCGCCAAGTATACTGTGTGTATTCTTGAACTCTTCCATTATCACGCGAGTTTCAGGATTCTGAGTTATCGCGATGTATCGTTTTGCCTCGGATTCAACTCTAGCTTCTTTTTCGTAGAATTGTTTTTGGTATCGTTGCAATAAATCTGGATTGTAACCTCGCAAAAGGATATTCTTCCACTCCTGAACCTGCTTTTTGAAATGAACCTGGATAACGCGCGCACTGCTTTCTTCGTCCATGAACGCGGTCATTATAACATCATGCGACCGTCTGATCTCTCGCGTACGGATTTGCAAAAACAGCGCTCCCGAAAGCATTATCAATGAGACAATAGCAGTGACCAGGTTAATTTTCGTCGCTAACGAATATTTAAACATAAGGTTTACTTCCCTTTATGTACATTGACAGCATTGGAAATTGACAGCGCTAGCCCCGAATAGTTCAGCTTGAATTTCATCGTGCCTGTCGTGCGCGGAATCTATTTGGATCGCTCCCGATGATTTCGCAAGGAGAATCGTCACAAGGCAACTCAGAATAGCGGTGGGTAGAACCCTTTGAGAAGAATCTTCATCGTTTTTCCGCAGCAAATGCAAGAGTCGTTGACATTTCTTCTTGTTTTCGCAATCGGGCGAGCCCCTGTTGAATGGCCGCCCGCAGAATTTCCTCATCCACGATTGGCTTGGACACATAGTCGTCGAAACCAGCCTTCAGCAGGCGTTCACGGTCGCTGGCCATTGCATGCGCCGTGAGGGCAATCACGGGCAGTGAGCGCAGGCGTGCGTCCGCGCGAATGCGCTTGAGCACTTCCACGCCGTCGATGCAAGGCAGTGAAATATCAAGTAGTACCAGATCCGGGACGGACTCCTTCAGCCCCTCCAGCGCGTCGACGCCGTCTTCGTATTCCGTCAACTCGTAATCGTCGCTCAGGAACGCCTGGAGCAGCATGCGATTGTCCGGATTGTCTTCGACCACAGCGATGGTTGGTTTCATTGCAGACCTCTATTTATTGAATGAGTAAGTGCCTGAAGCATATGAGCGCAACCGCCATGCCGCGGAGATTCAATGCGCTGCGGATCGCTAAATCACGCCTGCCATTGGGTCTTGATGAACAGCGCGTGTTGCGTTGAAGCGCAAAACCCTGGACGTGTCCGGAAGTCTGGACTGAAGTCCAGAACCCTGGACCCCCGTTCGGAATCCTGGAATGCATTCCAAGTCAGTTCGATCTTACAACTCATTCGTGCAGAGCCTGTTTGAGAATCGATGGCGTATGAGCGGCCATGGTATCAAATGTGATTTAGGAACGACGACTGATTTCACGACGTGGACACTGGAGAGCCTATGATGACCAACCGACCGTTGCCCGTGCGCATCCTCGTCCATATCAAGCCCGAGATAAGGGATCTGATTCCGCTATTTCTGGAAAACCGCCGCAAGGACATTTGCCGGCTCGGTGAGTCTCTGGAACGGAGCGATTTCAAAGCGGCGTACATCATCGGCCACAATCTGGCGGGCATCGGAGGCGCCTACGGCTTCAATCTGCTGACGGAGATCGGAAGAAAAATGGAGCTTGCCTCCAAGGCGGAGAATGCGGCGGACGTGCGCGCAATGACCGCCGAGATTGACGCTTACTTGAACAACGTGGAGGTGATCTATGAGTGACCATATGAAGCCCCTGATCATGTGCATCGACGACAACAGCGAATGGCTGGCCCTGGTCGAGCGCTGGTTGATCGGAGGCGGTTACCGCGTGGTGATCGCGGACGGCCCTGCATCGGCGCTGGTTGCATTGCCGAGCATCAATCCGGATCTGATCCTGCTCGACGTCGTGATGCCGGGAATGGATGGGTACTCATTCTGCGCCAAACTGCAGAGTATGGAGTCCATTGCGCCCATCATGTTCATGACGGCGCTGAACTCCGAGCAGGATAAGGCCCGGGCGCTTGCGGTGGGCGGCGTGGATTACCTCATCAAGCCCGTCCCAAAGGAAAAACTGCTGCTCGCGGTTCAGCGCCACCTTCGCACCCGGCAGCGCTGGGCGAATCTGTCGGGCCTGCATAAATCGGTCCCGCAGGTGTCTCGCAAAACCGCAAAGCATGACTTCAAGGGGTTCATGGACTTTCTCGTCCGCACAGCCAGGATTCCGGCAGGATTGCGTCCGGAGATGTCGGCGCGTTCGCCCGACCGGATGTACGCCATTGCGGCCGAATTGAAGATACCCGCCTCGGCAATGGCCAGGCACGCAGCCGAGTTCCTGAATGTGCCCTATTTTGAAAAGATCGACGCGGCCGATATCGAGTTGGGCGTGCTTCCGCCCTCCTTCTGCAGGACCAATCACGTCGTGCCGATCAAGCATGCCGACCGCCTGACCTTCGTGCTGTCAAATCCGTTCAACCTGCAGTTGCTGGACGATCTGCAGAATGCATCCAACAGCCGCGATGCGATCAGTTTTGTCATTTCAGATCAGGATTGCATTTCAAGAGTTTTCAAAGCTTCGCAGCCGGAGGCGCGGCCGAAGCCCCCCGAGCCCGCCGCAAGCATGAACGACATAGAATCCGAACTGAAGGGCATGTTCGAGGCGTTCGAAACTGTCCTGCCAGACGATGTTTCGGAGGAATCGAGCCCGATCATCCTGCTGGTCAACAAACTGATGCAGTCCGCCTGCGAACTCGGCGCATCCGACATTCACCTGGAGCCTTGGGAAAACGAGGTGCTGGTGCGCTTCAGAATCGACGGAGAACTCCAGATCGCTCACCGCCTGCGGCCGCAGAAGTTGATCAATCCCCTCAGCGCCCGCATCAAGATCATGAGCAACCTCAACATCACGGAAAAGCGCCTGCCGCAGGACGGCCGGCTGAAGTTCCGCGACGACATCGACATGCGCGTGTCCGTGATGCCGTCGAACTTCGGTGAGAAAGTCGTGCTTCGCATCCTGGACAAATCCAAGTCCGCGCTGCCCCTGGTCGACCTCGGTTTCTCCGAGAGAAATCTCAAGCTGTATCGCGAAAAGATTGAGTCGCCTTATGGTCTGATCCTGCACGTGGGCCCGACGGGATCTGGAAAATCGATGACACTGTTCTCAGCCTTGCGCGAGATTCAGAAACCACAGATCAACATCGAGACTTTGGAAGACCCCATCGAGTACACTCTGCCCGGCATCACCCAAGTCCAGATTCATCCTGAGATTGGGTTCACGTTTCAACGCGGGCTGCGCGGCTTCCTGCGGCAGGATCCGGATGTCATCCTCGTCGGCGAAATCCGCGACGCGGAGACTGCGCATACGGCCATCGAGGCGGCACTCACGGGCCACCTGCTCTTCTCCACGCTTCATACCAACGACGCTGCATCAACCATCGTGCGCCTGGTCGAGATGGGTGTTGAGCCTTACCTCATCAGTCCGTCGCTGGTCATGATCTGCGCGCAGCGGCTGGTGCGGCGGCTGTGCGAGGCATGCAAGGAGCCGTACCAGGCCAGTTCCAGCGAGAAGCAGATCGTCGGCGCCTGTCCCACGGATCCGTTGACCCTGCATCGCGCCAGGGGCTGCGCGGCCTGCAATGGCACGGGATACAAGGGCCGGGTGGGCGTGCATGAACTGTTGACCATGAATGACGAGTTGCGGACCGCCATCAGCCGGCCTGGGATCACGTCGGAGGCGTTGAAACGCCTTGCCGTGGAGACCTGCGGCATGACGACGATGCAGTGGGACGCCATGGAAAAGGTCCGCCAGGGCATCACCTCGGTGGGCGAGGTCATCTCGCAGATCGGGCGCGAGGATTTCGATTCGCGGCCGGACTGGATGCGCGCGGATCAAAAGGCGACGCGGGTGCTGGAAAAAGTGTGAACAAGCAATTGGCGCTATGGCTTGCCCAGCACCTCTTCGAACCTTGCGTGCTAGCGTGGACGGAGTAAAGGGCTTCGATTCCAGCCAGTCCTGCGGCGATTGATACAGGGATTCACACGAGCGGCCCCAGATCAAATAAAATTACGTCGTAGCCGTAATCTTGAAGCGTCCGTGCGGCTATCAGACCTGACACGCCCGCCCCATCACCGCGATTCGAGATTTTGCTTTCTTCATTTCACACGCTTCATATCCGAAAGCCGCTATACGTAGGACAGTTATCTCAGCGCCGTCAACCGCGCCTAACGTGAACGAATGCTGCCCAATCCGCCATCGACGCCAATAACCTGGCCCGTCACCCAACTCTGTTCAGGACTTAGCAGCCATGCTATCGCTCGCGCAACGTCGGCCGGTTCACCAAGGCGTCCCAACGCGTGCATCGCCAGGGACGCTTTCAGGGACACTTCATTTTCCGTCAGTCGGGCCGTCATGGGTGTTCGCACCAGCCCCGGCGCTACACAGTTCACTCGTATTCCCCGCGAGGCGTATGTAGCGGCCGCAGAGAGAACGAGGCCAATGACGCCGGCCTTGGCAGCGGCGATGGCCTCGTGATTGGCCAGGCCCACTCGCGCAGCGGCGGACGAGACCAAAACAATCGACCCGCCGGTGAGCATCATCGCACGAGCGCCAGCGCGCAGGACCGCAAACGCGCTCGTCAAATTCGTGGAGATGATGCTGTTCCATTCGGTCGGACTGGTTGAATGAGCAGGCTTCAGGAGCAGCGACCCCAGGCAGCAGGCAATGCCATCCAACTGCGTGTGCATCTGTCGCGCTTTTTCCACGCAAGAATCGACGTCGTCGAAACGGGTTGCATCGAGCGAATACGGGAAGCCGCGGCATTCTTCGGCCAGAGCGCGAAGCTTATCTTCATTACGACCGGCTATTACCAGATTTGCGCCCTGCGCTGCGAGTTGACGACATAGTTCCGAGCCGATGCCGCCCGTCGCTCCAAATACAAGGTAAGAGTGGGTCGATTTGTTTTCTAGTACAGTCATTCTAAAATCCCCATGTGATCAACTTATCACGTCCGCGAGTTCAATCTGTGGGAAGAAACACCCAAAGAGCCGGACGGCCGCAGTTGCAGTGTACCGCTCGGCCTAACAGGCCCAGTCCCGCGAGGCACAATGCATTCATGCTTTTCTTCACAATGAGACTCCTCTAAAAAATGCCTCTTCGAGAAAGAGGCGTTTGTATGGCGACCGGCACAGTACCGGCGAACCTTGATCGCACCAACGCTTTACGGATGCTTCGCTGACGCCGATCGCCTGAGAGTCAAGCGGCTTATCCGCTGACATCGTGGAACGCTTTTTCCGGCCGTGGTTCTCGGGCGTTTTCCTTGAGAATAATCTGGAGACATCGAGCCGCTTCTTCAAATTTGTCTTTCGCATGTTCGCGCTTGGCAACACGGCTTTGCCAGAAGAAGGCATGGGTAGCATTCCAAGGCAGCTCGTCCGCGATCTCCCTTTAGGCATGCTGCGACTTTCGACGCGTGTCGAGTCGATGAATGGCTTGGTTGTTCGACTCGCCGATCAACAAACCATTGAAGCCCGCGCCATCGTGCTACGACTGTCTTGACATACACTTCCTATTCTGTTAAGGTTTCTTCCTTCATGAACATCCACTTCGGTAATTTACTCAAGGTTCCCTTCGGGTGAATCGGCCCGTGCGCAGCGGCGGATCAACTTCCGTCAGACAGCTCGCATGGGGCCAGTTGGGCTCTTTAGTTTTCGAAGTCGCGAGTTCCCTCTAACAAACCGGAAGATCCGATACGACCGCTTCAGCTTGCTCGGGTAGCAAGTGGGTCGTGATTTTCACGCCCGCTTTTCCACCCTCCAGAGCAATCCAGCACGGACAATTCGAGGTGGCCAGAATTTCTCATTTAGGAGTAGGGGGGATCATGCATTCTTTTTCGTTTCGCTTATCGGCCTGCCTCTGTGCAGCAGCCATCGTTCTCACGTCCACGTTCTCTGCCCGTGCCGGCGAAAGCGGCGACGAGGCGCTCCGCAAGGAGATGGAGAGCATGCGTAAGGCGCAGGAGGAGATGGTCAAGACCATGCGCGCGCAGCAGGAAAAAATTGACCAACTGGAGGACAAGGTACGCATAGCCAGGCCGGCTGCCGTTCATGCGCCCATTCCGCAATCCACTGCCGCAGCAATTGAAAGCCGAATCATTTCTGACGATCCCAACCACATGCGCTGGAGCGAGTTCACGGTCAGCAGCAAGACAAAGATCAAGCTCTACGGGTTCCTTCGGCTGGATGCGATTTACGACGATTCCGCTCCGAACAATACGCAGGTCATCGGTTTCGTGCGCTCTGAAGATCCGACCGCACCGGGCACTGTAGGTGCTTTAAACAATCACGATCATTTCACCATGCATCCGCGCCTGACGCGCATTGGTGCTGATTTCGCCGGCCCCAACATTCCAGAACTGGGCTGCGCGGAACTGAGCGGAAAACTTGAAATCGACTTCTACAACAACGGCCTGCTCGGGCAGAGCGAATCGCGCCAAGCCGTGCGAATGCGGCATGGTTATCTGAAACTCTCGTGGCCAGAGTCCAACCTTTCGCTGCTGGCCGGACAGACCTCCGACGTGATTTCGCCGCTCTTCCCGATCGTCAATCCCGACCTTGTGATGTGGGGCGCAGGAAACCTGGGCGACCGCCGACCTCAGGTGCGCGGCGAGTGGCAGCCCAAAGCGGGCCCCGGCAAGTTTTACCTGGGACTCGAAGTGGGACTTACCGGCGCCGACGACAATCAAGACCTCGACCCGGCCGGCACAACAGGCGCAGGCTACCGCGATGGCGAGCAGTCCGGTAAGCCGACGTTGCAGATGCGCACCGCTTACAAACTGCCCGTCTGGGAGAAGAAGCAGACTCTGGAGTTTGGGCTGTGGGGCCATTATGCGTGGGAACGTCCCGACAATTTGCCGCTCATCGGCACACCGGCGGCGCCCGTCGGTGCCAGCACGGATTTCCGCAGCTATGCACTGGGCATGGACCTGTCGATCCCGCTCTACAAAAACCTCCTCTGGCTAAAGAGCGAAGCGTGGTTCGGCCAGAACCTCGACGATATTCGCGGCGGAATCTTCCAGGGAATCAATACGGTCACCGGCGAGGAGATCGCGTCGCGGGGTGGATTTATCGAACTCGGAGCGAAGGTGCCGAGCCTGAAGTGGTACTCCGTGCATGCCGGCTATTCGACCGATGATCCGCGCAATAACGATCTCAACGTCAATAACCGCTCAGCCAACAAAACCTGGTACCTCGCGCAGCGCTTCAACTTTGACCCGCTGGAATTCGGCATCGATTATCTATACTGGCGCACCGATTACATTGGTCTGGATAAAGGCGACACGAATCGCTTCCAGTTCTTCATCTCATACAAGTTCTAATAAAAGGAGCTTCAATGACTAGATTGCATGTTCTCATTTGTGGAACGCTCGTGGCGGCCGCGTCCCTGCAAGCTGCGACGCCGAAACAGGCTCAGTTTGAAGTGCGGCATGAGTTGAAGGTGAAGGTGCCTGAAGGCGCAAAGAAAATCCGGATCTGGTTTGCGATGCCGCAGGACGATCCAGCGCAGCAGGTGAAGGATTTCATAGTCGAGGCGCCGCTGGCGCACCGGATCGAAACCGATTCGGAAAAGAACAAAATTGTCTTCCTCGAAGGCGATCCGAAGGAAAAAGTGATCACCATCGTCGAAACCTTCGTATTGACGCGCCAGGAGACGCTCCGTACGCCAGACGCGACAAAGTCGCGTCCGCTGAACGACGAAGAACAGAAGACGCTGGCGCGCTACCTGGAACCCAACCAGCACATCATTATCGATGACAAGATCCGCGCGCTCGCCGCGCAGATCGTCGGCGACGAGGCCAATACGGTTCGTGCCGCACGCAAAATATACGACTGGGTGCTGAACCATATCGACTACTGGGTCAAAGATCCGGCCAACAAGAAAGCGTCGCCGGTGGGCAGTTCAGAATACTGCCTGATGAATAAAACAGGAAACTGCACGGATTTCCATTCGCTATGGGCGGCCCTGGCGCGGGCCAAAGGCATCCCGACAAAACTGGTGTATGGCTCATTTTTCAAAGCTGAATTGGACGGCAAGGATATCGATCAGAGTTACCACTGCTGGCCGGAATTCTACGCCGGCGGCATTGGCTGGATTCCGCACGACGTTGCCATCGCCGATATATTTGCCGGTGATTTCAAGCTGACCAAAGAGAACGAAACACTTGTGTCCCGGACCACGGCAGCGGGATACACTGCAGGGGACGCAGCCAAAGTGGAATACTACTTTGGAAATCTGGATGAACGCCGCGTGACATGGTCGGTCGGGCGCGACCTGACGCTCAGCCCAAAGCAGGAAGGCGGTCCCATCAACGCCTTGACGAAAGCTTACGTTGAAGTCGACGGCAAAGTTCATCCCGAGAAAGAAGGCTGGACACGTAAGCTCACCTTTGTTGAAAGAAAGTAGAACCCGTTGGATCAGAACGACAGCAACAGAGCCAGTGAGTTGGTTGAACTGCTGACCTCTCTGCGCGGGTGCATGTGTTTCTCCTGCATGAACCCGATTTGTTCGCACGAAGGACTGATGAGCGTGGTGGCGGGCTTCAAAGATGAACCGCGCTGCTGCGATTGTCTGGCCAAGGCGATGAAGACCGGACGCGCCAACGCCCGTGACCGCATGGTCTCTTTTATCCAGGGGCGGCCCTGTTTTGTGACCGCGTGGAATTGGGCCAGTGATCAGGAGGGTTTCGGAAAGTCTGCTCTGCCGAGATGTTTGTGGCCTGGAACTGAAACGCCAACGGTTGCGTCGCCGGTGGAAATTCTGGAATCCAAAAGTGTGACACAGGAAACGCCGCAACACGATCAATTTTGGGATGCCGGAGAGATGGGTTGCGGCGATCTCGTTCTTGAATTGCGCGTCCGTCTGCGCGAACTGAAGGCTGGACAGATTCTAAAGATAGCGGCGCGCGACCCCGGCGCGCCAGAGGATCTCCCCGCATGGTGCCGCATGACCGGCCATTCGCTCGTCTCGGCGAAGCATCCTGAATACTTCATCCAACGAAAGGAAAATTAACATGGCCGGAAAATTCTGCGTGAGCCTGACCTGTGCAAAAGACAATACCGACAAGGCAACCGTCGCCTTCGTCATCGCCAACGCCGCAGTCGCCTCCGATAAAGACACGCTGGTCTTTCTGAGCATCGAAGGCGTGCGGGTTTCCCAGAAAGGCTATACCGACGACGTTCACGAAAGTGGTTTTGCGCCGCTTAAGGATTTGATGGCGAGCTTCGTGAAAGCGGGTGGAAAGATCTTCGTCTGCTCGCCCTGTTTCAAAAAACGCACTCTCGACGAGAACAATCTTGTAGAAGGTGCCACGATCGTCGGTGGGGCGAAGCTGGTTGAATTCCTCTCCGATAACGCACCGTCCGTCTCCTATTGAGGCATGGCAACGATGGATCCAGTTGAGCGCCACACGCACGCCGCCGATGTGAGTTTCGACGGCGGTGATCTCGATTGCGGCAACGGACTCCTGCTGCTGATACGGCAGCACATCGACCCAATGTCGCGCGGTCAGCTCCTCGAGATTCGCTCAACGGAAACGTCCGTGCAGGAAGATCTGCCGGCCTGGTGCCGCCTGACCGGAAATGAACTTATCTCGTGGACTCGTTCGGGTGCGCAGCGCAGTTTTGTGGTCTGCAAAGGAACGCTTTTGGAGCGCCAGACGGCCGCGCTGCCAGCCGTAACGTCAGCGATAAAGCAATCGCTCGTGGCGGTAAAGTGGATGGATCAACTTCCGTCACCCGCGCCATCTCCCGAAATAAAACCCCTCTCGCTCATGGGCATCGGCAGCTGGCCCCGGCCGCGCTGGATGATCCAGGCATTGCACGAACACACCGAAGGACGACTGCCCGAAACGCAATTCCAGGAGACTGCCGACGACGCTGTCCGCTTGGCCGTCGAAGCGCAGCTTCGTGCAGGAGTGGACGTTGTCACCGATGGCGAGCAGCGGCGCGACAGCTACGCCAGCTTCGTCGGCGGCCGGCTCGACAATTGTCAGCTCATCCCGCTGACGGATCTTCTGCCGCTTGTCGATGACCCCGAACAGTTCGAGCAGGAGCTTCGCGCGCTGGATGTACCCGCTGGCGAAGTGCGCCATCCCGCTGTCTTTGGGCCGCTGGGCCGTTCGAAGTCTCTCGCAGTGCATGAGCTGAAATTTGCAAAAACGCTCAGCGGCAAGCCGGTTAAAGTCGCACTGCCAGGACCGTATTTACTCACGCGGACAATGTGGATGGAGTGCCTCTCCGACCGTGCCTACGCCACGCGCGATGAACTGGCAAGAGACATCGTCCGCGTGCTGCGCGAAGAACTTTTCTGTCTGCTTGCCGCCGGCGCCACGTTGGTTCAATTCGACGAGCCCGTGCTGACAGAAGTCGTCTTCACTGGCCCCAAGGCGCGCCGCAGTTTCATGTGCGGCGCACTGAGCGAGAAGCAGGACAGTCCCGTTGAGCTCGCGTTTGCTCGCGATCTGATTAACGCCGTCGTTGAAGGCGCGCCCATGTCGCGCGTGGCGCTGCATATCTGCCGGGGTAACTGGACCAAGGATGAGTCCGCGGCGCTGAGCGGCGATTATCGCCCGCTGCTGGGTCTGCTCAACAGCCTGAAAGTCGGCACGTTTTTTCTGGAACTCTGCACGCCGCGGGCCGGCGAGATGGAAGTGCTGCAGGCAATCGCCAGCGACCGTCGTATTGGTGTTGGCGTTGTCAATCAGAAGCTCGACCACATTGAAACACCGGAAGAGATCGCCGCACGCATTCGCCGCGCAATCAACTGCTTCGGCAAAGAACGTATTCTATTGAACCCCGATTGCGGTTTCGCAACCTTCGCCGATAACGCCGTCGCCTCTGCTGAAGTGGCCGAGAAGAAGCTCGCTGCCATCAAGGCCGCAGTCAATCTCCTTTAGTTGAAACTTTTCTTGTTTGAGATTTGGTGCTCGGTACGACGTAAGATGGTCCCCCGGCGTATGTCCATTCAGGGTGAGCGTCCCCGAGCCTTTCTTTTCAAAGCCGAAGTTCCCTGGCCCTCAACCTTGCACGCTGACAGTTCCATCAAAGAGGGTCGACTGATTGTTTAACCCGACAATCAAGGTTCCCGGAATCTGGAATATGCCGGAACCTTCCAGCGATCCAATGCTCTCCGATTGTCCGACTACGAACGGCTGCGGCATCGCTGGCGGTGGTAAGAAACCAAAACTTCCCATCGGCGCGGCATCGATTGATCCCGCCCATGATTCTCATGGCGCTCAAGTCCCGCGCATGACTGTTGTTGCGCTCGTATATGTATTCGGGTTTAGCAGATAAGTACTGCCCGCCGGGCATGGAGACGTGAGCAGGATCGCCTGATGAAGACAGCACAGTCTTCTGGCGCGCTTGGCAGGTCGTTGTAGCCGCCCCAGCCATCTGTGTGCACCCTGGAGCCGGGGGCAACGGCGTCGCACACAAACGGCAGAAGGTTTGCGCCTGACGCGTCGGGGATGTGCCGCATCCTGAGTCGGCCGAAGCCCTTGGGCTTGAGAATCTCGACGGCGACTACCACGATCGACTTGGCGGTGCCGCGCCCGCGCTTCCCTCCGTGCTCGACGCCACCGACCAGGGTTTCATCAATCTCAACATCGCTCGACAGGCGCTCGCGCTCGGAGCGAACCATTGCTATATATCGGCTTTTTTTCATCGCATGTCCGGTGATGCACCCCCCGGGCCATTGTCTGCTCCTTACAGGCGTTGACGCTTGCCGGATTATCGAATATGTTTCCCAGCCAGACGCACTGTGCGGCACGCTCATTATCGGCATTCAGCGGAACGGCCTATGCAAATTAAATATTGCGATCAGTGCAATCTTCGCCTCGACGAGACCGACATGGTCGCAACGGGCGGAAGCCTTTATTGCAAGACCTGTTCAGCAAGCGCGCAATCGCCCCCACAGGCCAGCGCAGGCCGTTCTTCATCTGTGCCTGGAAGCAGCAGTACGCGCCCGTCAACCTCAGTCCAAACACCCATCGCACGCAGTACGGCGCAGTACGGCAGCAGACAACAGCGCGGCGAGCCTGCAGAAAATAGCGGCGGCAATAAAGCCCTCGTCGTGACGTTGTCTATTGCCGCAATCCTGCTGGCCGGAGCCGCCATATTTCTATTGACCCGGCCTGGCGCTAATAGACCCGCTCAAGCCGCCGATACTCAGCCCGCTGCTCCGCCCAAAAAAGATAACGGCGCCTCTGCCGCTGTCACACCCGCTATCACGTCCGGAGTAAAACCACTTGATCCAAAACAGCCTGCGCCTGGCTCAGAAGTCGACATCATGGCGGGCGTCCGCGAGGAATCCGCCCGCCGCGCGCTGGACAAACTTATAGAAGATGAAAAATCCGGCCGTGTGAGCGAGAGCAAATTGCGGAAACGTTATGCGCAGTTTCTATCAGGTTCGTACAAATCCGGAGCGGCAGCAAAAGAAGCGCAGGAGCGCTTGAATGCCCTTCCCAGGGGCCCGGCAGACACCCCACCGGTCTGGATCGGTCTTGATCCTGTGCAGTTCCTTTCGGCGAACAATTCGAAGATGGTGAAGGCCGACAATGGCGCGCTCCTGGTTACGGAACATACCGCGGAAACGGAGAAGTACATCATCACGGCGAAGACCGATCTGAAAAACATTATAGCGGTGCGGCTGGAAGTGCTGGCTGACGACAGCCTGCCTGCTAGAGGACCGGGCCGCTCTCCTAACGGCAACTTTGTGCTCACTGATTTCAAGGTCTTCGCGGACGATAAGCCGCTTGCGATCAAGATGGCAAGCGCTGATTTTTCGCAGAATGATTTTTCAGTCTTTAATGCGATCGATGACAAAAGTGAAACGGGCTGGGGCATTTATCCTCGGACCGGAACGAATCACGTTGCCGTCTTCGAACTGAATGCTTCGCTCAATGCAGAAACGCTGGTCGTTCATCTGGATCAGCAATCGAAACACGAATACCACATTATCGGAAAGTTTCGTCTCTCCGTAACGGCCTCGCTGAATAGCCGCATAGAAGAGGATTGAGACGCGTCTTCCGAAGTTAGGGCGAGCGCAGGACGCCCTCGGTCCATACACTGCCAACTCTACTTGGCGGCGGGCTGACGTGGCTTTCGACGCGTGGGCGCTTCTGGCAGGCCGCGGCGCTCGCGGCCGCGCGTACTGTTGTGGCGTGTCAACAACTGCGACACGCGTTGCTGCATCAACTCGAACATCAGTTATGAGCCATAGTGTCAGCGCCACCGTGAAACTGCTTGAAATCAGCCGGTTTGAAAATGCTGTGATCGCAATTGGCATTGAAATTGGGGGTCAGCTCGTGGGTAAAATTTGAAGGCAAGAACGAAGAAACAACGGAAGAAGAGCCTTTAAATTTAAGGTT
>Ga0105047_10010100_pt1 | contig 15453 bp, 15 predicted proteins | sample MAT04_FD_78384 | JGI IMG/M metagenome (GOLD analysis project Ga0105047, IMG submission 78384) | Freshwater microbial communities from Lake Fryxell liftoff mats and glacier meltwater in Antarctica - MAT-04 (megahit assembly) | ecosystem: Environmental > Aquatic > Freshwater > Ice > Liftoff... | reverse complement strand
CGCTCGCAGGCAGGTTCAGCGACACGGGCATGCCTAGGCCACAAAGTAAGAGCCATTCGCCTTAACCCGGCTTCAGGGCACTGGAGGGTGCGTGGCGTCAGCAGGGCAGTACGCCACGGCCTTGATCTCGATTAGCAGATGGGGGTGCGGCAGCTGATGCACGGCTACGGTCGTTCGAGACGGCCCGTCGAAGCTAAAGAACTCGCCGTAGACCTCGTTGTAGCCGCCGAAGTCGTTCATGCTGACGAGATAGGTGCTCACCTCCACCACGTCGGACAAGCTGGCATCCACCTCCTGGAGGATGTCACGGATGTTCTCGATCACGGCGCGAGTCTGTGCGCGGATGTCCAGCGTTGTCGTGCCCATGGCGTCGACCGCCGCGCCAGCGAAGCTGTTGTCGGGTCGACGCGAGCTGGTGCCCGAAACGAATAGGAAATCGCCTGCGCGCTTCACGTGCGGGAACTTGCCACGCGGTGTAGCCTTGCCGTTCACGACGGTCGCCGCAGTCGTGGCGGCTCTGCTGGACGAGCCGGTCGTCATGACAGCGCTGCGGCGGCGACCGAGAAGCTGACGCTGCCTAGCCGCTGCATCTCGCAGCGCACGTTCATGCCGGGCGCGAGCGCGATTGCGGCAGTGACACCGCCGGCCATCACGAGGCTGCCAGCCTCCAGGCATTCACCCGCGATTGCGGCCAGGCGAGCGGCGGCCACCAGCGAGCGGATCGGGTGGCCGAGCAGTGCTGCCGTGCTGCCGAGCTCCGCGGTTCGGCCGTTCACCGTCAGCAGCAGGCCCAGGTTCGAGAAGTCGATGTCGGGGCGATGCCAGCTTCCTACCACCAAACCGCTAGAAGAGGCATTGTCGGCCACCACGTCGGCGAGCGAGAACTTGAAGTTCTCGTAGCGTGAATCGATCAGCTCGATGGCCGGTGCGATGGCCTCCACGGCCGCCAGCGCCTGCATCGGTGTGACCACGCCCGCAAGCGGCTTGCGCAGCAGGAAGCACAACTCGGGCTCGCAGCGCGGATGCACAAAATGGGGCGCGTGAACCACGCCGCCTTCCTCGATCATCATGTCCAACGTCAGCCGGCCCCAGATGAGGTCAGAAAGTCCCATCTGCGCCATCTTGGCCCGGCTCGTGAAGCCCATCTTCAGGCCGATGCGGCGGTGGCCGCGCGCAATGCGCAGGTCGATCAGCGCCTTCTGAACATCGTAAGCGTTGGCCATCGTCAAGCCGTCATGCTCGGTGTGCTGCGTAACCGCGTGAGCGTTCAGGGCGGCATCGTCCAGGCGCGCCGCAAGAGTCTGGATGTGCTCGCTGTTCATGCTGCGTCCGCCCTCGCCACGTTGCCGAACGCAACGCGCACGCTGCCCAACCCTTGGATGCGCGCCTCGAACACGTCGCCGGGTTCGACGACGACCATCGGTCCCAGCGCACCCGTGAGAATGAGGTCGCCGGCTTTCAGGGGGTTACCGAGCCGCGCCATCGTACGCGCGAGCCAGACCGCCGCGTTGATGGGGTGGCCGAGGCAGGCCGCTCCGACCCCGAACGATACCGGTTCGCCGCCGCGCTCCATCACCATGCCGGCCAGCCGAAGGTCGACCGCATCGAGCTTCACCGGCGTGTGGCCGAGCGCGTAGAGCCCAGACGAGGCGTTGTCGGCAACCGTGTCGATGAAGCGGATGTTCCATCCTGCGATACGGCTGCCGACGATCTCGATCGCGGGCAGTGCGTAAGCCGTGGCCCGGATCAACTCAGCGCTCGTGATGCCTTCGTCGACGAGGTCGCGGTCGATCACGAGTGCCACCTCGGCCTCGACCTTTGGCTGCATCAGGCGAGCCCAGGGTACCTCCTCGTTGTCACCGAACGCCATGTCGGCGAAGAGCATCCCGAAGTCGGGCTGATCGACACCGAGCTGCTTCTGCACCGACAGCGAAGTGAGGCCGATTTTGCGGCCGACCACGCGCCGACCTTCGGCCCGCCAGCGGTCGGTGTTGATCTGCTGCACCGCATAGGCACCGTCATTTCCAGCTGCGGCGAGCAACTCGCGCAGCGGTGCGCAAGGCCTGCCGGTGGCATGCGCGGCGATCAGCAGGTCGGCGGCCTGCCGTATCGCATCGGCGTTCGGTTGGGTTGTGTTGTGCGGGGATTCGGTCATGTCGCGTCCTCGTCGATGCGGATGCATACGTTGGTGAGCTCGGAGTAGAAATTCAGTGAATGCAGGCCGCCTTCGCGGCCGATGCCCGATAAACCGTTGCCGCCGAAGGGTGTTCGCAGGTCGCGCAGGAACCAGGAATTTACCCATGCCAGCCCGACTTTCATGGCCTGCGACACCCGGTGCGCACGGTTGACATTGGTGGTCCAGATCGTCGCGGCCAGACCATAGCGTGTGTCGTTCGCACGCCGGATCACTTCGGCCTCGGTGTCGAACGGGCTCACGTGGCAGATCGGCCCGAAGATCTCTTCGATGTTGCAGCGTGCGCTGTCGGGCAGGCCGGCGATCACCGTAGGTTCGACCCAGAAGCCGGCGTCGCGGGCGTCGCCGAAACTCGGCACGCCACCGCCCACTAGCACCTCCGCGCCTTCGCCGCGCGCGAGTGCGTAGTAGGCGAGCACCTTGTCACGGTGTTCGGCGGAAATCAGCGGTCCCATGCCAGTGGCCTTATCGTTGGGCCAGCCGAGGGCAATGGCGCGAACCCGGCCGGACAGCGCCGCGACGAAGCTCTCGTAAAGCGATCGCTCCACGAATACGCGCTCCGCACACAAGCACACCTGCCCGCTGTTGAGGTAGATGGCACGCATCATTCCGTCAACAGTCTTCTCGAAATCGCAATCGGCGAAGATGATCGCGGCGTTCTTGCCGCCGAGCTCGAACGAGATCGGCTTCACGTGGGCGGCAGCCGACCGCATGATCGCTGAGCCAGTGCGCGACTCGCCGGTGAACGTGATCGCGTCGATGTCCGGGCTCGTGCTGATGAACTCGCCGGCAGAGTCGGGTCCGAAGCCATGTACGAGGTTGAAGGCGCCGGCCGGCATGCCCACGGCATGCATCACTTCGGCGAGCAGGGTGGCGGTGCCGGGCGTTTCTTCCGAGGGCTTGCAGACCACCGAATTGCCGCAGGCCAGCGCAGGCGCCACCTTCCACGTCAGCAACAGTAGCGGCAGGTTCCAAGGCGAGATGATGCCGACCACGCCGATCGGCTTGCGCACCGTGTAGTTGATGGCGTGCGCGCCACCGGGAAGGTCAGTGCGGAATGACTCCTGCGATGCTGTCTTCAGAACGTCGGCGAAGACGCGAAAGTTGGCCGCGCCGCGCGGGATGTCGATCACGGACGCCATCGTCACAGGCTTGCCGGTGTCGTTTATCTCGGCCTCGAGAAACTCGTCGAAGCGCCGCTCGATCTCGTCCGCTACACGGTAAAGCATGGCCGCGCGTTCGGAGGCGGATGTCTTGCCCCAGGTGGAATCGACGGCACGCCGACCAGCTGCGATCGCGCTATCGACCGCCGCGCGATCGGCCTCGTGGATCTGCGCGATCACGCTGCCGTCGACCGGGTTGATGTCGTTGAAGCGATGGTCCGATTCGACAAACCGGCCATCGATGTAGTTGCGAAATTGCTTCATGGTGTCGTGCGAACATATCTAAAGAAGCCTGACGACGGCGGCGCCGGCGCCGTACTGCGGGCCGTAGGCGATGACCTCGGCGCGGCCGAGCCGGCCGCCAAGGGCGCCGAGCGCGAAGGCGAAGTGCTTGAAGCCCATGTCGACCTTTGCCTGCTGCAGGTAGTCGGGTAACTGCCGGTGCAGTTCTTCGAGATCACGTTGTTCCATCAGTTTGAGGATGCGCCGGTTCCAGTCGTCGTCGGTCGGGTTGGCGATCGCATCCTCCGTGAGCGGCCGGTTGTCGCGAAACAACGTGCCTGAGAGCTCGCCGACCGCGAGGACCACGACACGCTTTCCCTGAGCAGCGGCCTGTGCCGCTGCGAGCTCGCCAAGCGCACGTGTCTTCTCGTAATCGAGGTAGAGGTTGTTGGCAACGATCAACGTCGGGTACAGGCCGTCGGCGTTGACGAGCGCGTTCACCGAGAGCGAACCCGAGTCGAGCGGGAAGCCGGCGTAGTCGACCAGCTTGGAGTGCACTCCTGCGCGGTTGGCGGCTTTCGTGCAGGCCCGGGCAAGCGACACGTCGGTCGTGATGTCGTAGCGCATCTCGCCGAACTCGTGCCAGTTTTCGTCGACGTGCAGACCGGTGATGCGGGCGCGCGCCTGCCATTGCTGGTCAAGCACGGCGAGCCAGCGCGTCGAATAGATCACCAGCGTGTCGGGCGCCAGTTCCTCGATCTCGCGCGAGACCTGCGCCATGCCCGCGAGCAGCCCGGCGTAGGCCGGCACCTCGCGCTTGAGCGCCAACAACGGGCTGCCGGGCAGTAAGTACGCGCCGACCACGCCGGGTTGCGCCGAGAGCTCCGCGCGATCCGATCGGGCGTTGTCGCCGAGCAGAAGACGGCGCATGTGCGCCCAGCTCGACGGCCCGTTGTGCGAGCGATGCGGGTGGCGAAGGTCGTGCACCACGCCCATCAGGCCGCGCGGCAGCAGCAGCATCAGTACGATCGACAAGGCGCCGAGCACCAGCAGGCCCTGGCCGGCGACTGCACCGAGAACGCGGTCAACGATGATGAACAGCACCGCACCGATCACCGGCCCTGCCACCGTGCCCATGCCACCGGCCACGACGATGAACACGATGTAGGAAGCCCACGAGATGGCGAAGGCCGAAGGCGGCGTGATGATGACCACGTCCATGAAGTACAGACCCGACGCCAGGCCGGTGATGACGGCACTGAACAGGAACACGCCCGCCTTGACCTTGCTCACATCGACGCCGCTGCTTCGCGCCGCCTCCTCGTCGTCGCGCACGGCCGTGAGCGCCAGACCGTAGGTCGATCGCATCCAGCGCCAGATCACAGCCGTAGTGATCACGAGCAGCACCAGCGCGACGTAGTAGAGCGACAACGGAGTGACATCGGATTTCAGCTGCATGCCGCCGCCTGCGCCTGACACGTTCCAGCCGTTGAAGACCGTCGACACCGACTCGGCGATGAGCCACGTGGCGATCGCGAAATACGCGCCTTGCAGCCGCAGCAGCGGCAAGGCGCCGAGGAAGATCAACAGCAGGATCGCGACGCGGCGCACGTACGCGCTCCTGAACACGTCGGCCTCCGGACGCACCGCGATAAGCCACTCAAACGCGACCCATAGCAGCAGCGCCACCGCCACGCCGATCCACATGCGCCGCCGGCTACCGCTCTCGCGCAGCGGCAGGCACAGCAGCAGCGCGAACAACAGAGAAACAATACCCGACACCGGCCACGCCACCCAGATCGGCACCTGAGCATAGTAGAAGACGATCGCCTGCGAAAAGCCTCCCAGACCGATGAACACCTGCTGCCCGAAGCTAAGCAGGCCCGCGTACCCGGCCATCAGGTTCCAGGCGTGGCCGAGCAGTGCGAAAATGAACACCGAGAACAGCAGGTGCAGTGTGTAACTCGTGGGTTCCAGAACCCTTGGCAGCAGCAACAGCGCGATCACGATGACGAGCGCCCAAATGCCGCCTCTGCGCCCATAAAAAGATTCGGCGAGCGCCTTCAGCGGCCCTGCGGAAGAGGCCCTTGGCACACCCGACCGGACGAAACGGTCAGCACTCATCGGGAGAAGAGACCCTGCGGGCGCACCGCGAGCACCAGCAGTATCAGCAAGTAGGCAGACACCTGTTGTGCCGCTGGACCGAAGTAGGTGCCAGCCAGTACCTGCACGATGCCGAGCACGATGCCGCCGACAAAGCTGCCGGCCAGCGAGCCGAGCCCGCCGAGTATCACCACGCCGAAAGCCATCAGAAGGAACGGTGGACCGTCGAAAGGCTGAAATGAGCGCGACATGCCGACCATGAAGCCCGCGACCGAGGCCGATGCCAGCGCCACGCCACTCGCCACCGCATATACGTGAGGCGTGCGCATACCCATCAGTGCGGCGATCTCTGGGTCGTCGGAGGCCGCGCGTATAGCGCGGCCGATGTGGGTGGAGCGCATCCACAATGTCAAGCCGCCAAGCAGTACGGCCGCGGCGACAAAGAAGCCTAGCCGCAGCGTCGAGACGCTCAAATCTTCTGAGAGGCGAATCGCCGAGAACGACAGATCGTTCTTGATGGTTGCCGCATCGGAGCTGAAGATCAGCAGCATGCCCTGGCTCAGCACGATCGAGAGTCCGAACGTGACGAGCAGGGGCAGCATCAGGCCGAAGACCGGCGACATGCCGCGCCGCTCGGCCGATTGCACCGAGACGTGATTGAGCAGGAAGCGCTGCACCCAGTAGCCGATGCCGTACATGAGGGGCACCACGATGAACAGCGACCAGAACGGCACCACCGGCACAGCAGCGAGCAAGGTGACGCAGAGGTAGGCGGCGACGATGAGCCAGTCACCGTGAGAAAGGTTCACGAGCCGCATCACGCCGAAGTTGAGCGCCAGTCCCACGCTGATCAGCGCGTAGTAGCCGCCCAGCATCGCACCCGACAGGATACCGTTCGCGAGGTCGATGCCGATCCAGTAGAGATCGGTGTCAGCCATGAATCGCCCCTCGCCCGCGGACTGCGACCGTGGTGCCGAAGTAGGCGGCGGTGATCTGCTCTTCCGTCACTTCGCCGGGCCGGCCTTCGAGCACGATGCTGCCCTCGAGCATCACGATGAAGCGCGTGCAGGATTTCAACGCACGTCTGAGGTCCTGCTCGACGACGATCGTCGTGGTGCCGCTCTCGACGATCTTCGTGAAGTTGCGGTATATGTCGTCCACCATCGCCGGTGAGAGCCCGAGCGAGAGTTCGTCGAAGATAATGAGCTTGGGCGACGACATCAGCGCACGCCCGATGGCCACCATCTGCTGCTCGCCGCCCGACATCTCGGAGACGATCTGCCGGCGCCGCTCTCGCAGTCGCGGGAACAGGGTGTAGACATCTTCGAGGCGGGCCGCAATGGTGGGCCGGCAACGCATCAGGTAGGCTCCGGCGAGCAGGTTGTCTTCGACCGACATGCGGGAGAACAGGCGGCGGCCCTCTGGCACCAGCGCCACGCCGGCATCGACGATGCGGTCGGGCGCGAGCTTGTCGAGGCGGTGGCCGTCGAACTCGATGACGCCGCGCATCCGCGTGCTGTTGCCGTGGCTCATCAGGCCGACCAGGGAACGAAGCAGCGTCGACTTGCCGGCGCCGTTCGCACCGATGATGGCAAGCACATCGCCGCGCTGCAGCTCGAACGAGATGTCGTAGATCGCACGCAACTCGCCGTAATAAGCCGCCAGGCTCGTGACCTGCAGCACCGGCGCCGCAGTGCCGGGCTCAGGCGCCAAGGTAGACACGCTGCACCTCCGGAAGGTTGATCACGGTTTGCGGGTGGCCGATCGCGAGCACCTTGCCGCCGGCGAGGGCCATGAGCCGGTCGGTTGCGGTCAGCATGGTGCGGATCACGTGTTCGATCCAGACGATCGTCGTGCCCATATTTCGGATGCGGCGCACCAAGTCGATGAACTCGCTGACCTCGGACTCGGTGAGTCCCGCCGCCACCTCGTCGATCAACAGCAGCCTGGGCCGCATCGCCAGTGCGCGTGCAAGCTCGTGGCGCTTGCGCACCAGCAGCGGCAGCCGCCCGGCGAGAGTCTCGGCGTGGCGGGTGAGGCCGGTGGTGGCGAGCGTGCGCTCGATCCATTCGGTGGCTTCAACGCCCTGCAGCCCACCGGCGAAGGTGGCAGCGACGCGCAGGTTGTCGAACACCGTCATCTGCCCGAACGGCCGCGGCACCTGGAAGGTCCGTGCAATGCCGAGACGAGCTCTGTCGTGTGTGACTAGCGCGGTGATGTCATCGCCGCGGAACACGACACGGCCGGCCGAGGGCGCGATGTGCCCGGAGAGCATGCCGAACAGTGTGGTCTTGCCGGCGCCGTTCGGCCCGATGACACCAAGGATTTCGCCTTCAGCGACACTGAAGTGGACGTCGCTCGCTACCTCGATGGCGCCGAACGACTTGCTCAGCCCGTGCACCTGAAGAATGTCGGCCATGCGATCAGAGTCCCGGCGTGTTGGCCGCCTGCAGCACCCACTGACACAGCAGGCTCTTCGGGTCTTCGAATCCGTAAATCGCGGTGAAGTGGTTGGCGCCCGGCTGAGCCCAGACCTTGGCGCGGTTACCGATCTCCTTCCAGCCCTGCAGGTAGCGTTCCGACTGGCGTCGGAACTCGCCCGGCTCGTTGTCGCCCCAGGTGACCAGCGCCGGCGTCGGCGACGCGCGCAGATGAAAGAGCGGCGAATTGCGCTGGATCACTCCGTCGTCAAGCTGGAGCTGCGGCTGCATGTTGCTGTAGCGCAGTGGTCGCAGGTCGAACAGGCCACTCACCATTACGACACCGCGCAGCGGGTCCTGTGGCAGACCGTAGTCGTCGGCCCAGGCCGTCTGCACACACATCGCCGTGAGGTGGCCGCCCGCCGAGTGACCGCCGAGCACCACGCGGGTCGGGTCGCCGCCGTATCGTTCGATGCGCTGCAGCACCCAGGCCACCGCCGCACGCGCTTGGCGGCTGATTTCGTCGATCGAGACCTTCGGCGCGAGCGCGTAGTTCACCACCACAACCGTGAACCCGAGCTGGTGCAACCCGAGGGCCACGCAGCTGAACTCCTTCGACGACAGCATCCGCCAGTACCCGCCGTGAATGAACACGAACACCGGAGCATCGCGGTCTGCTGCGAAAAAGATGTCGAGCGTTTCGTCGCGGGTCGGCCCATACGGAATATCGAGCTCACAACGCAGGCGGTGGCGTGCCAGTCGACTCTCGTCGGTGTAATGTCGCGCGTAAACCGAGAAGTCGGGCACCGACCGATCGACGTCGTATTCGGCATCGATCTCCGAATGCGTCGTGAACTGTCGGTACAGAGCGGGCATCGTTGCAGCGCGCGCTCTTACTTGTAGAGCACCATCTCGCCGGTCTTCTTCACGCCCGGGTAGACCGCGTTGTAGACGTTCTCCTTAACAAGTTTTTTGGTCTTGTCGTCGTAGCGCCATTGCGCACCGCCGAGAGGCTGGACCGAGAAGTGCTGGGCGTTGAACTTCACGGGGCCGACCACGGTGTTCAGGTCGGTCGCGTCGAGCGCTTTCAGCACGGCGGCGCGGTCGGTCGAGCCGGCGCGCTGGATCGCGTCGAACAGCACGTCATATGACGCATCCTCGTAGCCTAGCGGCGGGATGTACTGCTTCTTGGTCTGGCGCTCGTATGCATCGACCAACCCCTGCCCGTCATAGCCACCGAACTTCGACTTACCCGGGAAAGCCGGCGACCAGAAATTCACCGACAGCACACCGTAGCCGGCCTTGCCGAGAGCATTCATCGGTTCCGGATAACCGGTTCCCTTGTCGATGATGTACATCTTTGGCGCGTAGCCTGCCTGTGCAGCCTGCTGAAGGTAGTTCTGCATGTCGGGCGGCGCCAGCACGCCGGTCACGACCTCGACCTTGTTGCGCTTGAACTGGTTGATGACGGCCGAGAAATCGGGCAGGCCCTGCTGAAAGCGGCCCGGATCGATAGTCTTCCAGCCCTCGCCCTTGAAGGCGGGGTCGAAAATCTGCGCAAACACCGTGCCGTCGGGGTCGTTCGGGTACAGGTAGCCAATATTGCCGTTAAAACCGCCGGGCAGCGACTTGATCATGCCGATGTGGTTCTTCACCAAGTCGGGCACGCCGAAGAAGAAGTGATACGTGTACTTGTAGGTCTTTGGCTTACCGTCCGGTCCGAATAGCCAGGCCTCCACCGGCGTGTTGGTGGTGATGCAAGGAATCTGGTTCCGCTCGCACAGGTCGGCCGGCGCGTTGGTGGTGTCGGGCGTGCCCTGCGCGAGCAGGAAGTCAACCTTGTCCTGCAGGATGGCGCGGGTGGCGGCCTCGGCCGAGCCCGCCACGGTGCTCTTGCTGTCGTAGATTTTGTATTCGATCCTGCAGTTCTGTGCTCCTACCTTCAGACCTCCGGCTTTGTTGATCGGGTTGATCTTGTTCTCGTCGACCCAGGGCGTGGCCTTGCCCACGTCGGCAAGCGGGCCGGTAACCGGTACCACGCGGGCGATTTTGATCGTGCACGACTGCGCGAGCGCACCCGTTCCGATCGTGGCGGCGAGGCCGCCAACAGTGATTGCAGCGATCTTCAGCGTCAGTTTCATGGTTGCTCCAAAGGGATGCAGGGACGGGAAAAAAGAACGGAGGGAGCGTGCGGATGGGTCATGGCGCGAACTCGATCACGGCGCCACCGCTGCCGTACAAAGGCCCGTAGGCGTGCACTCGCGCGTTGGTGAAACGGCCATTCAGCGCTCCGAGGATCCAGTGGAAATGCTTGAAACCCATCTCGGGCTTCGCCAACTTCACATATTCGGGTAGCGTGCTGCGCAACATCCCCACGTCGCCCGACTCGATGAGCTGCAGGATGCGCTGGTTCCACTTGTCGTCTTCGGCGCTCGCCAGACGGTCGCTACGGATGTCGATTTGCTGCCGGAACATGGTGCTGGAGAGGCCGCCGATGCCGACCACCGCCACGCGCTTCCCCTGCTCGTTGGCGCAGCCCACCGCGAGAGCGCCAAGCTTCTCGGTTTCCGAAGGGCTGTGGTACAGGTTGTTCGAGGCGACGACTATCGGTCGTTCGGCCGATCCCATGTCCATCAGTGCGCATGCGGTGATGGTGCCGGTGTCGATCGGAAAGCCTTCGTAGTTGACCCCACGGGCGTGCATGCCAATGCGCGCCGAGCCCGCCACGCAGGCGTGCGCAATTTCGGTGTCGGCGATGATGTCGAAGGCCTGGCTGCCGAACTCGTGCCAGTTCTCGTCCACGTGCGTGCCCTGGCTACGGCGACGGGTGAGCCACTGTTGGTCTAGCACCGCCATCCACTGGGTGGAATAGACCAGCACTGCATCAGGCCGGGAAGCGGCAAGCGCCCTGCCGGCACGCTGGAATGCCGCGCCAATGCGGCCCCACGAGAGGTTGTCGGGCTTCAGGTGCGGCAACGGGCTGCCGGGCACGAGGAAGGCTGAAACCACGGGCATCGTGAGCAGGTGTTCAGTCGACCAGGCTTGAGCGAAAGGGTTCGCCCGCACCCCGCCCGCTGCCCGTCAAGAAGCCGACCGAAACACGTGCTTCGGTGCCGGTCGCAGCCGGCAAAGACGATGTGTCGAGACGCGACAGGCCGGCCTTTTGCAGTGGCCACTCCATCACCGCGTTGCCGGTGCCGATGACCGTTCCATACCCGTACAGTTCGGCGGCGATCTCCGGGTACTGCATCGCCGCAAACATCCAGGTGAAAGCCCCCGACTTCACCTCGGCGAAGGCCTCGTCGATGAACTGTGGCAGCAACTTAAAAACCTCCCGGGTCTTGCCCTGACGCATGAGGGCGATCATGCGCATGTCCCACTTGTAGCCTTCGTAGTTCTGCGGGTGTTCCTGCGACATGTCTTCGGGGATGGCAGGCTCTTCATGGAAGTGCCAGTGCGAAAGCGTGTTCGATGCCAGCAACACTGCGCGCTTGCCGCTCTTGCGGATGGCTTCGCGCGTGCCCTTGCCGAGCAGGTCCATCTCGCCCATGCCTTCTTTCGTATTGAGGTAATAGGGAGAGTTGTTTGCAGAGATGCAGACGATGGGGATGTCCCATTCCGGGCGGATCATGTGCAGCGTAGTGATGGTTCCGTAATCGACCCGGAAGTTCGGGTTGCGCATCATCTTGGTGACCAGACCGAGTGTGCGGCCCTCTTCAGCACAGGCCTCGGCGAGCTCGACATCGACCTCGAGCGAGAACTGGTAGCGGAACAGGTTCGGAAAGATCGGATCGACCGACCTGCCGCTCATCTGCCGCACTCCCAGGAAGTGGTGCCCCACCTGTGTGATCCAGTGCGGCGTGTGGATCAGCAGCACGTCCGGCTTAAGTTCGGCCAGACTGGCGCGCGCACGCTCATAGGCCCAGCGCAGCGGCTCCCAGCCGCCTTGCGAGCGCGGTTCGTTCTGTGTCGGGTTCTCGCCGTACACCAGATGCGGTGGGTGCGGCGCCAGAAAACCGGAAAGGATCTCGCCTTGGGCCATGAGAGTTCTCCAATCAGCCGATCGGTCAGACGGGCGCGGGCTCGCCGACCAAGAACTGAAACTCGATCTCGACCGCCGCGCCGAGGGGCAGAGCGCTGACAACGACAAACGTGCGCGCCGGCGGCTCAATCTCGGCAAAGGCTTCGTCCCAAGCGCGGTTGACCTCTGCCGTGTCGGCCGCTTCGGCACAGAACACGCGGGCGACCACGAGCTGGGACATCGACCAGCCCATCTCGTCGACAAGCGCCTTCAGGTTGCTCAGAACCTGCGACGTCTGCCCGTGGCCGCCGCCTTCGGCGAGTCGGCCGGTCGACGGATCGAGACCGATGAGGCCGGAGACGAACATCTGCTGGCCGGCCTGCACGACCGGGCTGTAACGAAAGCGGGGGCTCGGCAGGGTCTTCGACGGGAGGACGCGGCGACTTGAAACCAGCGATTGCTGCATGCAGGCTCCCGTGAATGGGGTGGGTTCACATCGCAACGTCTAGCTGCCCGAGGGAACCATTTAGGATGTATACGTGGTGATTTGAGGCGGAGTCTAGAAAATGAGCCAGGGCAAGTCAAGCCGTTGAAGCGGATTATTTTCTACGTACTTCTTCCAACAGCCAATGCGATCAGCGCCCATTGACGCCACCGGGAATCGCATCTATAAACCCGACACGCCGTCCCTCTTGAAACACGCAGAAAAGACGTATACGTGGTATCTGGTGACAAAAATCGACCGTGCGGTGTGGCCTGCGCCGCGTCAGTGCCATGAGCCAGAACAAGTCCGGAGTTCGTTGTGGACGTGTGGCCAACGCTCCCTTCAACCCGCGCGACGATATCTCGGCGCCGTCGCGCAAGATCTTGGACGATTTCAGGCTCGAGAACATCGCCTCGCACCTACTGCGGCGCGCGCATTTCGCGTCCGAGGAGCGCTTTGCACAGGAGTTCGCCGACGAGTCGATCACACCGCGCCAGAAGGCCGCACTGGTGATGCTGTATCAGAACCCCGGCTTGAACCAGCACGCGCTCGCCGACAGGCTCTTCATGGATCGCAGCACAGTGGCCGAGATGGTCAAGCGCCTGGCGTTCTCGGGGCTGATTCGGCGCAGCCCGGCCAAGGAAGACCAGCGCGCTTACGAACTCTTCCTCGCACCCGATGGCGCGGCTTTGCTCGACCGTGTAATGCCTCGCGACATGCGGGTCGAACGCGAGGTGCTCGAACGACTACCCGTCGAGTACCGGCCGCTCTTCATCAAGTGCTTGCAGCTACTCGTCAACCCACCGCCGGTATCGGCTGCCTCAGTCGAAGCGCCGGTCGTCACCGTCGCCATCGTCGACACACGCAGCCGCTGAGACGATCCAGTATTCCCACCATACTCCACCAGCCCAGCACCACTATGCAAGTAAATTTTGGAGCCGTCCTGCTGACGATCGTCATCGTCATCATCGTTATCGCAGTGCTTTGGTGGGTACTTTCGAAGCTCTATCAGCGGTCGACCACCGAGCGCACCTTCGTGCGCACTGGCTTTCTCGGCCAGCGTGTGGCGATCTCGGGAGGCGCACTCGTGATCCCGGTGCTTCACGAGGTGACGTGGGTGAACATGAACACGATGCGCATCAGCCTGTCGCATCACAACGAGAACGCATTGATCACGCAGGACCGCTTACGCATGAACATCGACGCCGATTTCTACGTGCGCGTGAAGGCCGATGCGGCATCGGTAAACGCCGCCGCTCGTTCGCTCGGCAGCAAGACGGCGTCGGTCGAGGCCATGCGTCAGCTGCTCGAAGCGCGTTTCAACGACGCGCTGCGCACGGGCGCTGCCGAGTCGACCATGGAGCATCTTCACGAGCACCGAGGCACCTATTCGGCGCGTGTGCGCGAGCTCGCCTCGGTGGGCATCGACACCAGCGGCCTGGAGATCGACAGTGTCTCGATCTCTAAGCTCGACCAGGCCTCGCGCGAGTTCTTCAATCCGAATAACGCGTTCGACGCAGCAGGCTTGACGATCCTGACTGCCGAGATTGAAGAGCGTCGCAAGCGGCGCAACGAGATCGAGCGCGATTCCCAGGTCGCGATCCAGCGCAAGAACCTGATGGCCGAGCAGCAGATGCTGGAGCTCCAGAGGGAAGAGGAATTCGCGCGGCTGCAGCAGGAGCGCGACATCGCCATTCGGCGTGCTCAGCAGCAATCGCAGATCACGGTTGAGACGGCCGAGATGCGGCGCTCGTCGCAGGTCGCCGAAGTGACGGCGGGTGAAGCGGTGGAGAAAGCCAAACTCTTCTCTGACCGCACGATCCGCGAGCAGCGCGTCAAGCTCGATCAGCAGATCCGCGAGATCGAGATCGATAAGTCACGCAGCATTGAGATCGCCGAGACCGAACGGCGCAAGGCGCTCGAAATCGCACAGCAAGACGCCGAGATCTTAATCGCGGCGAACTCGAAGCTGCGCAACGTTGCGATCACCGAATCGGAGCTGTCGCGCGCCGATGCGGTGCGCGCCGAAGAAGGCGTGATCACCGCGCGCGAACTGGAGCGGGCCGAGCGCGACAAGGCCCTGTCGCTGGTTCATGCAGCCCGCGAGATCGAGGGCAAGGGTTTGGCGCTCGTGAGTCAGGCGAATTCGGAGCGCGAGGCCGCCACCCAGCGCGCCAGCACGATGCGCATGCTCGCCGAGGCCGACGCCGAAGTGGAGAAGCTGCGCGCGCAATCAGCTGACCTGCACAACAACTCTGAGGCGCGTGGCCGGCGCGCGCTTAACGAGGCTGAAAATATTGCCACGCCCGAAGCGATGGCGTTGCGAAGCCGGCTCGCCGCGATAGATCGAATCGAATCGGTGGTGCGCGAGAGCGCCAAGCCGCTGGAGCACATCAGCGACATTAAGATCGTTCATGTCGACGGCTTAGGCAACGCCTCGGGTCCGATTGCAGCCGACGGAACGGTTGGTGCCGGCAGTCTGTCGGACCAGATCATGAACAGCGCGCTGAAGTACAAGCTTCAGGCGCCCCTAGTCGATTCGCTGCTCGGCGCAGCCGGCATCAACGCCGCGAACGTAACCGACATCCTGAAGCCCTGACAAGTCTGCGGCACACGACTGACTCGAGTAGGCCTTCGTTGGCGGCGGTATGAAATGGCTCGCGCTGGCCGCTGAGCAACACCCAAATGCCAGAGCACCGCGAGCGTAATCGTTTAGTCGCCCAGCCTCACACGACTTCAAATCCTGCACTCTGGGCAGCCAAGTCAGCCGGGATCGGCGGCAGGAGAGGTGCGGGCAGGCCCAGCCTGGCGGCATGGATTGCGCGGGCCAACAAGTCGGTGGCGCT
>Ga0105047_10010097_pt1 | contig 15456 bp, 10 predicted proteins | sample MAT04_FD_78384 | JGI IMG/M metagenome (GOLD analysis project Ga0105047, IMG submission 78384) | Freshwater microbial communities from Lake Fryxell liftoff mats and glacier meltwater in Antarctica - MAT-04 (megahit assembly) | ecosystem: Environmental > Aquatic > Freshwater > Ice > Liftoff... | reverse complement strand
TACTTTAAATAAATCGTTGTTTTTGCTAAGAATGTTACCCAAGGAATCATTAACAAAACTGTTTATTCCAGATTCATTTGTAAGCTGGTTTAATCCATCATAGGTAAATGTCTTATCATAAACTCCTTCCGGATCAATCTGCTTTAAATGAAGTAAATTGCCTGCCGCGTCAAATTGCTCTGAATGCGACTTCCAGAAAGGGGTTTCAATGTCAATTGTCCTTCCTAATAAATCATACGTATAGGTTGTTTTACCCGCAGGACAATATTCTTTTAAAAATCTTGCCTGCCAGTCACGTTCAGTACATTGACATTCATACAGAAAATTATTTTGATTATCATAACGTTCAACTTTAATTAGATTAAACGCATCGTAGATATATTTGATGAATGATTGATCTGGTAATGTCAACAGGTTAAGCCGATCAAGATTATCGTAGGTGTAATTTATGGTTATACCCTGACTTATTTCTTCCTTTATAAGCCTTCCATATAGATCATAAACACGATTTTGAACTGTCTTTTGAACTAAATCCTTTATTTCAATTGGATGATCATACTGATCGTAGCTATAATGATAATGAATCGATCCATCAGAGGAAGATAAAGCAGTCATTCTATCTAATGAATCATAAGTATATTTTAGAACAATACCATCCGGCTTAATTTTCTTTAAAAGACGCCCTTTATTATCGTAAATATAGCTTGTAGATTTACCATTTGGAAATTCAGTTATAGTTTCTACTAAACCACGGTTATTATAGCTGTACTTTGTAGTATAGTCTCGAAGAATTTGACCATCTGCAATAACATGAGCTGTTTCGCTGATTAGCTTCCCTGTGGGATCGTAGGCATAACTTATAGAAGAAATTAATTGATTTTCAGCATAGACTTCTTTACTAACGACTCTACCATGAGCATCATCGATTTCTATGGTTAAACGATTAAGAGGGTCCGTTTGGGTTCTTTTTTCTACACTCTGCTGTATGCTGTTTTTGTAGTTGTTGTAAAAATAATCACTACATTCCCCTAATGGGTTTACCTTTTCGAGAAGCTGATTATTTGAATTGAATTTTGTCTGCTGTACCGCTTTAGTTGCATCAGATTGCCATACAGTTTTTAGATTGCGATTCCCATTGATGTCGTAAGCATAAGTTTCCTTTGCATAGATCTTCCCATTAGCATCTGTCAATGTTTTAGATGTCAACCGATCTTGCCAATCGTACTGGTAATTTTCATTCTGTTGGTTGGAATCATCTAAAACATGAATGACTTTGGATAGACGGTTAAAATCATCATATGCAAAAAGGTCGATCTTGTTTTCAGTTATCTCTTTAATTTTCCTACCGGCTCCATCATACTCATATTGAGTATGTATGCCCATCGCATCTCTTTTGATGGTCAGAAGGTTTCCCTTATATCCCCACCCTTCTGATTTAATCAAAATTCCGTTTGCATCAAAAGTAGATTTTTGCCCAACTTGTCCTAGCTGATGATAATCATACCATACAGATGTGCCATCTGTTTTCCAATGCTGCTTAAGCTTTCCTGTTATATAATAGGTAAAGCGTTCAACAGATCCATCAGGATAGGTGATACGTGTCGGGCTACCATAAATATTGCGCTGATAAAAGGTGGTTAAACCATTTTCATCAGTTTCAGATTCAACTTGATTAAGGATATTGTAAGTTTTATGAGTTGTTGGAAATAATAAATTACCTAGTTCATCTTTGATAGCAGGCTTTATGCACTGGATTTGATTATTAAATCGATCGTAGGAATATTTGAATGTGTTACCGAAGCGATCGGTTTCCTCAATCAAATTTCCTAAATAATCATATTTATACTTTTCGACGAAAACCTCACCAAACGCGTGATGCTCTTCTTTTCTTTGAAGACGATTTTTCTGATCGTAAAAAAAACGTGTTTCTTTACCGGAGTCAACTACAGATTCGTAAGTTTTATTGTCATTTTCATCATATTCAAAAAGCTCTTTTTCCATTAGAGGATTTGTTTTTTGAACAATTCTTCCTCTACCATCCCGAATTCTTATCGTTTCATAGCAAAAATTGTTTTTTGAATCATAAACTCTGCAACTCGTTTCATACCCCTTATTATCGTAAGTAAATTCTTTTCTATTTAAATGAATTTTTTGATCGCTTTTTGGATCGATATAATCTTCGTAGATAATTTTTGGTTTTCCAAATGATGCAAGCGTTGTGTCAGGTTCAAGATAAAAAGTTTTTATTTTCCTGTAGGAAATTGATGAAAGATCGTTTTTATCACAAGAGCTTCCATCATCTTCGATGAGTTCTGTTATTTGACCATTGATATCATATTCACGAAACGCTCTTTTTTTCACTTGTTTAGAGCAAAGTGTTAATTCTTTAATACACAAGTTTGTGGATGGTAAATATTCATAGGTAATATCCAAACCTTGGGGATATGATTCTTGAGTTAACAGATTATATCCATCATCGGAATAGGCATAATTAACAACATATTCGTCGCTTGTCTGCCTGTTATCATAGTTAAAATGTGCTGCTTTTTCTGCTGTGATATTCCCATAAAGGTTTTTTTGGATTGGATTCCCTCGAGCATCATACTCATAATTTTGCAATGTATAAATCTGATCATCTTTTTGAATTGCTTTACTCTCAAGCCAGCCTTCCTGACCCTTTTTTTCAATCCATACAAAACGATCCTCTTTTGCAACTTGGCCATTTACAAGATGATCAATAACTTTAAGCCGTTTTTTGGAATCAAAATGGTAATTTGATACCTGTCCCATGGAATTTGTGACACGCGTTAATTTCTTTTCATAAAGGAACTGATAGGAGGCAACAACCTCGCCATTATTGCCAAGGGGTTCATAAGTAGACTCAACATATTTATGTTTTGGATTGTAGTTAATTTCCAAAAAGCTCCCATCAGCTTTTTCTATTTTTGACAGTCGGTATTTATGATTAGAAAATGTTGTGGTAAAATTTGTTTTTCCAAAAGACGAGGAGTTCACCGTTTTTAGCGCTTTTTTTTTCAATTCATCACCGAATCTTTTCAAGGGTTGCGTATAGACTACGCTCTGCCCACAAGAGCTTGTCACAACACATATCTGATCAAGAGGTGAATAATCGAATTTAAGAAAATTTATTGCCTCTCCAGCACGATTATGGGTTGTTATTTTTGAAAAACGAGGCTTTACCTCACCGCAATCTTCAATCAAGAATTCAAACGTAAGCTTATTGCCATTCGGTTTAATTTCTTCGGTTATCAGATTGACTAAAGTTTCGGTGGAAAGTCCTAAAGCTATGGCATTTTTTTTGGAAAGAAATTCGAATTTTTCATATTTACGCAGAGTACCATCACCCAAGCGAAGTTCATATTGATTGAAGATGGAAGGGTACGTTTTATCTTGCTTGGTAATTCTAGCACGGTGATTCACAATATTGTTGCGAGCAGATATATTGGAACCGTTAGTATTGGTATAGCCTTTCTCAAATACTTGGCGATTGACACGATATTCTTTTTTATTTCCTTTTAGAGGTAATAAAAAGCCTTCCCGCATACTTGTCATTACAAGAGAATCATCCGAAATTTCATTGACGCCGGTCAAAAAAGGTGCATATTGTGAGCCGAATCCCCTTCCAATAAAAGATTCTGTTTTGTTTTCGCTATCGTAAAAACGTGTTATATGAAGAGGGTCTATTGTATTTGCTACAAGATCATTTTCAACCTGAAAAAAGCGACCCGATTCCACATTGACGCATCCTGCAATAGTAATTAAAGGCTCACATTCAGCTGAAAGGACTATATCAGAATCGCTATCATCTATAGAAAAAAGCTGCATTGACAAGAGTAAAAGAAAAAAAGTAAAAGTGATATAGCGTTTCATACAACTCTCCGAATAAGAAAGTATAAACTTTTACTTAAGCGGTCATATTCTGTCAATAATAATTTAACATTATTAACAGCTATTTAATTCAAAATCTAATTCAAAACTATTTTTTGATATTGGTATTTCTTCTTCCTGTAAGTATCAGGCGATTTTTTGCAAATAGCGTGTAAAGTGGGTTAAGAATAGTTTTTATAAAAGGGATACGCATTAAAGTTGACAGAACCAGCAACTGACAGCGCGCGTAAACAGCTGCAAAGGCGGGTACCCCTATTAAAAGATTACCTTTTCCATCAATTGCATGAATTTGATTCATTGCGGTGTTATAATCAATATTGTTATGATCGGGTGGCGAAAAATCTTTCGAAGATATATCGACAAACTTTATTTTGGCTTGGTTGTCCTTTTTTTGCAGCATGCAAATTTCTTTATTACAGATTGGGCATTCACCATCATAGAGTAATTTTAAATGAGTTTTTGAATCGCGGTCATCTAAAGTTTCTGCTGTAGCTTTTTCAACGCTATTTGCGATTTTAGAAAGAAGACAAAGCAACAACCCCCAGCAAATTCCAATCATGACCGAAGTCTGTAGAAGTGGGTATGGAAAAGTTAATCCTCCTAAAGAAATACCCGCAACATAACTGAAAGGGGCTAAAAGAAACCCTAACAAAAAAGATAATAAATAATTAGTTTTGATTATTTTTAACGAATGATTGATCAAAAGAGAGAATAATGGATAAAGCAAAACAATCCAAATAGGAGGAAGTATTGCGGTAGTATTGGCATAATGGATAATGTTTGTTTGAATAAAAAACATTTCTAAAAGCAATCCTAAAGGAATACTCAAAAAGCTTAAGATTAAGTCTTGAATATACAAACCTTCATCTTTAATTTTAGTAAAATAAAGCTGAAGTATAATTAAAAAAATAGCCCCGCTTGAAGCTACAATGGTGTGACCATTAATACCAAAAAGGACACACCAAAACCAGCCTGCTGAGTAACAGAGACTATTAAATATAGATAGATTCATAGAGATAGACCCTTATCAAAGTTAAAATCGTCATTTATTTATATTCTGCCCGCTAAAGCGCTTGCCATTTTTTTAAAAATAAAGAAATGAAAAGGGACAAGAGCATACCAATAAGCGCGTCCAAGGAGGCCTTTCGGCCGAAATGTCGCAGTTTGTACAAGAAAAAACTCATCATTTTTTTGCTCAATCTTATATTGAAGCCAAGCTTCGCCTGGCACTTTCATACCGGCATAAAGAATTAGATGACCAGTATCTTTATCAGCGACTATCACCCTCCAAAAATCGATAGAATCACCCACTTGGATTTCAGTTGGATGTCGTCTTCCTCTATTCAGACCGACTCCCCCAATCATTTTATCCAATAAACCCCGCAAATACCAAGCCCAATTCATAGCATAATAACCTCTCTTGCCACCAATGGCCCAAACCCTTTCGATGGTAGACGCTTTTGAATCTTTGATCAAAATTCTTTTTTCATCTTTTAAACATCCTTCAAACGGAACTTCGATATAATTTTCAATGTTTGGGTCAGTTCCATGAATTTCCCAGGAATCCATCCAACTGGAAACAACTTCATTTTGTGCGATCTTTTGAAAAGCCAATTCAAGGGCTTCGTTATAGGTCAAACAAAGATGGGGAATGATTTTTTTGATTTCATCTAATTGTACGACAGTGCTTGTTTTCATGCTTTCTACTAAATAAGAAGAAAGCGAATAACGAACGGATGTAATAAAAACCAACCAATAGCTAGATAAACGAGGGGTTAGAACGGGAGCATTGATTATCCATCTTCTAAGATTTCGGAATTTTGCGTATCTAAGCATCACCTCTTTAAATGTAATGGCTTCCGGGCCCCCAATGTCAAAAGTTTTATTGATGCATTTTTCATTGAGAAGTACGCTTGAAAGGTAAAATAAGACATCTCCAATCGCTATTGGTTGACACAATGTGTTGACCCACTTCGGAGCAATCATTATAGGTAACTTTTCGCATAGATCCCTAATGATTTCAAAAGATGCACTTCCCGCCCCAATAATTATGCTCGCACGCAAAACAGTGTAGGGAATACCGCTATCTTTTAGTGCTTTTTCAACTAATAATCGGGATTTAAGATGCCGAGATAACCTTTTTTCATCGTTAATAATTGCTCCCAAATAAATAATTTGTTTTATTTGGGTTTTTTCTACACCTTTTAGAAACTGTTCAACTATCTCCATTTCAGTATTGACCAAATTGCCGACGATATCGGACATAGAATGGACAAGATAATAAGCGGCCTCGATATCTTCCGGAATCTTTTTTAAAGTTTCTGAATTTCTTAAATCTCCAAAAATGTAGTGCAGATTTGGCCTATCCTCAACAAAAACTTGGAAACCCTTAATACGGCATAGGGCATAAATTTGATGACCTTGATTCAAGAGATCAATGATCAGCCTTTTCCCAACAAACCCATTAGCTCCTGTAATCAAAATCTTGATCAACGATCCACTCCTATTTTTAACATGACTTCATGAATATCAAAACATTTTTTTAAAAGTTGTTCGGTAAATCACAATAGCGAAAGTTATTAGCGTTATTGGAAGCACAAACCAGATCATAACCATGCTTACCATAGGTAAAGAATCGTGATCTTTAGCAGCCATTATTAAATAACTGGTATAAGCGACATAATACCCTAAAAACATGAATCCTTCCCATCTTGAAATTGTATGACGGGTAAAAAAAATGGGAAGGCAAGCAACACAAGCCGCTATTACCACAGGCAAGTCAAGTTGTAAAACAGAAGGAGCAACTGTTATCCCATCCGGTGCTATTAATCCAGCCACACCCACAATGCCAAGAATGTTAAAAATATTACTTCCGACAACATTTCCAACTGCAATATCTCTTTGTCCGCGGATCGTAGCAACAACTGAAGTGGCAACTTCAGGAAGTGAAGTGCCTGCAGCAATGATAGTAATCCCAATAACAAGCTCACTGACTCCCCAACCCCGAGCTAAAATCACAGCACTATCCACTAACCAACCTGCGCCAAACACACACAAAATTAGGCCTAGTACAATTAGCCCGATTTGTTTTGCAATAAATAGCCAATCGAATCCATTTGTTTTTTCAGAAAAAGCCTCTTGGTATTCATTTGTTATGTCTTTAGATTCTCGGCGACCCTTGATTATTGCAAAAATTGTGTAGCTAACAATACCTACGACTAAGATGAGAGCATTTAACCTGGTTATCTTACCATCAAACGATAGTGCAAAAAGTAATAAGCTTGCTGCTATCATGATAGGCACCTCATACCAAATGAGTTGTTGAGATATCTTAAGGGGCGCAATAATTGCACAAATCCCTAATATAAATAGGATATTAAAAATCGTGCTACCAACGTTCGTGCCAATGACTATGTCCGAATGATTTGCAAGGACGGCTTTCACGCTCACTGCCATTTCAGGTGAGCTTGTTCCAAACGCAACAATTGTTAAGCCTATGACTAAGGGCGAAATGCCGATTGCTAATCCCAAACGCGATGCTCCACGGACGAGTAATTCAGCTCCTACCATCAATAATGCTAAACCCAGAAGCAACATAAATACCGTCATAATTTAAATCCTATAATTTTTTTTCTAAGAATTTGTGAACAAACTAGGCCAACTACTAACAACAATGAATAGATCAGTACTTTTGTCATTGATGTGTCTCCATAAATTTAGAATGAATCGTTGATACATCTTCTATCTCTATCATTACCTCATTGCGGCGTAAAAAAGGAAGTGTTGAGGGTCGATTATAAAAGCCAAAAATTGGCTGTCCAATTGGCTTCATTTTTTTAACTAAAATATAGGCTTCAAGTTGAGCTGTATGCAGTTTAATACTTTCATCATCGGCAACACCTGCAAATCGAATAACTACAAAACGAGTAGCGGGCATTTGAATCAAAATAATGTCTTTTGAATTTGGTCTTGGAAGGCTTTCCAGGCTATATTTTTTTGGCATAACGAATTTGACTTTCCACTTATCCATATGCTGCTGCTGTAGCACGGGTGCAGTCATAGCCATTTTTTCGCCTTCTTCAATCGGTTGAGGTACAGTCATATCCATTTTTTTGGTTGAAGTATTATTTCCAAAGATGTAATCCGCCAAAATTCTAAACCCCTCACTAATCGCTTGTTTTCTTTGGCCGGAAACCTCAACTTCAGCTAAAATTATCGGGGGATAATCGCGGATTTCGATATTGCCATCCATTGTAACCTGTGTGTATTCAGGCTGTTCAACATGACTCATGATGTTACCTACTATTGTGCTTAAGATAATTATTCCCACAAGGATTAATATTAATATTTTCAAAGCCTGGTACCTATCGATAAGTTTAAACAGATTTACCCCTTTTTTAGTTTCTGATCCACAAATCTTGTAGTTTAAACACTTATAGGTACCCAATGATCCTAAAGCCCGGGTTGTAACATAATAGACAAAGAGTGTCAAGTCGCTCGGCAAAAGGATCAGCTGAATCTCATGCTCCGTTTTTGTAATAGTCGAGGTAAAATCAAAAAATGCGGTGCCTTATCAAATATTTACTTTACTTATTTGTAGATTTTATTTATAGATCTTTTTATAGTGTGCACAAACTTTAATTCGGAGAAAATATGAAAACATTAGATGTTATTGCTGCAGTTTTATTGGTTATTGGTGGACTTAACTGGTTTCTTGTAGGAGCTTTTGAATTCGATCTAGTTGAATTCATCTTTAGCAGCCTTCCCTTTATTCAAAGAGCGATTTATATTTTGGTGGGTTTAGCAGCTTTTTATCAAGCATTTCAGTGGAAAGCTATTCAAGATCGTTGGAAAGCATAATTTCAGATGGGTAGACAAATTCTCAACCAAAAGATTTTATGATGGCGCCATTTCTTGTATTTTGTAACGAAAAGAGAAAGCCATCAAATTACTTACAAGCATTTGACATATAGCAAAAACTGTTGAGGGATTATGAAAAAGGTGTATGCAATTTTTGGAGCAACAGGCGGAATCGGTTCTGTTTTAACAAAGCGGCTTACCGAAACTGGAGACATTGTCTACTTGTTGGGTAGAAACCAAGACAAATTAGAACGATTCTCTCAAGAAATTTCTCAGCCCTATAGGGTCGTAGATGCAACAGACGAAAACCTTGTTGCCGAAGCTCTCAAAAAGATTGTAGAGATAGAAGGGCATCTTGATGGAGTTGTCTCGCTTGTAGGATCGTTTTTTATTAAACCGCTTCATCTGACGACACAAAAAGAGTTTGAGGAGGTAATGAAAGTAAATACCACCTCATCCTTTTGTATACTTAAACACGCTCTTAACAATATGGAAAAGGGCTCGATTGTGCTCTCATCCTCTACTGCGGCACTTATAGGGCTTACCAATCACGAGGCGATTGCAGCGGCAAAAGCTGCCGTAGTTGGTCTCATGCGCTCTGCGGCAGCTTCTTACGCAAGTAAAGGCATCCGCATTAATGCCGTGGCACCAGGGCTCACAAGAACACCGATGACTGAAGCAATTACAAATAATGAAATCGCTCTTAAAGCATCTACAGCTTTCCATCCGCTTGGACGTATCGCAGAGCCTAAGGATGTAGCTGCTGCCATTTTTTGGCTCTTGTCTGATGAAAGTACTTTTGTCACAGCAAATGTAATCGCTGTTGATGGGGGTCTTTCATCGATTAAGCTGCGGCCAAGCACTTGATGAGCCATAAACACCCTTCTACAATTTGGTAATAAAATGTTAAGGTTGCTGGCTGTAGAGGCTGTCCTATATTTTTTACTTCGTTTAAGCAGTGGTAAATGAATGCTTTTTAACTTTCTCTTGCAAAGTGGCTAAATTAACCGGATCTATTTTGTGTGACAAATTTATACCGGTCTCATCCTTGATCTCTACCCATTCTGTTTTGCCAATCAAACGATAGGGTTTGCTATCGGCGGGTTCTATAGCTACTAAAATGACCCAATGATTAAAAAATAATGTTTGCAAAATGGCATGTTTTTTAATAATAAAATCTAATCTAGAGCGTGGGGCATAAACGATGACTTGCAAACGCATAGCCTCATGATAGCATTGATCATCGGTTATGTTTACTGATTGCAAAGGAAGTCCCTGCATCAAGTCGCTGCTATTTCCTTGCATAACGCCAAACTTCCCTGTGACATTATGGGTAATTTTACTGCCGCTACCATAAGCTACATTATTCAAAGTAGAAAAGAAATATTGTGTATTAATCCACTCTGCAACCACCATAGGTGCCGTTAATATTGTTTCTAAAAACTTTCCTTCCTTATCATCTTTCCATTCATAAGAATGCAAAAAACATCTGCCATCTAAATTTAAACTTTTTGTAAGGCTTCTTTGTCCAATAATAAAAGCGGCATTTCGTGCAAGACCCCACTCAGGACGCACCTCAGCCCAGTCAGAGCTCTGCTTCAAAACTTGGGCTTTAGCATCAACCGGGGATATATCTATACCCAAAGTTCTACAGCGGTAATAATTATTATTAATTCCTGCTTTGATAAAATCTGCTTTTAAATTTTCAATTATAACTTTGTGGGTACTTTTTAATAAACCACGATCCTCGATAACAACTTCATCGGTTGTCGTATTATGCTCGGCACCGACAAATAAGGTGTCATCAGGAATCAGGATCCCTCTTTTTAGAAGAGCAGCCCTCACCTCATGACAATTAAGAATCGTTGCTAGAATTTTTCCGTTTGCCCCCCCATGATTCCCTCCACAAGCTCCACAGTCAAGAGCTGAAGCATAAGGGTTATTTTCTGTTTGACTGCCGTGTCCGCAAAGCACAACTAATCGACTGAAATTCTTGGTCAACCCAATCAATCTAAGGGCTGATTCAGCAAAATTAATTTGCTCTGCAACTGGAATTTCAATTTTTGGAAGCGTTGCAAGGGTTGGCTTCACAAGTCCTTGAATTGCTCCCCTAAATTTAACGCTGCTGATAGGCATGAGGGTACGCATTGCCATCCAAAAACCAACCCACGGACCAAGTGTCTCAACCAATGCAAAAGGTGTTGCAAAATTATATTTCAAATCCTGGTAAAACCCACGGATTATATTGAGAATGCTCTTTCCTTTTTCATGATGGCAAATTCGCTCATTTTCTTCAGAAATCGGTTCTTCAAAAACTTCATAGCAAGGTTTTATAAGAACAGGACAACAGTCTTTCACTTTATCTTTGTTGTAGCTGTGAATAGAAACAGGTAATCCAAAAAAACCGGCAAATCCAAAGGTCTCGTAATTTCCCTCGCGCTCGATTCTCATACGAAAAGGCTCTGAGCGCACATCAATGCAAAAAACAATTTGGGCATCAGGTATTGCAACTGGCTCTTTTTTTTTATTAAGCTTTACAGCTTCTGGAATTACCAATTTCAATAGCGTTTGAAGATATTTTTCTTCTTTTTCCTTTAATTGTTTAAAAAACTCTTTGTCTAAAGCTTTTGAATGAGATGCATTTTTTTTTATTTCCATTTTTTTGCCATCTTCACAAATTGCACAAATGATTACAAGACGAACAGCCAGAAAATCTGTTAGGCTGATCGGATTGTTTAATCCGGCCGACTTATCTTGCCAATCAGAGCGCCATTTAATGTAGCCTGCCCACCCTGGAAGCTCGGCTAGGGAATATGTAAGATATTCTTCTATTTGATCATCCGCAATAGCCAGTCTTTTAAGGCAGAAAATAATAGCGTCTTCGGCGTCAGAAGGTAATGAAAAGAGCCATTGATTTTTTTTTGAAGAGCGCAATTTACTATCAAATGGGGCAAGCAAAGACCATGCTTGATAAAACCCTTTTTCCCTTTCAGGCATTGTGATTGTCGCTTGACCCTCATCTAAAAATACTTGGCACCACTTGACCATTTCTCGATTGACTTCACAAGAGGCGCTTCCATTCTCATCAGAACTACCGGTTAAAAATGTTTCTGCCATTGCAACTGCATCTTCAAAATGCATTGATTCCATGCATTGGAGTGGATTTCTGGCAATGATTGTTTGCATGGGCCAAAGGGGGGCAATGATTTTGGCAGCATTTTCAATGAGTGTTTGAAGTTTTACGTTAACTTGTTTCATAGCTTTTCCTTAAAATTTGTATCCATTTCTATTAGAGGTAATGGTTTTTGAATTCGGTTGGCTTGCGTTAAGCATTCTCACATAAAAACGTCGCCACCAAACAGATCCTTCATGATTCGTAAAGGGTTTTAAATTAAGTGCTATCCAAATAAAAAATAGGAGGGCAATGCCAACCAAATGGATAGAATTTAAAACTTGAGGTTGCCAAATTTTTAGTGGAGCCACTGCCACTTCAATTATATCAACAGTGAGTCCATAAATAAGACCTGTGGTAAAACAGAAGATACTTGCAATCAAAACAAAAAAAAGGGACTGTTTCTTTTGAAGTAATGTGTGAGCCACTTGTGTGGCTGCCATCCAAGAAAAGAATATAAGCACAGCCGTTGTATCGATAACATTAAACGAAAGACCACTTCCAAAAATAAATCCAATAGCTCCTATCACCCCACAAAGTGAAGATAAGAAAAATATAGGGATAGTACTGACCCTTTCTTCATTCGTGCCGCGATGCTCGGCAATGGTTGAGCCGGATTTTAAGAATAGAAAAGCCTTGAATAAGCCATGCCAGCAGAGGTGGGCTAAAGCAGCGGGAAAAAGTCCAAGGCCACATTGCATCATCATAAACCCCATCTGAGTCATTGTGGAACAGGCAAGCATACGCTTGATATCGCTTTGAAGAAGCTTCCAAATTCCGCCTAATATAAGGCTGATAACAGCTAATATAAACAAAATATCTAAAAGAAGATGCTCCTGCAGAAAAATAGGGGCAAAACGTATTAGCAAAAGACCGCCCCCATTGACTAGGCCAGCATGCATAAAAGCTGAAACCGGGGTTGGTGAATTAAGAGAACTAAGCAACCAGCCATGAAAAGGAAAGGCGCCTGATTGAGAAAAAGCGGCTAGAATGATAAAAAAGAGGGCTGTCATTCTTATTGAAGCCGATAGACTTTCACTGTTTTCTGTGATAACAGTTAAAGATAGACTTGCCGATTCATAAGCCAATAAACCGGTGCCCAAACTTAAAAAAACCAAACCTAACACGAATGTTTTAATGGCTAAAATTCCGGAGTTTTTAGCTTGTGCCCATTGAAATTTATGCATCATAAGTTGAGCAAGTATCAGGTTGCTGAGCGCCCAAAACCCAATCAAGAAAACAATATTATCTGCTGCGACCATAAAAAGTGTGCTTATAGTGATCAGGCTAAGAAAAAGAAAATAGCGGCGATAATTTCTATCGCCCGCCATATAGCGCAGCGAAAAATGATGCACAATCGCACTGACAAATAAAATGAGTGTAGCCATCAGCCAAGAGATTTCATTGGCCAAAAAACCAAAAGATTCATTTTTTTCAGAAAATGGAACACCTATAAACCAACCAAGTGCGGCACTCATAAATCCTATCCAAATCCCAAGAGATGCAATGCGTGACCCCAACCCGATATTTTTCTTAAAAAACAAGAGGTTGATGAGAAATCCTAGCAAAGGTGTCAAAATTATCATTAATAAATAAATTATCGGATTTTCGGTTATGACCATAATTGCCCCTATTAGATTTTTCTATTGCCTTATCATAGCAAATTTGGTAAAATAAGGAAAATTCTTAATTCTTATGTTTTTAATAAGGTTTTCTAATGGATGAATTTACTCTTAGATGTTTTTTAGCAGTTGTCGAAACAGGCAGTTTTACGCGGGCAGCACATAAGGTTAAGCGAACTCAGTCTGCTATTACCCAGCAGATGAGCAGTTTAGAAAAAAGCCTTGGCAAGAAACTTTTTGATAGAAGTAAAACAATGAGGCTTACCAAAGATGGAGAATTATTTCTACCGTATGCAAATAAGATTTATGCCCTACATTTGGAGGTATTGGATCGCTTCAAACATCCTGAACTTGAAGGTGAAATTCGCTTTGGGCTTCCCGAGGATTTTGCCGCAGTGTTTCTGTCAGATGTTCTGACCGATTTTTCAAGACTCCATCCTCGAATACTCATTAATGTCGAATGCGATTTGACGTTAAATCTATTTGACAGATTTAAGAAAGGCGCTTTTGATATGGTTTTGGTCAAGATGAGCCGTCCTGAAGACTTTCCAAATGGTGTTGAGGTATGGTCTGAACCTTTGGAATGGATTGGAAAACTTAAAAGTATTGAGTCTTTAGATAAAAATATTCCGCTACCCCTTGTTCTTTCACCGGAGCCTTGCGTCTATCGAGCAAGTGCTCTTCAATCTCTTGAAAAGGCTGGAATTAAATGGAGAATAGTATTCATCAGCCCAAGTTATGCGGGAATCATTGCTGCTGTCAATGCAGGGATGGGAATCACCGTCTTACCAAGAACCATGATACCTGATTCACTAGAAGTCATCAGGGAAGATTTTCTTCCTTTTCTTCCTGATATTCACGTTTCCCTACTAAAGCAAACAGACAAAAACGAATGCCTTCAAAGCCTCGGAGACTTTCTTTTAAAAAAATTAACACCCAATCTATAGATCGAAATCTTAGCCATTTCCAATAACAACTGTATTGATAATGTACTAGAATTGGCTTAGATTTCAAACTAGCCGAATTCTTATCGCTTGCCGGGAACAAGCCACCATACGCTAACCAACTTGGCGATGATAATGGCAACAAATAACTGTCCGAACATTGCTTCAAGGGCGGTGAGGGATTTTGCAAGATGGCTTAGAGGAGTAATGTCACCCATGCCCAAGGTGGCTAAAGTGGCGTAGCTATAATATAAAAAATTAAATTGTTGTTCATAAGCATTATGCAGAGTAGTGCTATCAAAATTCAATATGCCCGCTCCATGGAAACTTCCGGGATTCAACATATTCTCGATGAAATAAAAATTTGCCCATAGTATGCCTGATAACAAGTACACCATTAATGCTCCGAAGATAAGATAAGCATTAACAAGGCCTGCATATAAGATTTTTCTCATTAAGACGACAATAGCAAGTAAAGTAAAAGCCAAAGAAAATCCATATGCAATAATCATGTAGGGCAAAGAGTGATGTAGAAAGCTTAATGAATCAAAATAGATGAATGGAATCAGGAAAAAAAGTCCTATAATCAAAAATGATCGTTGACCATCGATCGCGTAAACGGAAGAGAGAATCAATAGAATAAAACTGCATTGAAGGATTGAATGGGTATAGAAATTTTTTTCAAATATAGGGACGATAAAAAAGATAGCTATAACGGCTAAAAATGCTCCAAAAAATCCCCCAACATGCCAGTTACTTTTTTTAATACTATTAATGCTATATTCTTCTGTTTTAATCTCCATGTTACTCCTTTTGTCGATTATACTGGTAAATGCAGCGAAATCTATTATAGCAATTGCCTTATTTAAACATAAGAAAAGAAATCTTCTAAGACTATTTGCAACCATTTGTATAACCAAACAAGAAAGATAAAATAAAGCCAATCAGG
>Ga0105047_10010096_pt1 | contig 15457 bp, 13 predicted proteins | sample MAT04_FD_78384 | JGI IMG/M metagenome (GOLD analysis project Ga0105047, IMG submission 78384) | Freshwater microbial communities from Lake Fryxell liftoff mats and glacier meltwater in Antarctica - MAT-04 (megahit assembly) | ecosystem: Environmental > Aquatic > Freshwater > Ice > Liftoff... | reverse complement strand
GGGGCATCGCCGCGCAGGGCGACGATCTCCGTGACGCCCGCTGCCGCGTAACCGGCTGCAATATCAAGCGTTTCGGCGCGGGTTGCGTCCACGCAGGTCAGATGCGCCGCCACGTTCAGCCCGCAGTTCTTCGAGATCGCCGCCACCGACTCATGCGTCAGTTTCCGCGTCGTGCCGCCCGCGCCGTACGTGACCGAGACGAAATTCGGTGCCAGTGGCGCCAGGGCCTGCACCGCTTCCCACAGACGGAAACTGGCATCCAGCGTTTGCGGCGGGAAGAATTCGAAACTGATACGGGGCACGGACATGGGGCAACTCCTGCTGTTGCGCCCTTGTCTCATATCCGCGAATGTGAGACCAATTCATAATTCTCAAGAAGAACATGAGGTTTGGAACATGTATCTGGAACTGCGCCACTTCCGCACCCTGCGAGCGATCCATCAGGCGGGCGGGCTGGCACGGGCGGCGGACCTGCTTAACACCACCCAATCGGCACTGAGCCATCAGGTGGCTGGCTTGGAGGATCAGGTCGGGATGGAGCTGTTCGTGCGCCGGTCAAAACCCATGCGGCTGTCGGCGGCGGGAATGCGGATGCTGCGGGTGGCCGAACGCATCCTGCCAGAGATTACCGGGCTGGAGGAAGAGTTTCGCGCTGTGAAATCCGGCAAGACCGGGCGGCTGCACATCGCGATCCAATGCCATGCGTGTTTTGACTGGCTGTTCCCGGTGCTGGAACAGTTCCGCCACGCCTGGCCCGAGGTCGATGTGGACATCCGCGCCGGCCTCGCCTTCGACAGCTTCCCGGCGCTGGTGCGCGAAGAGGTGGATCTGGTGATCTCCTCCAACCCCGAACCCTTGCCGGGTCTGCTGGCCCATCCGCTGTTCGACTATGCCCCGACCTTTGTCGCCTCCTCGCAGAACCCGCTGGCGGCCAAAGCCGTGATCGAAGCAGAAGATTTCCGCGATCAGATCCTGATCACCTATCCGGTGGGCCGCGACAAGCTGGACATCTTCACCGAACTTCTGACCCCGGCGCAGGTCGAACCGCTGGGCCACCGACAGGCCGAACTGACGGCGGTGATCCTGATGCTGGTGGGCAGCAATCGCGGCGTCGCGGTGCTGCCCGACTGGGTGATCCGCGATGTGAAGACCCATGCCGACTACGTCACCCGCCCGCTGGGGCCGGGCACCATCACCAGGCGGCTGTTCGCGGTGACCCGCGACCTGGACGGCGCCAAACCCTATATGGCGCATTTCCTGCGGCTGGGCCGCAGCGAGCCCGTCAAACTCCAGCGTAGCTGACCCCGCAGAAGAGCCTCCGGCGGGGATATTTCAGGCTTCTGTGAATTGGGTAGAAGGCTTCTTTGCCCATCATTGTGGAGGAAAATACTCCACGGGGGTTTGGGGGTGTGAAACCCCCAATGCGGAGCCGAGCAGCGCAGCTGAGAGGCGACACAAAACCTTGCGAAGCTCCGTTGCTTCACCGGTGGGGCTTGCGCGCCTGCCGGGGTTTTGGCACTCTGCCCCCCATGATTTCCGTTCGCTTCATCAAGACCCTTCGCTCTGGCCCTGTGGCCGCCCTGCGCGATCCGCAGGGCTGACCGGCAGGCACTTCCCCCCCCCTCAGGTCCGCCCGTTCCCGGCGCTTCGGCGCCACGACTTTCCTGAACGGAGCCGACATGAGCCTTCTTGCCGTCAAATCCCTGAACCTGACCTTCGGTGAGCCCCTGTTCACCGGCCTGTCCTTCACCCTTGCCCCCGGCGACCGGCTGGGCCTCGTGGCCGCCAATGGGCGCGGCAAGACCACGCTGCTGGCCTGTCTTGCGGGCCTCGCCGAGCCGCAGTCCGGGGAGATCACCCGCGCCCGGGGCCTGAAGCTGGCGCTGGTGGCGCAGGATGTGCCGGCGGCGATGCTGCCGTTGACCTTCCGCGCCTGCGTCCTGTCCAGCCTGCCCGCCGATCAGGCGACAAGCGAAAGCTGGCGGGCCGAGATTGGCTTGGATGATCTGGCCGTGCCCGAGGCCTTGCGCGATCTGCCCCTGTCGCAACTCTCCGGCGGCTGGCAGCGCACGGCGCTGCTGGCACGGGCGGCGGTGACAGAGCCGGATCTGTACCTGCTGGACGAGCCGACCAACCATCTGGATCTGGGGCGGATTGCCATGCTGACGGCCTGGCTGAAAGGGCTGCCGCGCGATGTGGGCGTGATCCTGACCTCGCACGACCGGGCGTTTCTGGATGAAGCGACCACCCGCAGCCTGTTCCTGCGGGCCGAAGCCAGCCGCGTCTTCGCCCTGCCCTATTCCCGCGCCCGCGCCGCGCTGGATGATACCGATGCCGCCGATACGCGCCGCTTTGACAATGATCTGGCCAAGGCCGATCAGTTGCGGCGGCAAGCAGCCAAGCTGAAGAACATCGGCATCAACTCGGGTTCCGACCTTCTGGTGGTCAAGACCCGGCAGTTGACCGAGCGGGCCGAGAAGATCGAGGCCGGGGCGCGGCCCGCGCATCTGGAGCGTTCGGCCGGGGCGATCAGGCTGGCCCATGCCGGCAGCCATGCCAAGGCGCTGATGGCGTTCGAGGATGCCGTGATCGCCACCCCGGATGGGCGTATGTTGTTCCGCACCGGCAAGCTGTGGATCGAACGCGGCGACCGGGTGGTGCTGCTGGGACCGAACGGGGCGGGGAAGTCCCGGCTGGTGGCGGCGGTGCTGGCAGCGGCGGGGGGTGCGGCGGGGGGTGCGGCGGCGGGGGGGGCGGCGGCGCGGGGTGCAGCGGGGGCGATCAAGGCCGCAGCGTCGCTGGTGCTGGGCTATTCGGATCAGCAACTGGCGCAATTGCCGGACAAGGCCACGCCGTTTGATCTGGTCAGCGATCTGACCCGGTCAGATGCGGTCACGCGGTCGCAACTCGCGGGGGCGGGGGTGCAGCCCGATTGGCAATTGCGCGCCACCGAGAAGCTGTCGGGCGGGCAGAAGGCGCGGCTGGCGCTGTTGCTGCTGCGGTTGCAGCGTCCGAATTTCCATCTGCTCGACGAACCGACCAACCATCTGGATATCGAAGGTCAAGAGGCTTTGGAGGCAGAACTGCTGGCGCCCGAGGCGAGTTGTCTGCTCGTCAGCCATGACCGGCATTTTGTGCGGGCGGTGGGGAGCCGGTTCTGGGAGATCCGGGGCAAGCGGCTGGAAGAGGTGGACGGGCCGGAAGGGTTCTTTGACGCGATGAGCCGGTAAGGTGGAAATTGTCCCCGCTGGGTGATGGGCGCATCGCCCGTCATACCCAACGCAGGACGGGTAATGCGCCCATCTTCCCGGCGGGAAACGAAAGGGGCGGCGGGTTTCCCCGCCGCCCCTTCCTTTTCAACCAGACGCCTTATTCCAGCGACAGCGCCACAAAGCGCGGCTCGCCCTGGGTGCGCACCAACAGCAGCAGGGACTTGCGGCCCGCGTCCTTGGTCGCCTTGATCTGGTCGGACAGATCGCTCAGCGTTTCGATCTTTTGCTGACCCGCTTCGGTGATCACATCGCCGTTGCGCAGGCCCTTGTCGAAGGCCGAGGACTTCTCGTCGATCTTGGTGATGACCAGACCCCTGGTGCCGGTTTGCAGCCCCAGATCCTGCTCCATGTCTGCCGTCACCGCCAGCAGGGTCATGCCCAGCACATCCGCCGTCTCCGGCTTGGCCGGGGCCGTGGCCGCCGCGGGGATCGGCTGATCCGCCTCAGCCGTTTCGCGGCGGCCCAAGACCACCGAGATGGTCTTTTCCGCGCCAGCGCGCATCACCACCACCGGAACACTTTCCCCGATCGGGGCGTCGGCAACAGCATGGACCAGGGTCTTGCTGTCGGTCACATCCGTGCCGTTGAAGGTGATGATCACATCGCCCGACTCAATGCCGGCATCCTTGGACGGGCCATCGGGCACATCCGTCACCAGCGCGCCATGAGCGGCCAGCAGACCCATCGCTTCGGCCACATCCGGGGTCACGTCCTGAATGCGCACGCCCAGCCAGCCGCGGCGGGTTTCGCCGAACTGTTGCAGTTGCACGACAACCTTGCTGACCACGTTCGACGCCATCGAGAAGCCGATGCCGATCGAGCCGCCGGTCGGCGACAGGATCGCGGTGTTCACGCCGATCACTTCACCGTTCATGTTGAACAGCGGACCACCGGAGTTGCCCTTGTTGATCGCCGCATCGGTTTGCAGGAAGTCGTCATAGGTGCCGGAAAGCTCGCGGTTGCGGGCCGAGATGATCCCGGCCGAGACCGAGAAGCCTTCGCCCAGCGGGTTGCCCATCGCCAGAACCCAGTCGCCGACCCGTTCCTTGTCGCTGTCGCCGAAGGCGACAAAGGGCAAGGGTGCCGGGGCGTCGATCTTCAGAAGCGCAATGTCGGTCTTCTTGTCGATGCCGACCACTTTGGCGATGTAATGCTGCTTGTTGAAGAAATCGATCTCGATTTCATCCGCCCCGTCAATGACGTGGTTGTTGGTCACGATGTAACCATCGGCCGAGATCACGAAGCCCGAGCCCAAAGCTTCTGAGCGGCGCGGCGCGTCCATCGGCGGCTGGCCGTTCTTGTCAAGGAAGTCCTGGAAGAACTTGTTGAAGGGCGAATCTTCCGGCAGCACCGGCTGGCCGCCGTCGGCTTCAGCGGAGGTGGCGACGGTCGAGGTGGTAGTGATCATCACCACCGAGGGGCTGACCTTTTCGGACAGGTCGGCAAAGCTTTCCGGCGTGGTTTGCGCCCAAAGCGCGGGGGCGGGGCCGGTGGCCAGCGCCAGGCCCATCACCAGGGCCGCAGCTACCGCCCGACCAGGCTTGCGCGCCGGTTTGCCGCTGCGCTGCGGCAAGGGGATGACGTTTGAATTCAGCAAATGAGTCTCCTGTTGCATAAGGTGCCCGCAAACCAACTCGAGGCCCGGGTATGCGCTGGAATGTGCGGGGGTGCGGAGGGTTTGGCAACGCAATCCCGCGTCACCTCGAGTCAAAGCCGTGTGAGGCTTCTGAAACACCCGTTCACGCAAGCGGTAGAGCCTGCGTGAACGGAGAGGGCCTTTTCAGTTGCCGGGGGCTTGCGCCGGGACCGCAGCGGCGGGCGGCGTCAGGTTCGATTCGTTGAAATAGCGGAAGAAATCGCTGGTCGGGCTCAGCACCATCGTCGTGGTCTTGCCGGCCAGCGCGGTGGCGTAGGCCGTCAGCGACCGGGTGAAGGCGAAAAACTCCGGGTCCTTGCCATAAGCGGTGGCATAGATGCCGATGCGCTTTGCATCGGCCTGACCGCGGATGATTTCGGCGTTCTTGTTGGCTTCGGACTTGGTTTCGATCGCCTGACGGTCAGCCTCTGCGCGGATGGTTTGCGCCGCCTCGTTGCCGCGCGCCACCTCGTCCGTTGCCTCGCGCTGCCGTTCGGCCTGCATCCTGGCAAAGGTCGCGTCCAGGTTTTGCTTCGGCAAGTCGGTCCGCGTCAGCCGCACGTCGATCACATCGATGCCAAGGCTCGCCGCCTTGACCCGGGCATTGTCACGGATCTTGGTCATCAGACCCAGCCGGTCCTCGGACAGAACGTTTTCCAGAGTCACCTCGCCCAGAACGTCGCGGATTTCCGGGTTGATGATCTTGGACAGGTTGGCCCGCGCCGATTCGACCCCGCCAGTGCCCACGGCGCGGCGGAATTTCGGCAAGTCGGTGATCCGCCAGCGGGCGAAGGCGTCCACCACAAGGCGCTTGCTGTCGCCGAGGGTGAATTCCGCCGGTTCGGTCGTGACCCCCAGAATGCGGCTGTCATAACGTATTACGTCCTGGATGAACGGGATCTTGAAGTTCAGACCCGGCTCTTCGATTACCCTCTTGATCTGCCCGAATTGCAGCACCAACGCCTTTTCCCGCTGATCCACGATGAAGACTGATGACAGAAGCCCCACAAGCAGCACAACGACGGCGATGGGAACGATATAGATGGCTCTCATCAGTTCGATCCTCCTGCAACGGGTGCAACCGGCGGCATCGTACTCAGCCCGCCCAGCGGCAGGAAGGGCAGTACATTCGAGCCGCCCGCCGTGTCCATGATCACCTTGTTCGCCCCGCCCAGCACATGTTCCATTGTTTCCAGATACAGGCGCTGGCGGGTGACCACCGGCGCTTTGACATACTCGCCATAGATCGACAGGAAGCGGGCAGCATCGCCCTCGGCCTGGTTCACCACCTGGGCCGCATAGGCCTGCGCTTCCTGCGCGGTCTGGCTGGCTTGCCCCCGCGCGCCGGCGGTGGTCTTGTTGGCATAGGCGTCGGCGACTTTCTGCAACTGGTCACGCTCTTGCTGGGCGGCCTGAACCGCGCGGAAGGCGTCGATCACCTCGGCCGGCGCATCGGACTTCAGAAGGTTCACCCGCACGATGTTGATGCCGCTGTCATAGCTGTCCAGTGTGGCCTGCACTTCGGTCAGAAGTTGAGTCTCGATCGCGCTGCGCTCTTTGTTCAGGATCGGCATGAGTTGCGAGCGGGCCGAAATGTCGCGCACGGCGCTTTCGGCCACGGCGCGTATCGTGTCCTCGGGTTCCTTGAGGTTGAACAGGTATTTGGTCGGGTCCGAGATGTTCCAGACCACTTCAAATTCGATGTCCACGATGTTCTGGTCGCCGGTCAGCATCAGACCGTTGTCATTCGCTCCGTGCTTGCCAGTGCCTATTTCGGTGGTGTTCTGACCCGAGGTGTTGACGATTTCTGCCGTCACCACCGGCCAGGGCGCGATCTGCAGGCCTTCATCAGTGACGTTGGAGAATTTGCCGAACATCAGCTCGACCGCGCGCTCTTCCGGCTTGACCGTGTAAAGGCTCATGAAGCCCCATAGGATCGCGGCCGCAACTGCCACGAGGCCCATGGTCGGCCAGTTCAGGAAGCGCCCCATGCCGTCGCCGGGATCCTGCCCGCCAAAGCCGCCGCCATTGCCGGTGCCCTTGCCGCCCATCAGGACGCGCAGTTGCTCCTGGCCCTTTCTGACCAGCCGGTCGATTTCGGGCACCGAAGGCCCGCCCGGCGGACGGTTCCCATTGCCGTTGTTGGGCCGGTCGTCATCATCGTCCGGGCCCTTGCCACCACCCCCCCAGGGGCCTCCGTTGCCAGCCATTCATTTTCCCTTTGGATATCTTTGCAGTCTGATTTGGGGCAAGAATGCCCGAAGTCAAGCTGTGATCAAATTGCGACCCTGTCTGCACCCCCGTTCGCACCCCCGTTCGCACCCCCGTCTGCACCCCCGTCTGCACCAGTGTCCGGACCCTGGTCCGACCGGCTTGGCTTGCGCATGGTGACAAGTTCCTCCGACAGGGTCGGATGCACTGCGACGGTGCGGTCGAAATCCTGCTTCGTCGCCCCCATGCCAATGGCGATGGCGGCAAGTTGCACCATCTCGCCCGCTTCCGGCCCGACGATGTGGCAACCGAGGACCGCTTGCGTGGCCTGATCCACCACCAGCTTCATCAACGCGGTATCGGGCCGCCCGGCGAAGGCGGTTTTCATCGGGCGGAAGCTGGCGGTGTAGACATCGACGGGGCCCCGCGCCCGGGCGGCTTCCTCGGACAGACCCACGGTGCCAAGCTCGGGCTGCGTGAACACCGCCGAAGCGATCAGGGAGCGGTCAAACATCGTCGGCTTGCCGCCAAACACCGTGTCGGCAAAGGCATGGCCCTCGCGGATGGCGACCGGGGTCAGGGCGGCGCGCCCGGTCACATCGCCGACTGCAAAGATCGACGGCACGCCGGTCTGGCTGTAATCGTCCACCACAACCTCGCCCCTGGGGCCCAGGGCGACGCCCAGCGCCTTTAGCCCCAGACCGCCAGAGTTGGGCAGACGCCCGGTGGCATACAGGACCAGATCGAACACCCGCGCGCTGCCATCGGTCGCGGCGGCATGGATGCCGTCCGTCTGGCGGGCCAGTGCCAGCACATCCATGCCAAGGTGCATGTCGATGCCGTGCTGGCGCATGGCGGTGGTGACATGGCGCACTGCCTCTTCGTCAAAGCCCCGCAGCATCTGGGTGCCCCGGTAATATTGCGTCACCCGAACCCCCAGGCCGTTCAGGATGCTGGCAAATTCGCAGGCGATATAGCCGCCGCCCACCACCAGAACCCGGGCCGGCAGCGCCTTCATCTGGAACATCGCATTCGAGGAGACGGCAAGGTCCGACCCCGGAAACTGCGGGATGTGCGGATGCCCGCCGGTGGCGATCAGGATATGCTTGGCGCGGACGAGGCCCCCGGTGCCAAGCCGGACGGTATGGGGATCTTCCAGGACCGCGCGGGTGTCGTGGATCGTCACCCCGGCATGGGTCAGGGTGCGGCGATAGGCTGCCTCCAGCCGGTCCAGTTCGGCATCGAGGCTGGCGCTGAACCGGGTCCAGTCCAGATCGCCCGGCGCCGCATCCCAGCCATAGGCGCGAGCGTCCTCGATCGCGGCGGGAAAGTGCGAGGCAAAAACCATCAGCTTTTTCGGCACGCAGCCCCGAATGACGCAAGTGCCGCCCATGCGGCTTTCCTCGGCCAGACCGACCTTCGCCTTGCCCTCTGCCGCCGCGATCCGCGCCGCGCGCACGCCGCCCGAGCCGCCACCGATGACGAAAAGATCGTAGTCGAATGCCATGTCAGCCTCGCTCTGGTTGAGATGCCGGGGGCCAGCCCCCGGGCCCCCGGAGGTATTTGCGCCACAATGATGATACAGGACAGGGGGGCGGGGTCAGTCCAGGTCGGCGAAGATATTGTCTTCTGGCGCAAACGTGATGCGGTCATCGTGTTCCGAGCCGGAATTGATGTCGCGCACTGTGACAAGGCCGTCGGAATGGCCGATCACCACGATGTCGCAGATGTCGATGAACAGGCCATTTTCCACCACGCCGGGGATCTGGTTCAAGACCAGCGACAACTGCCGCGGGTTGCCGATGCGCTTCAGATGCAGGTCGAGGATGAAATTCGCCTCATCCGTCACCAGCGGCGCATCGCCGTTCATCCGCAAGGTCACGTCGCGGTTCAGGACATCCATCGAGATCAGCAGTTCCTCGACCAGCGCCTTGGTGGTTTGCCAGCCGAAGGGAATGACCTCGATCGGCAGCGGGAAAGCGCCAAGGGCAGTCACTTCCTTGGCGGCATCCGCGATCACGATCATCTGATCGGACGCGGTCGCCACGATCTTTTCCTGAAGCAGCGCCGCGCCGCCGCCCTTGATCAGCGCGAGGTTGCGGTCAAACTCATCCGCGCCGTCGATGGTCAGGTCCAGCCATTTGGCATCATCCAGCGAGGTGATCGGAATGCCGAGCGACCGCGCCAGCTCCGCCGTGCGGGTCGAGGTCGGCACCCCCACGACCTTCAGCCCGTCATTGCGCACCCGCTCACCCAGGCAGCGCACCATCCATGCTGCGGTAGAACCGGTGCCAAGGCCCACTTTCATCCCGGGTTGGACGAAATCCACCGCCCGTTTGGCAGCAACGAACTTGGCCTTGTCGATCGGCGACAGGTCGGCGGGCATGGCAGTCTCCTCGGCGGTGCCCGGTGGTTATAGCAAACACCAGCCCAAGTGCCAGCCGCCGCCCCCTGCAATTTTCGCGGTCCGCGCGCAGCCCTGGCTGCGGCGGCTGACCACCCCGGGGGGGTGGCGATCCTGCCCGCTGCCGGGGTGACACTGCTGTACGGGGCGCAGGGGACCGGGCGGCTTTTGATCCTGACGCAGGTGGTTCTCAGCCTGCACCCGAGCTTCGCCATGGTGCCGCTGGTGATGTTCACGTCCGACAAGCGCAAGATGGGCGCGCTGGTCGCGCCGGGCTGGCTGACCGCGATTTCGGTGCCGGTGGCAGTGGTGATCCTGGCGCCGAACCTGAAACTGCTGTGGGATTTCTCCGGCCTCGCCGGTTGAGCCCGGCGTCGGCTGCTGTTAGCGTGACGCCTCTTCCTGACGGGAGCGATCCGCCATGTTGACCCTGTTCTATGCCCCCGGAACTGTCGCGCTTGCCTCCCACATCGCGCTGATCGATGCCGGCGCGGAGTATCGGCTGCACCGGGTGGATTTCAGCACGAACGAACAGCGCGGCTCCGACCACCTGGCCGTGAACCCAAGGGACCGGGTGCCCTCGCTGGTGACGGACAAGGGGATTGACCGAAACGGTGGCAATTCTGGTCTATATCGCGCAGATGTGGCCGCACGCCCGGCTCTTGCCGCTGGGCGACCCCTTCGCCTTTGCGCAGCTTCAGTCCTTCAACGCCTACCTTGCCGCCACCCTGCATATCGCCCATGCCCATGGCCCACGCGGCGCCCGCTGGACCGATGACCCTGCGGCTCTGGCTGCGATGAAGCGCTATGTGCCGGTCTCGGCGCTCGCCATCGCCACCACGTCAGCCCGCCGGCTTGCCCGCATCGCCGCCACGAAATCCTGCACCCCTTGGGCGTTCAGCCCGCGCGGATCGTCAAACCAATGCGTCGCCGTTGCCGCCGCCTCCAGAAACGCGGAAGGGTCTTTCAGCAGGCGCTGCTGCTGTTCCCCCGTCAGATCTTCGGCACGGGATTCCCCGATCAGGGCAAGAAGCGCTGCACCGATCAGACCGGCCTTTAACGCAAGTGACATGGATGTTCTCCTTTTACCCCAATCTGGCGAAACAGGGTTAACATCTGCCTAACGCAGCGGACCCACGCGGCGCTGCGCGGGGATTTGAACGGCGCGCAGCGCGAATCCGGGGCCAACGCGTCGTTTTTGCGCGACTTTCGCAGCGCTGCGCTGTCATAATCGGACCGAACGCCGGGCGGCCCCCGGGAGAGGCCCGATGTATATCCTGCACTATACCCCCGACAACGCCTCGCTGATCGTCCGTCTGGTTCTGGAAGAACTGGGCGTGCCCTACGAGGCGCGGCTGATCGACCGCGCGGCGGGGCAACTGGACAGCCCCGATTACCGCGCGCTGCATCCGCTGGGCAAGATCCCGGCGCTGGAAACGCCTGAAGGGCCGATGTTCGAAACCGCGGCGATTGTGCTGTATCTGTCGGAAAAGCACGGCGCGCTTGCGCCGCAGCCCGGCGATCCGGACCGTGCGGCCTTTCTGACATGGCTGTTCTTCACGGCCTTCAACCTGCACCCGGCGGTCAACGATGTCTTCTATTCAAACCGCGCTGCCGGGCCTGAGAATGCTGCAGCCGTTCTCGCCCATGCCGTGCCGCGCCTGCATGTCTGTCTGAACGTGCTTGACAGCTTGGTCGCCAGCCAGGCGCCGGGGTTTCTGTCCACCGCGCCATCGATCCTGGGCTATTATCTGGCCGTGCTGATGCGCTGGCTGGGCGGCATACAGAAAGACAGCCCGGCCCGTGTGGCCAGCACCGACTACCCCGCGCTGCACGCCATTTGCGCGGCGCTCGAAACCCGCCCCGCCGCCCTTGCCGCCGCCCGGGCCGAAGCGCTTGGCCCCAACATTTTCACCAACCTGGTCTGACCCATGTTCCTTTCCGTCTTCGACATGTTCAAGGTCGGCATCGGCCCGTCCTCGTCCCACACGATGGGGCCGATGGTCGCGGCGTCCCGGTTTCTGGCAAGCCTGCGCGCATCGCCATTCCACCCCAAGGGGCTGAAAGCCTCGCTGCACGGCTCGCTGGCCTTCACCGGCGTCGGCCATGCAACCGACCGCGCGACGATCCTTGGCCTCGCCGGGTTCGAGCCTGCGACTTATGACGCAGGCAAGGCCGAAACCGCGCTGGCTGCGATCAAGGCCAGCCACCGCATCGCCCCACCCGGCTTGCCGGAGCTGGCTTTCGATCCCGCCCGCGACCTGATCTTCGACTACGACCACCCCCTGCCCGGCCATGCCAATGCGCTGATCCTGAAGGCCACCGACGCCCAAGGCGACGTGATCCTTGAGGAGACCTATTACTCCATCGGTGGCGGCTTTGTCGTGACCGAGGCGGAACTGGCCGCAGCCGGCGGCACCAAGTCCAAGGCCCGCGCCGATGTGCCCTATCCGTTTGACACTGCCGCCGAGATGCTGGCGATGGCGGCGCAATCGCACCTGACCATCGCCCAGATGAAACGCGCCAACGAGTTGAAATTCCGCAGCCAGGCCGAGATCGACGCCGGGATCGCCCGCCTGTGGGACGTGATGAACGCCTGCATTTCCAAGGGCATGGAAGGCACTGGCATCCTGCCCGGCGGCCTGAAAGTTCGCCGCCGCGCCAAGGGCATCCATGACGCCCTGATCGCCGAGCGCGGGCTGAACCAGACCCCGCCGCATGTCATCAACGACTGGATGAGCCTGTATGCGATGGCGGTGAACGAGGAAAACGCCGCCGGCGGTCAGGTCGTCACCGCGCCGACGAACGGCGCGGCCGGGGTGCTGCCGGCCGTCCTGCGCTACTACCTCGACCATGTGCCGGGCGCCTCGACGTCCAAAATCGCAGACTTCATGCTGACTGCCGCCGCCATCGGGGGCCTGTGCAAGCACAACGCCTCGATCTCGGGCGCAGAATGCGGCTGTCAGGCCGAGGTGGGCAGCGCCGCCGCCATGGCCGCCGCCGGTTTTGCCGCTGTCTTGGGCGGCACGCCCGAACAGGTTGAAAACGCCGCCGAAATCGCGCTGGAACATCACCTCGGCATGACCTGCGATCCCGTCCGCGGCCTCGTGCAGGTGCCGTGTATCGAGCGTAACGGCCTTGGCGCCATCAAGGCCGTCTCTGCCGCATCGCTTGCCCTGCGCGGCGACGGGCAGCACCTTGTCTCCCTCGACGTCTGCATCGAAACCATGCGGCAGACCGGCCGCGACATGCACGAGAAATACAAGGAAACCTCGCTCGGCGGCCTTGCGGTCAACGTGCCGAATTGCTGATCGCGCTTGCCCTTCCCTGACGCCGGCAATAGGCCCCAAAGGGTCCGGGGGATGTGACCCCCGGCTTTGTCACCAAAACCAAAGGCCCGCCATGCCGGAAAACCGCATCGCCACCGGCGTCAAGCTCATGCTGGCCTTCGCCATCTTCTCGCAGCTTCTTGACCTGTGCTCGAAACTCGCCACCACCACCATCCCGGTGGGTGAGATTACAATGGCCCGCTTTGTCGGCCAACTCGCCTGCATGATCCCGGTGGCGCTGGCGCTGCGCGCGCCGTGGCGGGCCTCCATCCGCGACCATTGGCTGATGTTCTGGCGCGCGGCCTTCCTAGTCGCCTCGACGTTCTGCTACGTCTCGGGTGTGGCGGTCATGCCCATCGCCGATGCCCTCGCCATCGTCTTTGTCATGCCGTTCTTCCTGATGTTCCTTGGCTGGGCGATCTTCGGCAACCACGTCGGACCCCGCCGCATCGCAGCCTCCCTCGTCGGGTTCATGGGCGCGCTGCTGGTCATCCAGCCCAGCCTTGCCCACTGGGGCCTCGTGGCGCTGTTCCCGCTTGGAACCGCGGTGTTCTTCTCGTTCTACGAGCTGATCACCCAAGCGCTTGGCCCGCGTGTCTCACCCGTCACCATGCAACTGCACACCTCGGTCTGGGGCACCGTGATCACCGTGCCGCTGATCGTGGCCGGTCATCGCTTTGGCTGGCAGGATTTCGACCCGGTCTGGCCGCAGGGCGCGGCCTGGCTGTGGCTGGCAGGCGTCGGCTTCTGGGCCGCCGTCAGCCACCTCGCCATGACGTTCGCCCTGAAATACGCCCCCGTCTCGACCCTGGCGCCGCTGCATTATCTGGAAATCGTCACCGCCGTGATCCTTGGCCTCGTGGTGTTCGGCACCTTCCCCAACACCCTGACGCTGGCTGGCATCGCCATCATTTCCGCGTCCGGGCTGTACATCATCCACCGTGAGCATCTGGCATCACGCCAAGGCCAACCAGCGCTGCGCCCAGCACCGCCAGAGGCAATATGACCAGCATCCGCCGCGCCGAAAACCCCAGGCGGACTGGGCCACTGACGGCGTTGGACGTGCCGATCACCCCGTCCGGCGCGAAGGCCAGCCCCTGAAGGGGCCAGCGCAGCCCGTCGCTTTCCCCCGTCACAGCGCCCATCGGAAACAGGCTGATCCGGCTGCCCAGCGGCAGATCCAGCCGCATCTCCAGCGGCGCCAGAAACACCACATCCGTGCCCGACAGGATCAGGCAGCGCCGCTCGGGGTGGCTGACCAGCCCGTTCAGCACCGCCAGCCCGTGATCAAGCCTTTGCCCGGCGAACCCCAGACCCAGCACGAACGGCGCTTCGATCGACCGCAGGGCCTTGTCGAAATCCGTGGTCATTTGTTCCCGAATCGGAAACAGCCGTCCAGCGAGTTGCGCCTGCGCCCGCTTGGACACCGAATCGAAATCGCCGATCACCGCCTCGGGTTCCGCCCCCAGCGCCAACAGCCGGTCCGCCCCGCCATCCGCCGCAACCAGCCTTGGCGCGTATTCCCGTGCGCGCGCGAGCAGACGGGCACTGAACCGGCTGCCTCCGGCCAGGGTCACACCAGCTTGGGATTGGACAATCACGGCTTTCATGTCGATACTGTTTTCCGAATTGAGGCAATGGGAGGGGCCCGAAGCCACAATCAATCCTTCAAATGACCCACATTTGTCCACGGAATAGAACAGACGACCCGGCAGTTTGACAGCATCCTATGGGCAGGAAGCGAGCCTCTCGATGATCGGTGCCAGTAAAATTCTAACGGTCTCCTACGGAACCTTCTCCTGCACGCTGGAGGGGTTCGACGAGCCGTTCAACACGATGAAGGCGATTGCGGAGTATTTCCGCGACCTCGCCGCCGACGACCGCTACTTTGGCGCGGAACCGCCGGTGCCGGATGCCGCCATGCTGCACCGCATCGCCGAGCGCGAAATTCAGCGCCGGGTCGAGGCGAAGATCCAGGACAACGGGAACGGCGTGACGCTGCGGGTCGAAGAAGGACCGGCGCAGGTCGCAGGTTTGGCCCCCGCGCCGGTCTCGGTTCCGATGGCCGACGTGGCTGCCCAGCCTGCCCCTGTGGCAGCCGCCCCCGCCCAGCCTGTTCCCGCCCAGCCTGTTCCCGCCCAGCCTGTTCCCGCCCAGTCTGCCCCCGCCCAGTCTGCCCCCGCCCAGCCTGCCCCTGCACCACGCCCCGTGCTGATGCCGGAAGCTGCGCCTGCCGTCGAAAGCGCCGCCTTGCGCTTGTCGCGTCTGCGCGCCGAGGCTTTGGTGCGCCCCGCGCCTGCCCCGATCCCCGCCTTTGTGCCCGCCGTGTTCGATGCCTATGAGGACGACGACCAGCCCTTCATCGATGGCCTTTCAGCCTTTGCCCCGGCGCATCCGCCGATGGCTCCCACCATCGACGACGCCGAACTGGCCCCGGAACTGGCCCCGGAACTGGCGCCAGAAATGGCCGCCGAATTGGCCCCCACAGCAGAAACAATCGCCGCCGCGTCAGAGCCTGAAGACCGCGCCGCCGACGCCTCCGACGGTGATGTGATCGAAGCAGCCCCGGCACAAGTCCTGTACGCGGCAGACGAAACACCTTTGG
>Ga0105047_10010094_pt1 | contig 15459 bp, 13 predicted proteins | sample MAT04_FD_78384 | JGI IMG/M metagenome (GOLD analysis project Ga0105047, IMG submission 78384) | Freshwater microbial communities from Lake Fryxell liftoff mats and glacier meltwater in Antarctica - MAT-04 (megahit assembly) | ecosystem: Environmental > Aquatic > Freshwater > Ice > Liftoff... | reverse complement strand
GCCACCCGTCACCCGTCACCCGTCACCCGTCACCCGTCACCCGTCACCCGTCACCCGTCACCCTGGCTGGAATGAACCGCCGCAGCGCGGCGCTTTCAAGTGGTCACGAGGGCTTGCGACTCTATCCACTCGCACACGGCCCGAACTTCGGGCGTGTCGCGCGCGCCCGGATGCGTCAGCAGGTGGTAGGCCCGGCTCGGGTGATAGGCGGTGTCGAACGGGCACACCAGGCGCCCAGCCTCGACTTCGCCGCGAACCAGCGGGAAGATGCCCATGAACACACTGTGCCCATCGAGTGCGGCTTGCAGGACGATGTTGGAGTCACGCATCGTGACCTCCTGCGCGAACTTCAGATCGTCGAGTCCGACCAGCCTGAGCCACGACGTCCACTCTTCCCGGTCCCATTTGTGGATGATGGGGTAACGTGCCAGGTCGGCGGGTTGCTTCAAGCCCCCGAGTCGCTCGAGCAGCGCGGGGCTGAGCGTCGGCATGAACGTGACCTCGAACAGGCGGCTGGCGTGAAGCCCGAGCCAGTCGCCGTCACCCCAGTCGATCATTACCATGGTTTCCATCTGCTCGGCACTGGTGATGCGCGGGCTGTGGTGAAGCACCAGGTCGATGTGGGGATGCAACTGCTGGAACTTGCCCATGCGCGGAAGCAGCCAGCGCGAACCAAAGATCGGACCCACCGCCAGGGTCACCGTCTTGCGGTTCTGCAAGATGAAGGTGTCCACCTCCTTGCGGATGTCGTTGAGTGCCCGGTTCACCACCCGGGCCAGCGAGCGCCCGGCGTCGGTCAGCACGATCTGGCGCGTCATGCGCGTGAACAACTGGCAGCCCCATTCAGCCTCGAGTTGCCGGATCTGGCCACTGACGCTTTGCGGTGTCACGCACAACTCCTGCGCCGCCGCCTTGAAGCTGAGCAGCCGTGCCGCCGACTCGAACGTCTTCAGGGCTGTGAGCGGCAATCGCTGGTGGGGCTGCATGCGCGCAAGTTTATCGTCGGTGCGGGGCGGCGCCCATCGGCGCAGCATCGGGCAGAGCCAGGCAGGGTTGCGATGATCGGCATGCCCGCAGGCACGCAGGCACGCAGGGACGCAGGTATGGCTGGCAGCGGAGCGGACCGGCATGCACCAGGGTTTCCATGACACTCGGATGCGCAGCAAGCCCGGTGAGATTCACCGGCCGGACGACGATGCATTACCACCTGACTGCCAGGCGCTTGGCGCGGCCTGCCTCATCCGCACGGAAAACCCGACTCCACGCCCTGACAGGCCTTCGATGAAACGCAGCGTAGCGTCTTGTGCCGCCGCAACACGCTGCACGATCACCAACCTCAGTCCGCTGCCCGATTCCGTTCACGGAGATCGTGGCGGCCAGAATCGCTGCAATTTATGGCGTTGAGAGCCGACGCCCGGGGACGCCGTGTTCCGACCCATACCGGATTGATCGACCAGCCACACGGCTTTGCCGGGGCAGTTCAAGGAGCGAACAGGCGGGGATCGAACGCAAAAGGGTTGCGCTCGACGGTCAGCGTGATCGAACCATACAAGTGGTGGGCCGGGTTGATGAGCAGGTTCTTGTCTTCAGGCTCGATGGTTGACGGCACCCAAAGGCCCAGGCTCGTCCCACTGGAGAGCCAGGCCAAGCCCAACGACTGCGTGATCGCCTCGCTGCTGCGCCAGTTTGCAGGCAAACCCAAATCCTTGACATCGAGGACGGGCGCACCAGCGGGGAGGTCTAGCCGCATGAGCACCTGATTCGCTGGATTTGCCCCGTTGCAATGAACTCTTTTTTCGAGCTGGCAAAGCGCCCGGCTCGCGCCTGCACACACGAGTTGCACTGGACCCTTCGTGTGCCAGCGGCCATTGCCAAGCGTCGAGCCAAACCCTAGCGAAGACAGGATTGCGTCGTTGGAGGGCTGGGGGCTCGCGCAATATCCGATTCGCCAGACCGAGATCAAACGACACCGCCGTACTTGATCGCCAGCAAGATGTCCTTCACACGCTGCGATCCGAATGAAGTCTTGGCCGCCGCCAGCGGCGTCTCGCCATCGAGCATCGGATGCGGCCTGATCAACCATGCGGATGCTTCAGCCTCGGTCTCGAACGTCTCTGCGGCTATCGCGTCCAGTTCCAATAGGCGCAAAACGTTCTCCGCCGCATGGGTCGGGAGGAGCTGGTCCTTTGCGGCAAGACGGCTGACCGTTCCACGGTCAAGGTCAAGGTAATTCGCAATCAGAGACTTGCTCAGGCCGAGGAAGTCGCCCACAGGTTCGAGCGCCTTGCTCGTGATGCCAACCTTGAGGATTTTGTACGCCAGGTCATTGCCGAGTTTGAAACCTACCAGCGAGCTGGCCGCCACTGGGGTGCGATCCGATTTGAGCGCATCATCCTGGCTCAAAATCAATTGCCAGATGGACGAGAGCGCTACGCTCCGGGTCGGGGTGATCGGTGACTGCTGCGTGCTGATGGCCTTTGTCATGCTGCAATTAAATCACGTCAACGCGGCATTTGCAACAGGCGTAGACCGCCAGGCCGGGAGCACCCGCATTCTGACATCAGCTGACGCTCACGAGCAGCCGCAACCCTGCGCACGGCTTGTTCCGCTTTCCTGGTGTCGCGGACTCGCCGATTCAGTGTTTGCAAACCTTGAACACGGTGTCAAAGCGCCTGAGGGCTAATTCCAGCAGCTTCGTATGCCCAGTGCCCCAAGGGTGAGGACGCGCATTGCGCTCACGCCAGTCGAACGACTTGGGCTGACCCACAAGTAGATAGCCCAGCTCTCCCTTCCGTCATCCAGCCGCATTCGACAGTGATCGGGACATTGCCGAAATGTTGAGCCTCTCCGGGCGGCTCGGGTCCACGGACGCTGCGTCGCTGCATCTAGCCCTCGCGGAGCTTCCGATTTGTAACAAGCGCGCCAGACACCCCAGCTCCCGACAGACCCTATTACGGGTCCGACAGACCTTGTTCCTGCAGATCAACCTGATTCAGGCGTGCGATGCTCACTCCACCGTGACACTCTTCGCCAGATTCCTCGGCTTGTCCACATCCGTCCCCCGCGCACACGCCGTGTGATACGCCAGCAACTGCAGCGGCACCACATGCAGCAGTGGCGACAAGGCGCCGTAGTGCTCGGGCATGCGGATCACGTTGATGCCCTCCGCGCGCTCGATGCGGGTGTCGCCGTCGGCCAGCACATAGAGCACGCCGCCACGGGCGCGCACCTCGTGCATGTTGCTCTTGAGCTTTTCCAGCAGCGCGTCGTTCGGCGCCACCGTGACCACCGGCATCGCGCTCGTGACCAGCGCCAGCGGGCCGTGCTTGAGTTCGCCGGCAGGATAGGCTTCGGCGTGGATGTAGCTGATCTCCTTCAATTTCAGCGCACCTTCGAGCGCGATCGGGTAATGCAGGCCGCGACCCAGGAACAGCGCGTTTTCCATCTTGGCGAAGTCCTGCGCCCAGGCGATGATTTGCGGCTCGAGTGCCAGCACGGCCTGCAGCGCAACCGGCAGATGACGCATGGCTGCGAGGTGCGCGTCTTCCTGCTCCTGGCTCAGGCGGCCGCGGCTTTTCGCCAAGGCCAGCGTCAGCAGGAACAGGCCGGCGAGTTGCGCCGTGAAGGCCTTGGTCGAGGCCACGCCGATCTCGATGCCGGCGCGAGTGATGTAGGCCAGCTTGCATTCGCGCACCATCGCGCTGGTGGCCACGTTGCAGACCGTCAGGGTCTGCATCATGCCCAGGCTTTGGGCGTGGCGCAGCGCGGCCAGTGTGTCGGCCGTCTCGCCCGACTGGGTGATGGTGACAACCAGCGTCCTCGGATTGGGCACCGAGGTGCGGTAGCGGTATTCGCTGGCCACCTCGACCTGGGTCGGGATGCCGGCAATGCTCTCCAGCCAGTACTTGGCCGTGCAGCCGCTGTAATAACTGGTGCCGCAGGCCAGGATCAGCACCGAGTCGATCTCGTTGAAGACCCGCGCCGCGCTGGCCTCTGCACCGTCGAACAGTTCCGGCACGATACCGAGCACGCCCTCCAACGTGTCTCCGATCGCACGCGGCTGCTCGAAGATTTCCTTCTGCATGTAATGACGGTACGGCCCCAGTTCGGCCGCACCGCTGTGCGCCAGCACCGTCTTGACCGGGCGCTTGGCCAAGTCCACCGGTTTGTGGGCCTTGTCGACGATCCAGGTTTTGCCCAGTTGCACGTCGACCACGTCACCCTCTTCCAGGTAGACGATCTGGTCCGTCACGCCGGCCAGCGCCATCGCGTCACTCGCCAGGAAATGCTCCTGCCCGTCCTTGCCCACGCCCAGGATCAGCGGCGAGCCGGCCCGCGCGCCGACCAGGCGTTGCGGCTCATCCTTGCAAAATACCGCGATCGCATAGGCGCCATGCAGTTGCTGTACTGCCACCTGCACCGCTTCGAACAGGTCACCGTCGTACAGGCTGTCAACCAGGTGCGCGATCACCTCGGTATCGGTCTGGCTCTGGAACACATACCCCTTGGCGGTGAGCGTGGCGCGCAATTCGTCGTGGTTTTCGATGATGCCGTTGTGCACCAACGCAATCCGCCCTGGCCGGTCGTAAGCGTCGGCGCCGGTGCCGTGGCTGAAATGCGGATGCGCGTTGTGCACCACCGGCGCACCGTGCGTGGCCCAACGGGTATGGGCGATGCCGGTGCGGCCCTCCAACTTGCCGTTGGCGACCTGCTCAATCAGTTCGGCCACGCGCGAGGTGCTGCGTGCGCGCTGCAGTCCGTCCACATGTACGGCCACGCCGCAGGAGTCATAACCCCGGTATTCGAGCCGCTGCAGCCCCTGGACCAGGACCGGAACGATGTTGCGGTTGGAGACCGCGCCGACGATGCCACACATAAGGAATGCTCCAGAAGTTGTGGCGCGATGGTACGGGCAGTCGTAAAAAATAATTAACCAAAAAATGCACAAATTCGAACTATCGTTTCACTACTAACCACATCCGATCATAAGTTTCATGGATGATATAAAAATGGAACAAATCGAACTAGACGATATGGACTTGCGCTTGCTGGAGCAACTGCAAAAAGACGCGTCCCTGAGCAATCTGGAACTCGCGCAGCGGATTTTCACTTCCCCGCCGACGTGCCTTCGACGGGTCAAGCGCCTGCGTGAGGCCGGTGTGATCGAGCAGCAGATCGCGGTGTTGTCGCCTGATACGCTGGCGCCGCTGCTGGGCCATGGCCTGAGCGCCATCGTCGAGATCACGCTGGACCGGCAAGGGGCTGAATGGCTGGACGCGTTCGAGCAGCGGGTGATCGCCAACAATGCCGTGCAACAGTGTTACCGGGTCTCGCCCGGCCCCGACTTCGTGCTGGTCGTGCACGTGGCGGACATGCCGCAGTACCACGCGCTGACACAACGCCTGTTCACCAGCGACGCGAATGTGCGCAACGTGAAGGCATTTTTCAGCATCAAGCGCGCCAAGTTCGGCGCACAGCTGCCGCTGCGCCCGGCAACGGTCACGCCAGCGGCAAGCTGAAACTGATCCGGCAACCCTGACCCGGGTCCCCCTGGGCGCGGATCTGCCCACCGTGGCGCTCGACCACGCGCCTTGACAGCGCCAGGCCGATGCCGATGCCGTCGAACTCGCGCGCGCTGTGCAGGCTCTGGAACACCCGAAACAGACGGTCCTGCATGCGCGGGTCGAACCCGACACCGTTGTCCTGCACATGGATCTCGCACACGCCCTGTTCCAGTGCCGTCCAGCCGACGGCGACCTCGGTAACCACGCGATCGTGGCTGAACTTGAGCGCGTTATCGATCAGGCAGGTCAGCATCAGGTTCAGCAACGCAGAATCGCCCCGCACACGTGGCAGGTCGGGGGCGATCTGCCAGCGTACGTCCCGGCCATCGACCGCGGGCAGCAGATGCTGCCGCACATCGGCCAGCAACTGGGCCATGTCGACCACACCGGGCTGCATCACGGCACGGCCCACCCGCGACAGCTCCATCAAACCGTCCATCAGGCGGCTCATCCGGGTCGCCGCGCCGGCAGCGGTGTCGAGGTGTTCGGCAATCGCGGGGTCCAGTTGGTCGCCCAGGTCTTCGCGGGCGATACGCAGATAGGCATTCACGTGGCGCAGCGAAGCACGCAGGTCGTGCGACACCGAGTAGGTGAAGTCCTCCAGCGCCAGCCGCGCTTGCGCCAGTTCGCGCTCGAGCTGCTCGATGCGCTGGGTCGCGTCAACGGGCGTCAGATTCATTTGCGCGGGCGGGTCCAGCCGGCAATCGTGGTCTGGCGGCCGCGCGCCACGCTCAGCGCGCCGGGCGACGTGTCCTTGGTGATGGTCGAACCACCGCCGACCGTGCCGCCGGCGCCGATGGTGACCGGTGCCACCAGTACGCAATTGCTGCCCACGTGCGCGTCATCCTCGATCACGGTGCGGTGCTTCAATACGCCGTCGTAATTGGCGGTGATGCTACCGGCACCGAAGTTGACCCGCTCACCCACGGTCGCATCGCCCAGGTAGGCCAGGTGATTGGCCTTGGCACCTTTGGCCAGCGTGGAATTCTTGACCTCGACGAAGTTGCCGATATGCACCTCGGCGCCCAGCCGGGCGCCCGGGCGCAGCCGCGCGAACGGGCCGACCAGCGCGCCGGAGCCCACAGTGACGCCGGCCTGCTCGCCATCGATGTGGGTGAACGGATGAATCACCGCACCCGACTCGATACGGGCGTTGGCGATCACGCAGTTCGCGCCGATACACACGCCGTCGCCGAGCCACACAGCGCCCTCGAACACACAGTTGACGTCGATGGCCACGTCCTGGCCGCATTGCAGACCGCCGCGCAGATCAAAGCGCGCCGGGTCGGCTAACCGCACGCCCTGCTCCATGAGCCGGGTCGCGTGGCGCAGCTGGCAGGCACGCTCGAGTTCGGCCAGTTGCACCGGGCTGTTGACGCCGGCCACCTGCACCGCATCCAGGATGCGGTGCGCCAGCACCGGTATACCGTCGGCCACTGCAAACTTGACAATATCAGTGAGGTAATACTCCTGCTGCGCGTTTTTGTTGTCCAGCCGCGCAAGCCAGGTCTTGAGCATCCGCGCCGGCACCGCCATGATGCCGCTGTAGATCTCGCGAATCGCCAACTGCGCCGCGCTCGCGTCCTTCTGTTCGACGATGGCGCGCACCGGGGCCGCATCGCCACCGCCGTCGCGCACGATGCGCCCATAACCCGTGGGGTTGGCCAGCTCGAGCGTGAGCAAGGCCAGCTTGTCGCCCCCACCGAGCGCAATCAGGTCACGCAAGGTCTGCGCCTGGGTCAGGGGCACGTCGCCGCTGAGCACCACCACGATGCCGTCATCGGGCAGTACCGGAGCCGCCTGCTGCACCGCATGACCCGTACCCAGCTGTGGTTCCTGCCGGACATATTGCAGCCGCAACTCCGCCTCGAATCCGCTGCCGGGACCGCATGCGGCCTCCACCGCTTCGGCGCCATGGCCGGTGATCAGCACCGCATTGCGGGCTCCCAGTTCGGCTGCCGTGGTCAATACATGGTGCACCAGAGCACGACCGGCCAATGGATGCAATACTTTGGGCAGCCTGCTCTTCATCCGGGTTCCCTTGCCCGCCGCCATGATGACCACATCCACAATGCCAACGCTTGAGTCCATATCCGTTTCCCGTCGCCTGATGCTGTTATGGCCTGCGATTATCCGCCCGCTGCTGGTGGTCTTCGCGGCGGTGCTGCTGACCGGGTGCAGCGCGATCAAGCTGGCCTACAACAATCTGCCCGAGCTGGGCTACTGGTGGATCGACGGTTATGCCGACCTCGGCGAGACCCAGTCCCTGCAACTGCGCAACGACCTGGCGCAACTGCACGAGTGGCACCGCGCAAACGAAATGCCCCAGATCGCCGAGCTGCTGCAGCAGATGCAGCGTGACGCTACAGCCGACACCACGGCACAGGACGTCTGCCGATTCTTCGATCAGGTCCGCGAACGCGTGAACGCCGTCAGCCTGCAGGCCGAACCGAGCACGGCGACTCTGGCGGTGTCGTTGACGCCAGCGCAAATCAAGCATGCCGAGGGTAAATTTGCCAAAGGCAACACGGAGTGGCGCGGCGACTGGGTCTCCGGCGACCGCGCCCAGCGACTGGCGCGGCGGCTCAAATCGTCGGTAGAACGCGCCGAGCAGTTCTACGGCACGCTGGACGACCAGCAGCGCGCGGTACTGCAGGCTGGACTGGCCCGTTCGAGTTGGGACCCCCAACGCAGCTATTCCGAACGGGTGCGCCGACAGCAGGATCTGTTGCAGACGCTGCGCACGGTCAGTGGTGCCAATGGCGCTGCACGGTCGACACCCCAGGAGGCCGCAGCGCTGCTGCGCGCCTACCTGAGCCGGACGGTGCAGTCGACCGATCTGGCCCACCGCGCCTACGTGCAGACCACGATCCAGGAAAACTGCGTGGTGTATGCGCAGCTGCATAACAGCACCAGCGCAGCGCAGCGCACGCGAGCCGTGGCACGGTTGGCGGCCTACGAGCGCGACGCACGCGAACTCGCACGCCTGCCCTGAGCACCGGCATCCCCCTTAAGGCGGATAGGCTGGTGTCTGAGCGGGTCGCGCTCGTTACAGTCGGTCACACGGCCGCGCAAATGCAGCCGATCAAGGAGCACGCCAGCATGCCGACGGAACGCGATACCTTTGTTGCCGAGACCCGATATCCGGAGTCACTGCGTGCATTGGTGCTGCGCGGCGACGTGCGACGCTACCGCAAGGGCACCATCCTGATCCAGGAGGGCGATGATGGCGACACGCTGTTTGTCGTGCTGCAGGGTCGGGTCAAGGTGTATTGCGTCGATGCCAGCGACAAGGAAATCACCTTTGGCGTGTTCGGCATAGCCGACTACTTCGGCGAGATGGCGATGGACGGCGGACCGCGCTCAGCCAGCGTGATCACGCTCGAGCCGACCGTCTGCGCAGTGGTGCACCGGCGGGCCCTGTCGGATTTCATCGCCGAGCGCCCGGAGTTCTGCTATGAGCTGCTGTCCAGGGTCATCCAGCGCCTGCGCTTGGCAACCCGCGACGCACGCAACCTGGCTTTCACCGATGTCTACGGCCGCATCACCCGGCTGCTCAACGACCTGGCCACGCTGCAGGACGATGGCCAGTGCAGGGTGATGGAACGCATCACCCACCAGGAGATCGCCAGTCGCGTCGGTTGCAGCCGCGAGATGGTCAGCCGCATCCTCAAGGACCTGGTCAGTGGCGGCTACATCGCCATCTCCGACCGGCAGATTGGTTTGCTGGCCCGATTGCCGCAACGCTGGTAGCCGCAGCGCGCGCTCCAAACCGGGCGCTCCAAACCGCGAGCTTAAATCCGCGCGCTCAAATCAGCGCGCCCCGAACAGCGCGCCCCGAACAGCGCGCCGCAAACGCGCGCCGCAAACGCGCGCTGCAACCGCACGGTGGTGCATACGTCACAAAAGTGCGCCGTCAGTTGCACATCCTGCAAGGGCCAGATTTTCCTAAGCTGTGATCCACGCACTGTTCAGGGCCACCATCGTGCACTGGGTGCGAGCACAGGAGGAGTCCACCATGTCCCATACCCATCCGCAAGCACTGTCAAACATCCGCGACACGCAAGCGCCGCACCCGTCGACACACCCGTCGACGCACCCGTCGACACACCCGCCAGGACACCCGCCAGGACACCCGCCAGCACAGCCGTCGGCACACCCGATGGAGCCGTCTGAACTGACCCTTTTCCGCCTGGCGCTGAACCAGATGGACTATGGCCTGGTCATGCTTGACAGCGAGTCGGCCATGGTGCAGTTCGCCAATGGCCTTGGCCATGCGGCCTTGCTTGAATGTCCGGACGGCTCCGGCGCGCTTGGGCGAGGGTCGGGCCTGCGGCTGCTGCACGGTCGGGTCATGGCGCAACGCCCGGCCGACAACGAGACCTTCCGCCGCACACTGGAGCGTGCCCGGGTTGGCCTGCGCGGCTTCCTGTGCCTGGGCGAAGGCACATTGTCTTCGTCCGTTGCGGTACTGCCGCTCACCGGCCAGCGCAATCCCGTCGACAAACCCGGCCATGGCCTGCTGGGCTCGGCCGTACCGCCGGCCTATGCCTTGCTGGTATTTGCCAAGCAGCAGTTATGCGATGAATCGACCATGGCCTTGTTCGCCCGTGAGCGCGGCCTGACCGGCGCGGAGAGTCAGGTGCTGGCACAAGTCTGCAAGGGCTTGCGCCCGGCGCAGATTGCGCGCAAACACGGGGTGCAGATATCGACCGTGCGCACGCAATTGCGCAGCATCCGCATGAAGACCTGCTGCGAGACGATCCGCGAACTGGTGCAGAAGGTCTCGGTGCTGCCGCCGATGGCGAGGCAGTTGTCCGGACAGTGGCGCAACTGACATCCTGACACCAGGGGCTTTGCAGCCCCTGCTGCACCATGCCCCCTGTCGCACCGGTCCGCCGACGCTCTCAGTCCTGCAGCGCGGCCCACATCTCCTTGTCGCGCTCGGCGGTCCAGATGCGTGGATTTGTGATGCCCTTGGCCTCGTCGTAGGCCCGGCTCACATCGAACGGCAGGCAATGTTCGTAGATGAAGACCTGGCCGAACAACGGGTCCATGCTCTTGCGGGTATGTGCCATCGCGGCCTTGAGGTCCATGTTGGCGGCGGCGGCCTCCTTGCCGCAGCCAAACAGCGTTTCGACCCATGATTTGGTGTAGTCCAGCGCCTTGTTCACGTTATCCGCTCCCCGCATCGCCTCGCCCCGGCCAGGAACAATAGCCTCGGCCTTCAGGGCGCGCAGCGCCTCCAGCGTGGCGGGCCACTCGGCGAGGTGAGCGTCCCCGGTATAGACACCGGCCAGGTACTCGACCAGATCGCCGCTGAACAGGACTTTTTCTTCCTCGACCCAGGCGATGGTGTCGCCGCGGGTATGCCCCGCGCCCGGGTGCCAGATCTGAACCTTGACGCCGCCCAGGTCCAGCGTCAGCTTGCCCGGCACCTCGCCACGGGCCGGATCGCCGCCGCCGATGACCATTGTCGGCCAGGTCAGCCCCGGCACCGACTCGGCGTTGCGAAACAGGCGCGGAAAACGCTCCATTTCGCTTTGCATGTCCTGCGCGCCGCGCTCCTGGATCAGCGCCAAAGTGCCCTGGCTGGCGATGATCTCGGTCGCCCCTTCGGCCGCGTAGGCGCTGGCACCGAGCACCCGCACCGCGTGGTAATGGGTCAACAACACATACTTGATCGGTTTGTCGCTGACGGTGCGGATACGGGCAATCAGGTCGCGCGCCATCGCCGGCGTGGCAGTCGCGTCGCTGACCAGGATGAACTGGTCGCCGATGATGACACCAGAGTTCGGATCCCCTTCGGCGGTGTAGGCCCAGCAGTGGGCGCTGAGTTGCTCGAACGTGATCCTCTTGTCGTCGAGGTCGGCCTGGGAGGCGAAAGCCTTGGTATTACCGGTCGTGGTTTGGGACATGGAGCGCTCCTTCGAAATCGAGAGATTTTAACTATCGTGCGAGCCGACGGTTTCCAGTGTCGCCTGATTGCGTGCAAGCAAGTGCGCGCGCGGCCAACCGTTATCGGCGACGCCGGCACACATACCGTCACCTATCCAGCGAACCGCTAAAAAAGCTTGAGGGCCTACCACACTGGCTACGCGAAAAACTGTCGGCGCCGTTGACAGGCCACTGGTCGTCGACGCATACGAAGCCCGATAGTCATCGTAATCCATTGAAATTAAACAATAAATTTCTTGGCATGCCACTTGCTTTGGTCATGAAGTTCGGTTTTGCGAACGTCTCATTTCAAAGGGGTAAATCGTGAATATTTCACCAATACATCTGAAGGTTGTGCCCTATGCGGTGGCAGTCCTGCTCGGCAGCCTGGCGACTGGCGCCTTTGCCACGCCGGCACTGACTTCCGGCCCCATCACGCTCGACGCGAACTATTCGCTGGCTGGCGGCGCGCCGCCTGTGGATGGCATGACCGATCCCAGCTCGAACCTGTACAACCCGGGCAACGGCGCCGATTTCTACCTGTTCAAGAGCGACGCACTTGGCAACAACGTCTTTTTTCACACCTATGGGTTTGCATCGAGTCCGACCTATTTCGGTGCCCGGGCATCGGGTGAGGGTCACTTTGCCGCGGACACACGTGCTACGTTCTCAAAGTCATTCACCAACAATTCCAGCGTGGCCCAGCTCTACAACTTCTCGTTCATGGTCGACGCCGGCGAGGTAGGTGTTGGCGGATTGGGCGCGGGTTTCGCAAGCCTGCTGCTGAGCATCAAGAAAGACGCCGTCATGGTGGCGCAGGACTTCACCAGCATCACGCAAACGGCAGCCGGTGCTGTGACCTGTGCCGACAACGACACCGGTCTGGCATACATGTCGTGCCTGAACGGCACAGTTGGCAACGCCTTCGGATCCGGCGGACCCTTCAACGTGAGCATGGGACTGATCGGAGCTGGCGAGACCTTTACGCTGGATTACGACATCATTGCGACGGTGTCCGGCAACCTCACTTCCAGTTCAGGCAACTCCTATCAGGCATGTTATGGCGGTGACGGTTACGGCGATAACGTCGTCGTCGACCCTGACAAGGAAATCTGCAGGTTCAATCAGTTCTTCCCCGGTTCGGCCATCGCGCGTTCTGGTGACCCATTCAACGGCCCCCTCTTTGGTAACCAAGCGGCCAGTGCAGACATCAACAACCCCTCTGCACAAGCCAGCTTTCAGGTGGCGCCCGCCAGCGTGCCTGAACCCGGCTCCATGGCGCTGATCGGGCTGGGACTCGCGGGTCTCGCCATCGCGCGGCGCAAGAAGGCGATAAATGCGGTAAAGGCTCAGTGATACAAATAACTTCCTGAACCCAACGGCACCTGCGGGTGCCGTCATTCTTTGTGTTCCGGCATTGTTAGCATCACCCCATGGCACGATATCTGTTTGCATGGGAACTCGGTGGCGACTACGGCCACCTCGCGCGCTTGCTGCCGGTGGCGCTGGAACTGCGCACACGCGGCCACGACGTGGTGTTTGCCGTGCGCGACCTGATGGGCGCAGAAAAGCTGTTGGCGCCCCACGGCATCCGCACCTACCAGGCGCCCCTGTGGCTGCGCAAGGTCACGAAGTTGCCCGATGCGATCACCTATGCCGAGTTGCTGATGCGTTTCGGCTACCTGAACGCGACCGCACTCACCGGTATCTGCCGGGCCTGGCGCAACCTGATCGAGCTGCTCACGCCCGATGTCGTGGTGCTCGACCATGCGCCGACCGCGCTGCTGGCCACGCGTGGCCTGCCTCTGGCGCGGGTGAACTTCGGCGACGGTTTCTGCATTCCGCCGCACGGCAGGCCGATGCCGCATTTCCGCTGGTGGATGCGCGAAAACATGGTGCGGGTGCAGGACTCCGAGCAACACGCGGTATCGGCCGCCAACCAGGTGCTGATCGAGCTGGGCGCGCCGACCATGAATGGCCTGGGCGAATTGCGCGACTGCGACGCCACGCTGATGTGCACCTTTGCCGAACTCGACCACTATCCGCAGCGGGACGGGAACGACTACCTCGGGCCGATCTTTTCTCTCGGTCAGGGTGCCGAGATCGCATGGCCCGCGGCAGCAGGCCCGCGCGTGTTCGCCTACCTCAAGCCGGAATACGCCGGTCTGGACCTTATCCTGGCGGCGCTGCAGAAGTCCGGCGCCAGCGCGCTGGTCCATGTGCCCGGCGCCGCTCGCAAGACGCTGCTGACCTTCAGCACTGGCAGCATGGTGGTGTCACCCGAGCCCCTGGACATGGGCGCCATGCGCGGCGGCTGCGATCTCGCGATCTGCCACGGCGGCGCCGGCACGACCGCCGCCATGCTGTTGGCTGGCAAACCGCTGATGGTGTTCCCGATGCAGATGGAGCAGACCATGTCGGCCAACCGCCTGTCCGGTCTCGGCGTTGCGGTCGTGCTGGCCGCCGAGGCCAGCGCCCAGATGCCGCGCCTGCTCAAGAAGACCCTGACCGACCCCTCGCTGACGCAAGCGGCCCAGGCGTTCGCGCAGCAGCACCAGGGTTATGACCAACACGCGACGATCCGCAGCGCAGCCGACCGGTGCGAGGCGGTCGTACACAGCCTCGCCCCATGAACGACCTGCCCCGGTTTTCCGTTGTCATCTGCAACTACAACTACGGACAGTTCGTTGGCGATGCGATCCGCAGCGCACTGCAGCAGGACTACCCAGCGGACAAACTCGAGGTGATCGTGGTCGATGACGGCTCGACAGACGAATCGCGCGCCGTCTACGGACAATTCGCCGACGATCCGCGTTTTACTGCTGTGCTCCAGCAGAACCGGGGCCAGACGGCGACCTACGAAGCCGGTGTGAGCCGCACCACCGGCGACTATATATGCCTGCTTGATTCGGACGACCAGTTCCTGCCGCACAAGCTGCGCCGCGTCGCGGCGCACATCGCCCTCCTGGACGAGGAGCCGGATCGGTTGTTTCTGTGCCATGACCTGTCGATCGACAGCAACGATGCATCCGACAACACCATCCGCCTGCCTCAGACTTGGTTCGATCTGGTCGGCGTGACCCGGCTGCCGGATCGTCTGACGCTCGACCTACCGGTCACCCACTTTCCGTTTTCGATCCCGTGTGGACTGGTCTTCTCGCGCGTGTTGGTCACGGACTGCCTGCAAGCCCTGCCCACCTGGGAGTTTCGCGGTGGCGCCGACGGCATCCTGTGCCCAACGGCACTGATCCGCACCGGACGTACACACTATCTACGCGAAACGCTGGGCATCTATCGTATCCATGGGGCAAATGAGTTCGCCAGCATTGTCGATGGCAGGTACATACCGCGCTTCAACCCGCACAATCGCGCGCCCAAGACACAGCGCTTCCTCGAACACTGGCTCGACCTGCAGGACAACACTCCGCCCGAGCGAATGCTGGCGCTGCAATACCTGCGAGGCCGGGAACACCTGGGCCGCCGGCTGTCGGCTTCGCACCGGCTTGCCTCGCCGACAGTGTCGGTCGCAGTCCTCGGCAATGCCGACGACCCGGCAACGCGCGAATCCATCAATGCCAGCCTGCAGTCGCATGAACCGGTCACGGTATCTTGCGCCCCGGCCGAAGGCGACACCGAGTTGCTGCGCCTGGCTCGCGCATGGGCTGAAAATCCGGCTGAGTACGTGGTGTTCCTGCGTGCCGGCGACCGCCTCGACCGCACCTTCGTCGAACGCCACCTGTCCCTGCGCCAGCACGGCGCGCTGGTGGCGGCCAGCTGCAGCGACATTCGCCTGATCAGCTCCACGGGCTCACTGGTGCATGCCGACGTGTTCACCAACAGCGGTGCCTGGAAACAACCGATCCAGCAGGTACCGCCCCTGGCCACCAGCCTGCGCGACTGGGTGACTCCGCCGATGGCAGGCTGCATGCTGCGGCGCAACCTGCTGCTGGACCGACTG
>Ga0105047_10010093_pt1 | contig 15461 bp, 12 predicted proteins | sample MAT04_FD_78384 | JGI IMG/M metagenome (GOLD analysis project Ga0105047, IMG submission 78384) | Freshwater microbial communities from Lake Fryxell liftoff mats and glacier meltwater in Antarctica - MAT-04 (megahit assembly) | ecosystem: Environmental > Aquatic > Freshwater > Ice > Liftoff... | reverse complement strand
GCCTCCACTTCGGCATTCTCGGCAGGAGGGTTTTCCCAAGGCATCGAAGTCGGCAATACCGCAGCCGTTTCGCGCCACACCTTTAAGCGAGCCGCGATATCGCGAATCAGCATGGTCAGCCCGAGACCTGTCACGGCGCTGATCATGAGGACTTCGCGACCGATCGCTTCTTGCAACGCATCGCGAGCCAGATCCGCGTCGGGCAATTCGCTCTTGGAGATAATGACGATCTCATCTCGCGTTGCTAAGTCGGGGCTATAGCTTTCCAATTCACTGCGAATGGTCAAGTAATTTTTGATTGGGTCGGAGCCATCGCTTGGCATCGGTTCGACCAAGTGGACCAGCAAACCAGCCCGTTCGACGTGGCGCAGAAATTCATGCCCCAGCCCAACACCTTCGCTCGCACCTTCGATCAATCCTGGAATGTCCGCCAATACGAACGACGTATCACGTGTTGGACGGGGCAAGCCAAGATTGGGGAATTTGGTGGTGAAAGGGTAATCAGCGATTTCTGGACGTGCATCGCTGAGTCGACTTAGCAGCGTGCTTTTTCCAGCGTTGGGCATCCCGATCAAGCCGACATCAGCGATCGATTTCAGCTCCAGGATCACGGCGCGAATTTCGCCTTCGTCGCCGGGAGTTTTTTGTCGTGGAGCCTGATTCTGCGCCGCCTTAAAATGGATATTGCCGCGACCTTTCTTGCCGCCGCGGACGACGATGACGCTGTCGCCTGGCACCAGCAGATCCTTGATCACGAAGCCATGCTTGGCATCGATCAGCGCCGTCCCAGGAGGAACGTAAAGCGTCAGGTCTCGTGCGTTGCGTCCATGGCAGCCCGAACCGGTGCCGGGCGCACCGTTGGGACCACGCCAGAACTTCCGGTTGGCAAACTCTGCCAAGCTGTTCACGCCATGCCGAGCTTCCAAGATAATGCTCGCGCCGTCGCCTCCATCGCCACCGTCGGGGCCGCCCTTGGCGACATACTTTTCTCGACGGAAACTAGCGCAGCCAGCACCGCCACGACCAGCACGCAATTCGATTTCAACACGGTCAACAAACATGTTCTAAACTTTTGAGAAGTGATAACGCTGAGTTCGATTATATCCCCAACCAAACGACAAACGGCCAGCCCTCTGAAAAGGTTGGCCGTTGCTCGGAATAGGCTTTGTGTGCATTTTTCGCACCGTGAAGGGATGCGACTTCTGCGGACAGGCTGTGAAACCATTCGAGCCGCTTGGATTTGCGGTAACATGGTAACCCGGCGCGTCAGCGAGGCGGCGAGCCGATCCTCGCTAACGCGTCGGGTTAACAATAGATTGCCAACCTATGAGCGAAAGGCGACACATATTTGCCGCACGATACTAAATTAGATCGCCAGAGCGTCAATGTTGACACGACGGCCGGATCGATCGAACCGGACATTGCCGTCGATGAGCGCGTATAAGGTGTAGTCGCTGCCGCACCCTACGTTTCGGCCTGGATGGAACTTGGTGCCAACTTGGCGGACAATAATGCTGCCCGCAGTCACTACTTCGCCGCCAAAACGCTTAACGCCACGTCGCTGACCGTTGCTGTCGCGACCGTTGCGGCTGCTGCCTTGGCCTTTCTTATGTGCCATGATCGATTCTTGATTCTCAGGGGGAAATCGCTGGAGGTTAACAAAGCTTGGCGCGAAGGCGCGAAAGCAAGACGCAACAAATTATCGGAAAATCCACTGATAATCAAGGCGTTTTTCCAAACCATATTGTTTTAGCACGTATTCCTGCTCCGCCGGGTCTGCCAGCGACGGGACACCGAACCGGACACGGTCCTCGGTTTGGCGGATCGCATCGCCGGGTCGGTAGAAATTGAGCTGCAACGCTTTCTTGGTATACGGAGCCGCGTCGCCCTCGCCATCCTGGCGGAATGCGTTGGTCAAACCATACACATTTACCGAGAGAAAATCGATGTTTGGATCGATATCCTCCCACGTCGCCACGCCCCACACGCCCGGCGCGGCGGGGTCCGTTGAGCGCGGAATATCGATCGTCGTGATCTCGATGCTGTTGTGCAGCTTGGTCGTAATCTGTTCTCTGGCAGCGATTTTTTCGTTCGCCGTCGGCAGAATTCGGTCCAAATATTTTTTTCCGCTGGTGTGTTCTTCGAGCACCAACATCGGAAAGGCGCGACGGGTATCGTAAGAAACGGACTCGATCCGCTTATACAACGGCACCCCGCCAATCTGATCCGCTGCCGGACGCATGTCGCCGCCTCGATAGCGAAGCCGGTAAACCATGTACCAAACCAGCTTTCGGGCCATTTTGCCGCTGGGTTGAGGAACGTCAATGTAAATTTGGCGGAGCGGCTTGAAGGAAAACTCGAAGCAGTAAATTTCCCGTCGGAACCTGACTTGGCGGGCCATTTCGTACAGCGTCCTAGTTCGCGCACCAAGATTCGGTCGGCCATCAACGAAACCCTCGCCCCATTCGATTTCGGGATGCGCGTCGATCAGCGTCTGTAGCACCATCGGTCCTGCGAAGGTTTCGTCTGGATGAGGCGCTGGCGCAATCACGTTGAGCACACCTGGAGCAAACTGTGTGGTTTCCGTTCGTACCGGTTCCTGGTCCTTCGGATTGGCTGCGGGCGCTACCGCATCCTGCGCCCCAAGCTGATTGGAGATGCTGGCAGGTAGGATCATCAGCAAAATGAGCAGCAAAATGCTGTGTGAAATCCAGCCCAGCGGATTCGAAAGCGGTGATTGAGGGTGTTTTAGCAACATGATTTATGCACTTTAGCCAGGGCAACTTGTGCAATGTTGGCCCGGCAGCTTCGGATAGATTGAAAACTACTTAATTCATCGATTCACTTGATCGCCGGCTTCGCCTTGGCACTGGCGACATCAGTCGATTCATCGTCCGTTGGAATGAATCGCATCGAAGCGCCAAGTTGGACATCCGCCCCCGCAAACGAATCCAGCTCACTGCCGCCCACCGTCATTGTCGCCAACAAACGCCGCCCACTGTCATTCGAGAAATGCAGGAACACCCATTGTACCGGTACACCTTCGACCAAACCCTGGGCGGACACTCGCATGACCCGCAAGCCAAACTCATTCAACTCTTCGCGGGATTCCAATAACTGGCCGAACCGCGATCCCAACGACTGCTTCACATCAGAGATAAATGCGGGCATCGTCAATTGCGTCCCCGCCGCCATCGCACCGGCAGGTCGGATGTCGCATTGAGCGATGCCACGATCATTCTCGATCATTCGCATCATACTCGCTCCGGCTCCATCAACCATCATTTTCCAGCGACGATCTTGCAGTGCCGTAAACCCAACGGACGTACTGGACAACTCACAGTACAAGCGATCTGCGGGTACTTGGCCGCCAAAATCTGGGCCAGCAGGCGAGGCGGGCGGAATCGACGACAATCGCTGCGGCGCCTCCAGCGGCCTGCGAATCATTTTGATGGTCGCCGCGACGTCGAATCCAGGTTCCGATTTTCCGATTTCTCGCTGTTCGCGGATCGCCAGTGCCAGCCAATTGCAGGTCATCAAATCGCGATCGAAGACCATTTTTCCGACCAAATCCAGCACCGTCGGTACTCCCGCGACCGAGCCCTGGACCTTGCCAGTAAAGTGAATTTTGGCGGAGGAGTCGTCCAAGGCGTTGATCTCGCCAATCACGTCGCTGTCGTTGACCGAGGCCAAGGCTAGCAATTTCTCCAAGATTTCCTTGGCAGGCTTGTAGGTATCGCCTTGGCGAACCGCAACCGTTGGCAGCAATCCATCAACCGCCAAACTGTTCGCCGGAACTTCCAGTAGCTCCAATTCCGTGCTGGACAAATACGTATCGGGGCTGTAAAGCACCCACTTTGCATCGTCGCGGCGAACCGACAAGTAGTGCGAGGCTGTTCTTAGCTCGACGTGCCGCGTAACTTTGCCACTCAATGAATCGCTACTGGCTTCGTGGTAATGACGCTCGGCGGCCGCGACCGTTTTGTCGCTGGCGAACCCAAGGATTCGCTCTTCCCAATCCAGCACCGATTTGCTGCGGACGGGATACTTGGCTGCAGCTTCCTTGGAAACAAGCGCGTTTCGTGGAACATTGACGTTACCTTCGACATCCATCTCCACTCGAACGCGAAACAAAGTGAGCGACGGATCAGCAGTCAGGAGGACCGCGTCGCGTTCTGCGGGAGAGTCTGCCGCTAGCGTGAACCCGGATCGTGTCGCTAAGAGACTGGATGCGACGACCGTTGCCGCACGTTTCAACCAATCTCGTCGGCCAGCCAAATAGTCGTGCCCAACCAAATAGTCGTTCATCGTGGCGTCGCAATTCTGAAAGGGAACAAAGTTGATCAAGGACAAACATGGTCCGCCGTTAGGAAATCGGCTCGCAGACCGTACGATCTGTACCGGAAAATGGGCTCGTACCGAAAACTCGGCGTAGGTCCATGCAAATCGCTTAAAAATGCCCGCCAGAATGGCAGTGGTGCCGCTGAAAAAGGCAAGCGATGTCTCAGATTGCGACGACAAGCCGACTCTTTTTGATCGCGCTTCTTGCAAAAGATTGTATTTTTTTCAATCGGTATCATCTTTTGGCCAAGAAGTTTTCACCGCCGTCGAAATATTTTCTGCGACCAAAGTGCTGCGCCGTAACGAGTTACTTACAAGCGCGCAAATTATGTTGAACGGATTTTATTTTTTTGGTCCTAAATTTCCTTGGATGTCGCCTGGTCAGTTGGTGAATGCTGCCAATGGCTTTCCAATGCGAGATCTGACCGCTTGGGAACACTGATTGGTAAAGCTTGAGGGTTCTGTGATTTTACGGCGAGTTTGGCGAACTTTTTTGCGAACTTTGTGTCTAATCCCGGAACGGTTTTGCGGTCATCGACGTAACATCAAGTGAGCGTGTGACAAGTAGTTGTCGCGTCAAGCACTGTCGTGTTTTGCGATTGATTTGCCAAGGAAAAATTAGTTTGGATTCGGTTTGTCAGGACGATCACCTCAGGAAGAGGTGAACCCCCGGTCACAAATGACACAACAAGTCGAGTGGTCCGCCGGGACCGCAAGGAAATTTCGGCAAGTTCGGTGTCAGCACTGGGAAATTGGAAAATGCACGAAGAATATCGAGATGCCAAGGTAAAGGAGCTGCGTGACCAATTGGTCCGCTTCGCCCCCAAGGATCAAAAAGTGGAGCTTTCGGCCCGCGCCGAACAACTTCTGGTCGATGTCGAACCTGATCGGACTTACGCGTACGATTTTGTCTGTTTTCGTATTACGAATTACCGCCCTCAGCAATCCTCGCGGGTCACGATCGCATCGAACGATGTGAGGCATGACCTGCGTTTGCTGATTGAAGACATCAGCGAATCAGCAGACGTCAGCGTTGAAGACACTGCCGAAGCGGTTCATACCGTTGAGGACCTCAGCCGCATGTTCAACGTTTCGACCAAGACTATCAGCCGCTGGCGTGACCAGGGGTTGGTTGGACGTCGTTTCGTATTCGCCGGTCGCCGCCGGGTCGGATTTTTGCAAAGCAGCGTCGATCGCTTTGTCGCTGGCAACGCGGAGCGAGTTCGTCGTGGCGAGCGCTTCAGCCAACTTAGCGAGGACGAGAAAGCTGACATGATCGAGCGTGCAAGGCAACTTGCCGATGCTGGTTCTAGTTTGTCCGAGGTCACCCGTACGCTCGCCGACCAGATGCGGCGCAGCCCAGAAACGGTTCGTTACACTTTGAAAAACTACGACGCTGAAAATCAGTCGATCGCGATTTTCCCGAGCCATCGCGGTGCACTCTCCGACGAGGATCGCCGGACGATCTATCAATTGTTCCGACGCGGAAGTACGGTGCCACAACTTTGCAAGCGGTACGGTCGGACTCGCAGTAGTATTCAGCGTATCCTCTTGGACACACGACAAGAACGAATCGCTGAATTGGCTTTGGACTACATTTACAATGAAGAATTCGAAGACGCATCACGCGATGCCGAGTTCCTTGGTTCCGAGCCTGCACCGGCGGTTGCGCCACGCAAAGTTCGCGCACCAAGCGGCTTGCCAAGTTATTTGGCTGCGTTATATGAAGCTTCATTGCTGACTCGTGAGCAAGAGTATCACTTGTTCCGCAAGATGAATTACCTCAAGCACAAAGCCAGCAAACTGCGTGACTCGCTCGCTTCGCTTCGGACCGGGAAGACTCTGGCGATGGACCAGATCGAATTATTATATGAGCAAGCAGTCAAGACGAAGAACAAGATTGTGCAGTGCAACTTGCGGCTTGTTGTTTCGATTGCAAAACGCCACATGGGCAGCACCGATGACTTCTTCTCGTTGGTCAGCGACGGAAACATGTCATTGATCCGCGCCGTTGAGAAGTTCGATTATTCACGTGGCAATAAGTTCAGCACTTATGCGTCGTGGGCAATCATGAAGAATTTTGCAAGAACGATTCCCAACGAGTACAAGCATCGCGACCGATTCCGCACGACCGCCGAGGAACTTTTCCTGGCACGTCAGGACGAACGTAGCGATCCCTATGCCGAGGAAAATGCCCATCAGCGACGACAACGTGAACTGACCCGCATCATCAACGGGCTTGATGAGCGAGAGCAGAAGATCATCATGGCTCGATTTGGGCTCAGCCGAGGCAGCGAACCGCTGACGCTCAAGGAAGTCGGTGAAGAATTGGGCGTTACAAAGGAACGCATTCGTCAACTCGAAGCGCGAGCCTTAAGCAAGCTCCGTGAAGCCGTTGACGAAGCCAAGATCGACGTCGAACTCGGTTCTTAGGACTTGCACAACAGCAAGTTACCGAGTTTGCAGGACTTCGCGTGGCGAAATTGCGTGGTAAACTAAGACGCTGAAAATAGGCGTAACGCAATTCACCACGGTTTAGTTAACGAGACAATCGCGATGGGCAGAAGTTTCGAAGTTCGCAAAGAGTCGATGGCCAAGACAGCCGGCCAGAAATCCAAGCTGTATTCAAAGTACGGCAAACAGATTTACGTCATGGCGAAAAACGGCGGAGCAGACCCGGCAGCGAATCCGTCATTGCGGGGTTTGATTGAAAAAGCCAAACGTGAGCAGGTTCCTGCTCACGTGATTGAAAAGGCTCTCGACAAAGCCAATGGTGCTGGCGGTGAAGATTTCATACCCGCCCGTTATGAAGGCTTTGGCCCTGGTGGATGCTCGATCATCATCGACTGCTTGACAGACAACAACAACCGGACGATTACCGATGTCCGCAATTGCTTTACAAAGACCGGCTCGAAAATGGGAGCCCCAGGTTCCGTTGCCCATTCGTTCGAACACTTATCGATCCTGTCGTTCAAAGCAGACAATGGCGATCAGGTTTTGGAAGCGATGCTGTCCGCCGGCGTTGATGTCAATGACGTTGAATGTGAGGATGGTCAAGTAACGCTGTTTGCTCCTGCAAACGAATTCTATAAGGCCAAGAGCGCGTTGCTGGAGGCGATCCCAGGACTCAATTTGGAAGTTGATGAGATCTCTTTCATCCCGCAGACTCGTACGGAGATCGGTGCCGACGAACGAGCGATGTTTGAAAAGTTCATCAACATGCTGAACGATTGCGAAGACGTCCAGGACGTGTATCACAACGCCATCCTGCCTAGCTAAACAACAATGATCACGGTGCGACTTTTCAGATCGCCCGTAGCGTTGCCTTTTCAAAAAACGCCTTCATACGGCGGACATCGCTCAGCTTAGGATTGTGCAACACTTATTTTTCGCACGATGCCTATTTGGTTGCATCGCCAAATGGTTGCGGTAGACTGAGACACTCTACTTCTTCCCCCAAGAGGATCTGCAAAGTGTCTTCAGAAAAAATTCAATTTCGTTGCACCGATTGCAACAAGCTGCTAGCTGTCGATTCCGCACATGCGGGCAAGTCGATCGCTTGCCCCGCTTGCCAAACGAAGATGCGGGTTCCAGTGGGACCTTCAGCGCCGGCTTCATTGCCACCAAAGGTCGCTCAATTTACTTCTACTAAATCGCCTTTCCCGGAAAGCAAGCCTTTCCCCACGGTGCCGAAGGCCAACGCGGCTGTTACCCACCCGTCGAATTCAGTCAGTCCATTAACCGCGCCAACGCAATCAAGACCCTCACGGCAGCCAACCGAGCCGACGACAAACAGCTCCCTTGGGCGTTCCATTGGTGGGTTGGTGACTGCCGGTATTGTCGCTGGAGTCTGTAGTATCGTTTGGGTCATCGTCGTTGCTATTACCTCGCGAGAACTGGGCATTTTGGCATGGGGCATTGGCGGCGCGGTTGGTTTGGTCGCGGGAGTGATTGCGAGGAATCCATCGCCGATATTCTGCAGCTTGACGGCGGGCGTGGCGGTGATGAGCGTGTTGTTCGCTAAGTGCATCATGGCCGCCACGTTGATGGTTGCTGGCATGGGCGCAAACTTTATGAAAACGATGATGCAATTCGACCCAGAGCAGCAGAAGCTATCGCATGCGTTGGTCGACCAAATGCTCGTCGATAGCCAACTCGTTGGCCAGGAGAAAGAGTATGCAGAATCGTACAATGCAAGATTTTTCTCCGGCGGTGAAGACGAGGAATCGCTCGTCGAGCAACAGGAGGAGGAACAAGCGGACGAGATGCTGGAGTTAGGTGGGAAGCTAGAAGAGAAATGGAACAAGGATATCGAGAGTAAGTCGCCAGAGCAGCGTGAGACATTGCTTGTGGCGATGCGAACGCGTCATCCAGAGTGGATTGAAGACAACAATCACTATCTTGCCATGGTGGACAAGTTAGTTGCGGAACCAGGAAGGCTGAGCGATGAATTGGCTGCTCAGGCGAAGTCGGAGTTGGCGTTGCTGACCGGCAATTGGGATAGCGACTACCACGGATCAGTCGCACCGAATGAGATCCGCGATCGGCGTGTGGCTTTGAAGAAACTCGTCGTGAAGGCATTGACGCCGCTGGATGCTCTGCAGCGGGACCAAGCGGTGCGGGATACGCTACAACGAAATCTGAACTGGATGCCATACAACGATGCCTACGTTGCCATGCTTGACAAAATGAATACCGACGGAAAGTTCAACGCGCCGATTGCCGATTTTGCAAAAGCGTCTGCTGAAATGCGACTTGCTCCAGATGAGCTGTCGACAATGTTTGAATCCACCCCGGCAGACGATTTTCAAGCGAAGACAAAAGAGCTGCAGGTGTTGGTCAACCAAGCACTTGTTCCGCTGGATGCGTCTCAGCGAACCCAGTTGGTCAATGAAACTCAAACTCGACACCCAGATTGGATTCAGCAAGATAATCCACAGGCACGCGTTGAAAAATTAGACGAAGCATTCGAGGAACTAGGCGGAGAGAACCAGACGTTTCTTGGAAGCCTGCGTTCGGTCATGAGCTTCTTCGACGTGCTCTGGATCGTCTTCGGTGCCACAACGGCGTATGGTACTGCAAAGCGTCAAGCGATTCCGATCGTCGCGTAGCTCTGAACTTTTAGCGTAGGTCTGATGTCCCAGCTCGCAATTTAGCCAGCGGAAACGAGCTCGGAGAGCACGCCTACGATCGATCAAATCATGAATGAAGATCGATATCTTGTGAGCATCAACAACACGAATGTCGACCATCGAACCAAGATCAATAAAAGCTCCCACCAAGGTTGATCGTCTCTGGCACGTAGTTCGGTTTGTTGCCGTCATGTTGGGCAGCACAACCCTTGTCACTTTATTTGCTCAGCATCATTGGCTGGCCGACCTGTTGGCCAATCTTCGTATCCAGCAATGCCTCGTCTTGTTGGCTGTCGTGTTCACATGCCTGATATTTCGAAAATGGGCTTGGTTCGCGATGGCGTTGGCTTGCCTCGTCGTTCACTTGCCATCGTTCAGGTCCGTCTTGCCAGAACTCTCGAACCGACGCCCGTCTACCGAGCTTTTGAAGATTACGACAGCCAACGTGCTAACACAGAATCAGCGTCATCGAGACATTCTAACCGACATCTTGAGTCGGGACCCCGACGTGTTCGTGATATTGGAACTGAGCCAATCCCTAGCCGAAACGCTGGAGAGCGAAGTCAGCTCGACTTATCCCCATTCGATTGTCCGCCCGATGGATGGTGCGAACTTTGGGATCGGTTTGTATTCGCGTCATCCGATAGTTGACGCTGATGTTTTTGCCTTGAACACGGAAATTGAATCGATCGCGGCAACGATACAACTTCACGGTAATCCGTGCCGCGTGATCGCTACGCACCCGCTTCCGCCAATCGGCGCTCGCGGCTTTCGATTGCGAAACGAGCATCTCCAACAACTCGGGGCGAAGATTCGAAACGCCATTGAGAACAGCCCGGAAACAGCGATTGTTTTGGTTGGTGACTTGAATTTGACGCCATGGTCACCACACTTTGCAATGTTTGAAATCGACAGCGGATTGCGGCGCGCGTTCAATCGACCTAGCGTCACTCCCACTTGGTATCAATATCCATTTTTTCCCTGCGGACTGATGCTCGACCACGTAATGATCAGTGACAAGCTGACGTGCAAAAGCCATCTTGTTGGCCCGGACATTGGTTCCGATCACCGATCGGTTACGGTAGAGATTGCAATTGCCGAGTAGCAGACACAATGGGCTCCTTCAAAACACCAGGAGTAACGACATGCAGACCACCGATCCGAGTGAATGGGTTCAGACGCATGGCGATATAAGGTCATCTTCGACCGATGCTTAAGAGCACTCCCAGAAAACCAAGCCAAAGTTTTACGCTCAAGGAGATCGAAGAACAAAGTAGCGAAGTCGTCTGTCAGGATTTGGGCATCAGCTCGTCAAACCTCTGGGTGCTGAACTTACGCCCTAACTTCCTTTGAGCTATCTTGTCAGGCGAAGCCACTTCGTAAACAGCGACTTAACGAGTGGCGTTAGTCGCGTCCGGTTGTACTGGTCGCCGATTTTTCGAATCGCATCCGCCTGAGTCGGATACGGATGAATCGTTGACGCGATTTTGCGAAGCCCGATTCGATTTTTCATCGCTAACGTGATTTCGCTGATCATGTCTCCTGCATGCGTCGCAACGATCGTCGCCCCAAGGATTTCGTCTGAGCCTTTGCGACAATGCACTCTGACAAACCCGTCTTCTTCGCCATCGAGAATCGCACGATCGACGCTTGAAAATGGCTGTGTGTAGCTGTCCGTTAACTTGCCTTGCTTGTCGTCTCGGCTCGGAAAAATACCGACATGGGCAAGCTCCGGAGACGTGTAGGTACACCACGGAATGATCAGCCGACTGGCTTTGGCTCGCCCCATAAACAGCGTATTCTGAATCACAATCCGAGCCAGGAAATCCGCTGAATGAGTGAACTTGTACTTCGAGCAGATATCACCCGCAGCGTAAATCCGCGAGTTCGTTGTTCGGAGGTAATCATCAACTTCAACACCCATTGCGGCATCGTAGTTCACGCCTACCTTTTCCAACCCGAGTCCGTCAACGTTTGGTGTACGACCGATGCCAACCAGGATCTCATCGCCGACCACCTCAAGTTGCTTCTTATCGATCTCGACATGCACAATCTTTTGGTTGCCTCGCTTTTCAACCCGAATCACATGGGTGTTCAGAAGAAAATGGACACCATCGGCTGCCATTGCGTTTTGAACCACGCGTGCTGCGTCGCTATCTTCTCGCGACAATACATGCGACGACTTTTCGATCAGCGTGACCTCCGACCCGAACCGAACAAAGCACTGCGCCATTTCGCAACCGATCGGCCCGCCACCAATCACAATCAGCTTCTTGGGAAGTTCGACCAAAGAGAACAGCGTTTCATTTGTCAGGTATCCGCTTTCTTTTAAACCCGGGATCGGAAGCTCAGCAGCGCGAGCCCCGGTGGCGATCACCGCACGCTTGAACCTCAGCAGCTTTCCGTCGACAGTAAGAGTGTCGCTACTGACAAAACAACCCTGGCCGAAATAAACATCAATGCCCAACTCGGTAAACCGTTTGGCCGAGTCATGAGGGCTGATGTTTGCCCGCAGTCGACGCATGCGACCCATGATTTCGGCGAAGTTGATCTCGACCTGCGTTGCCCGAATGCCAAATTGCGGTGCGTTTCGGATCGCTGCAATTTGACGCGCTGCACTGATGATTGCCTTAGAAGGTACGCAACCGACATTCAGGCAATCGCCACCCATCAAGCCGCGCTCCACCAGCGCAACTTTGGCACCAAGCCCTGCGGCCCCAGCAGCCGTTACCAAGCCCGCTGTCCCCGCACCTACGACGACTAAGTTGTAGCGTTCCGTCGGTTCGGGATTGACCCAGTCGATGGGATGAACGTTGGACTGAAGCTTCTGGTTGATCTCGTTCAGCGGCTCAAGCTGTCGCAAATAATTCATCGGCTTGAACCCCCATCATCGCCATCACTCACATCGTTCCCCTTACCATTGCACCGAGAACGCCCATCGTCCTTAAAAAATCCAACCAGTCGCTTCACGACAATGGGCAGCAGTCCCAATCCGACGAAAGCCACCAGCAATTGCCAACTGACAATCTTTCCAATCCCATTGTCAGCGAGCGATCGCAAACTGGGAACGGCGGCTCCGGCATAAACATAGGCTGCCGTGCCAGGCACCATTCCAAGTTGGCTGACCCACCAAAACGTGCGGGTCTTGATGTTTGTCAAACCCATCACGGCATTGACCACAAAGAAGGGGACCCCAGGAATCAGTCTCAGGCTAAGCAGATAAAACGCACCTTCGCGCTCAAACGCTTCGTTAATCGGCTTGAGTCGGGTCGCCATTTTTTGTTGAACCCAACCACGCAAGAAATATCGGCTCAGCAAGAACGCCACCGTCGCACCAGCCGTCGCACCAAAGCTGACCACTACGAACCCACGCCAAAAACCAAAGTACCAGCCACACACAAGCGTCAAGATCGCCGCGCCTGGCAGCGATAAACCGGCAACTGCGATATACGCGCCCACCGCCACCGCAGCCACCAACCAGGGTTGATCCGTTTGAAACTGTCGTAGGGTCGTTTCGCGATCAGCCAAATACTGCAATGTCAGAACGTCCCGCAATTGCCAATACGCGACACCCGCGATCGCGACAAAAGCAATCAGCAAAGCGGCCTTCAGATAGCTCGGCGAAGTCGGCTGTCCATTTTCGGGCGAGTTAACCGGCAATACAGGCTCTTCGTTGGTTGGGGGATAGCATCATCCGGCTGCATGGAGGCTTCACCCATCTCTGACGCAACAACGCGATGGTCCTTACGCTTACACCGCAGCTTTGGCATGACAGTGTAGAACAATTGTCCCAATTGTTCTCCGAGCAATGGAAACAATTGCTTTAAGATCAACAGAAAAAACGAATTCGGCTAATAGCGATTTCGGTTGATTACGGAATTGGGAAGTGCGCCTTGATTGTAGGTCGGCGTTTGACCGCCTGCGCCTGCGCCATAGGTTGGTTGGGCATATCCGCTGGCCGAGGGCGCTGCGTAAGACGAACCCGGGGCATTACTTCGGCTGTAGGGATCAGAGGATTGCGTGTACGGTGTGGGCACCGTTTGTTGTGGTGCAGCGAATGGCTGTTGCTGTTGTTGAGCTTGCCACTGCTGATACCGTCGCAGTTCTGATTCGTATCGCTGCTGTTCCTCAAGTCGTTGTTGAGCAAGCTGCTGCTGTTGCTGCTGTTGCTGGTAAGCCCATGAACTGGCCGTATTGCTTGTTGCGGCAGGTGTTTGCGAATAGCCTTGAGGGGCGTAGTTTTGCGAGCCATAGGCCCGTCCTGAATAATCCTGTCCCGAATAATTTTGTGCCGAGTAACTCGGTGCCGGGGCATACGCAGCGGGCGAATACCCAGCGGGCGCGTACGACGCTGTCGGCTGGGCGGAAGAGTAATGTGTGTTGCCGTGAGCGTTCGGTGTCGCTGGCTGCGTGGAAGGGAATCCATACGACGACCGCTGAGCCGATGACGAATAAGGAGCTTGTCCTTGACTCTGAAGAGCAAAATCGGCAGCGCTGCGACCCCACTCCTGCAACCGTCCCTGGGCGTCGAAATTGTTCAATTGATTGGCAACGACGCTTTTGTATTGAGCGGCCTTCTCATGGTCCAGCGTGATTTGGGGAGTACCGTTGACCAGATTAATGTGAATCAAACCGGCTGCGACCAAGGCCGGAACACCGACCGTGATCAGTTTTGAACCCAAGCGAGTCCCAGCAACTCCACGAACGGGAGCGGGCAGCGCTAGGGACAACAACCCTGCGGCGGCTTGCGATGAGGATTGTCGATAGGATCGTCGCCTTGATCGGGCCAAAACGCACTACTCCTGCTGGCCAGTTGGCCTGAATGTCGGCACGCGGTCACCCACCTGGAAATTGGGGACGCTCGGACCCTATCAAATCTGACGTGGCAAAGCGATAGCGAAATTCGTATGAAAATCCTTTTTTGGCGCGAGACGCGACCGAATCGGCGCGTCACGGGCGGACGTTGGTGGCGACGAGATTTTCAATGGATATCACTTGCGTCAACTCCATCGCCGTCAGTGGCTGCTGCGAGGCCAATTGCAGGTCAAGTACATCCAGGTCTGCGTCGGACGCGTCATCTCCCAGAGCGATTCGATCCGCGATCCGCTGGCGGAGCGTTTGCGCGTCGGCATGACAATCCAGGATGGCAAACGGCACGTCCTCGTTTTCTGCAAACCGACGAAAACGTTCGCGGTCCGAGTGCCTCAAGAAAGTTGCGTCAATGACGACGGAGTAACCGTCTTGCAAGATCCCGCTAGCCAACCGCTCCAGACGATTGTAGGTCGCGATGTTAGCGGGCTCGCAATAAATTTTATGACGCAACTTCTCATTGACGTGGTCGTCGACCGATATGCCGAAATGCCGCTTTCGTTCAACATCACTTCGTAGCCGAATCGCACCCCGCTGTGCGACGACGACTTCGCTAGCCGTTGTTTTTCCGCTGCCGCTCGGGCCGTGGGTTATGTACAGGGTGGGTGACTCGCACAGCGTGAAGTGACTCGCCAATTGAATATGCTCTTGGCAGTCCTTGATCGCCACTTGATACAATTCCTGCTCGTTTTCATGTTGCTCGGCTTTCATCTTGGCAACCATCGCGCGAATCAGCGAGCGGTAAACCAGATACCAGCGCAGCACCACAAGCGACGCGTGATCCCCGGCACTTTCTAGGTAACTGTTGATGAACGATCGAGAGAGATCCAAGCGACCACGAACCGCCAGATCCATTGACAAAAACGCAGCATCGTTCATGACATCAATCCATCGAAACGCATCGTTGAATTCGATGCCATCGAAGGGAATGAGTTCGCCTTTCCAATGCACGATGTTTTCGGAGTGCAAATCTCCGTGGCATTCGCGGACATAGCCATTTTGCGAACGAGCGACGAAGGCGTTCCGGTGCATCGCAAGATATGATTCCGACCAACGACGAAGTTCGTCGAGCGCTGCATCAATCGAGGCCGAGGCATTCTTCTTCAGTCCTTCGATGAT
>Ga0105047_10010092_pt1 | contig 15461 bp, 18 predicted proteins | sample MAT04_FD_78384 | JGI IMG/M metagenome (GOLD analysis project Ga0105047, IMG submission 78384) | Freshwater microbial communities from Lake Fryxell liftoff mats and glacier meltwater in Antarctica - MAT-04 (megahit assembly) | ecosystem: Environmental > Aquatic > Freshwater > Ice > Liftoff... | reverse complement strand
GCGAGGGTAGGGCAACCGCGAGGGTAGGGCAACCGCGAGGGTAGGGCAACCGCGAGGGTAGGGCAACCGCGAGGGTAGGGCAACCGCGAGGGTAGGGCAACCGCGAGGGTAGGGCAACCGCGAGGGTTGCCCCTACGGTTCGTTGCAACTCCGTACGGCGGCGGCCATTTCCCGGATCAAACCCGGGTCTTTTTCGATGGCATTGCCAATGACCACCAGATCAGCACCCGCCTTTAAATTAGCGGCCACTTTTTCCGGCGTCCGAATACCACCACCCACAATCAGTGGCACCGAAACCGCCCCACTGACCGCTTCGATCATACTTTCGGCAATCGGATTACGCGCACCCGACCCGGCATCCATGAAAATGAGTTTCAGGCCCAGCATTTCCCCCGCAATGGCCGTGCAAACCGCAATATCGTCTTTGGTAGCGGGGATGGGATAGGTATTGGACATATATTGCACGGCGGTTTGTACGCCGCCATCAATGAGCATGTAGCCGGTAGAAATAATTTCCAACGGCGACATTTTCAGGAAGGGTGCCGATATAACGTGCTGTCCAATCAGTAGTTCTGCGTTGCGCCCGCTGATGAGCGAAAGAAATAGCAGTGCATCGGCGCGGTAACTGAGTTGGAAGGAATTGCCCGGAAACAGGATCAGCGGAATAGAGCAGCGACGGTGAATTTTCACGAGCAGCTCATCGAGCATATCGTTGACTACCAGGCTGCCGCCAATGAAAAAATAGTCCACGCCACACTCCACGGCCAGGTCAAGCGCGGATTCCATTTGTTTCAGCCGCAGTTTGTCGGGATCAAAAAGGATGACCAGTTTCTTTTTGCCTTGCTGTTTGGCTTCCCGTAGGCCGGCATAAATTTGTTTGTCTAAATGCAACACAGGTTTTCAATTTAGAGGATGATCAATGTTAGCCCAATTCCCGGCACGCGCGATAAAGGTCTTGCCAGTCGGCGCGTTTTTTTACGACTGATTCCAGATATTCCTGCCATACCTGCAAGTCGGCACTCGGATCTTTGACGATAGCACCCACCAAACCTGCCGCCAGATCATGCGCATTGAGTTCGCCGGAACCAAAATGCACCGCCAATGCCTGCCCCTGATGGATCACGGAAATGGCCTCCGCCGTGCTAAGGGTAGCCGTAGGGCTTTTCAGTTTTTCCCGGCCATCTTCCGTTTTTCCGCTGCGCAACTCCCGAAAAATACGCACCAAACGCTGTATTTCCTGAATGGGAGCGGCATCGGCGGGCAATTCGAGCGAGGCACCCAGCGCAGCTACCCGGTTTTGGACGATAGCGACTTCTTCGGCCAGGCTATCCGGCAAAGGCAAAATCACCGTATTAAAGCGACGGCGCAGGGCTGATGACAGTTCATTCACGCCTTTGTCGCGGTCGTTGGAAGTAGCAATGACGTTGAAACCACGCCGCGCCTGCACCTCGATGCCCAATTCCGGCACCGGCAGTGTTTTTTCTGAAAGCAAAGTAATCAGGGTATCCTGTACGTCGGAAGGAATACGGGTTAACTCTTCCACGCGCACCAGTTTGCCGTCGCGCATCCCGTTCAGGATAGGGCTGGGCACCAGGGCCCGCTCCGTAGGACCTTCGGCCAGCAAGCGGGCGTAATTCCAGCCGTAACGCAGGGCTTCTTCGTTCATACCCGCCGTGCCCTGCACCATGAGGGTGCTGTCGCCACTGATCGCGGCGGCCAAGTGTTCGCTCACCCAAGTTTTGGCGGTGCCAGGCACACCCAGCAGCAGCAAAGCGCGGTCGGTGGCCAGGGTAGCCACCGCGATTTCGATGAGCCGCCGTTGGCCATAATATTTGGGCTCGATGGGGACGTCTCCTGCCTGACCGCCGAGCAAATAAGTCACCACGGCCCACGGAGAGAGCCGCCAGTTGGTGGGGCGTGGCTTATCATCGTGGGCAGCCAGCGCGACCAGTTCATGGGCGTAGGCGATTTCCGCGTGGGGACGAATGATGGAGGCTTCCATAAGTGGATTAATGATGCAGGCTTTCCGAAGTAACAGGTTGGTTTTCAGAGACTTTATTTAAAAATCTTCCCCAGTCATTTATTTCGTCGGCGGCCCAGAGTTCCGGGAAAAAGACCACCCGCTGGAACCGGGGAGGCAGGTATTTCTGCCAATTGGTGCCCCCGGTGGCCGCTATTTCTTTGGGTTTGGCATCCAGGTAGCGCACCGCCGAACGGTAGTGCGACAATGCCCAGCGGACGTTGGCATTGAGGTCATATTCGCGCAATAATTCGATCAGTTCGGGGTCCTGTTGCTCTTCCGGCGATAGTTTACGGTAGAGCGCCCGCAGGTTGGTGGTTTGGTATTGTTCCGCAAAGCGCACCAGTTCGGCGGCGTATTTTTGCTCAAACTGGCGCAGTGTCAGCGTTTTTTTGCCGGAGGCCAATTCCGTGGCACCGGAACGCCAATAGAGCACCGAGCAGAGCAATTTGACATCCGTCACGTCAGCCGTCAGTTCGCGCTTGTCGGTATGGACCAGTTGCTGCATATCGGTGCTGGCCATCTCGATCATCCGGTACTGCACACTTTGGAAACCACTGGCCGGCAGCAGACTCATGCGGAAACGCAGGAACTCCTCGCGATCCATGCCATCCACCATAATATCAAAAGAATCAATGAGTTGCTTAAAGTAGCGATTAATGCGAATCACTTGCCGTTTAAAAAAAACCAGGTTGGTGGGCACCGTTGCCAATTGCGCAATCGCATCGAGGGTCAGCCGGAAATATAACTCGGTGATCTGGTGGTACATAATAAAAATCCGCTCGTCGGGAATCGGCGTACGCGGATTTTGCAGACTGAGCAGCGTATCCAGATGGATATAATCCCAGTAGGTCAGGTACTCGGCGTACAAAAGCCCATCGAGATAGGATTTCATGTCCTGACCCATTGCGCCGTATTTTTCCTCGAGTTGACTCAGCCGATCAATTATTTCTGCTTGCATGGTGGTGGTTGGTTAGGCAGACATTTTCAGGCCCAAAAGTAGGCAACCCAAAGACAGTGTCAAACTCAAGAGCACATTGACATACGCCAATGTGCTCTGCCCCTGTTGAAATAACCGTAAACTTTCGGCGGTGAAGGTGGAAAAGGTACTAAATCCGCCGCAAAACCCCGTCGCCAGCAGCAAGCGGCGTTGATCGGAGAGTAGTGCCTGTTGGTGCCAGCCTAAAACCAGCCCCAGCACCAGACAGGCCAGTGCGTTGGCGACTAAGGTGGCCCAGGGAAAACGCATGGCCCAGGGCTGCGCCAGCACTGCCAGTCCGTAGCGGCAAATACTGCCGACACCTCCACCGAGAAAGACCAGACCAAAGAAAAGTAGTTGTTGCATAGGCAATGCCATAAATTCCGCTAAAAATGGGCGTTATCGTCAACACAAAGTGTTTTAAACGAGAGATTTATGAAATACTGTGTATCACAATCTGTTTAACCGCCATAGCCCACGGGCGAAAGTCGTTGACTTAGGGGTTATGAGAGACTTGAACATCAGATTCCACTTGTTCAACCCCCAACCCCTAAAGGGGAGCGGACAGTGGATAAGGCGTGATTTTCAATCATACCTACCTGAAATTGGCTCCCCTTTAGGGGTTGGGGGTTGCCAAGCGAATGCAGAAAGTAATACCTTAACACAGTATTTTTCTTAAGTCAACGCCATATAGCCCACGGGCGAAAGGGGCTATCCACCACTCAACTTTTATTTTACAACAAAAAAACCCCGGTTGAGTACAACCGGGGCAAGCGTATTATGGTGTTTTTCGAAAGGATAACGGGTTATTCAGTCACATCGCGACCGCCCGTAAGCATATCCTGATATTCTTTTAATTCTTCCCACTGGCCTTCCATCGCGAATTTGGATTGTGCGGGCCAGGTGCTGGGATCGTGAATTTGGTAGCGCGTACCGGCAGCATCGAGTATTTCGCGCAGCCGGTCCACTGGTGTGGCAGCAAGTTCCGCCCAGGTGTTGATACCGCCTTCTTTCAGCAGTTGTTCAATTTTTGGCCCGATGCCTTCCACGATTTTCAGATCGTCGAGGGTGGGCACCTTTTGAGCAGCCGGAGCCTGCATTGCTTCGGGTTCCATTTCAGGAGCCGGTGCGGTGGCGGTTGCTTCGGCGACTGCCGGAGTGGCCTCTTCCTCGATGGCGAGCGGAGCGACCTCTTCTTCGGCGATTGCCGGAGCGGCTACTTCTTCGACGACGACCGGAACGGCTACTTCCACCACGACGGCTTCGACGGCGGGTTTCTCCGTAGTAACCGGTGCTTTTTTGGCGACGGGTGATTCCATCACAGCGGTGTTATTAGAAACCAATTCGAACGGCAGAACGCTGACGAAAACGCGGTCGTTCTTGGTGCGTTTGAAAGTTACTGCGCCTGCAATACCGGCGTGCAACGTGTGGTCGCGGCCCATATAGACGTTTTCACCCGGATGGTATTTAGTGCCCCGTTGGCGAACGAGGATATTGCCGGCGATGGCGCGTTCGCCGCCGAACATTTTTACGCCAAGCCGTTTGCTATGGCTATCGCGGCCGTTGTCGGTACTACCTGCACCTTTTTTGTGTGCCATGACTCAAAAAAACTATGAATGCGTGAATAGTTGAGTGAATGTGGTTTTTCAGAGGATTTGAAGATTTGAGGATGCGAGGATTTGATCAAATACTCAGATACTCAAATAGGGGGCTAAATCGTAATCCCCTCAATTTTGATCTTGGTGAATTGCTGGCGGTGGCCGTTTTTCTTCCGATAGCCTTTACGGCGTTTCTTTTTGAAAACGATCACTTTATCACCCTGTAAGTGCCCCAGGACACTGGCTTTGATGAGCGCGCCGCCGATATTCGGGACACCAATGGTGAAATTGCCGTCATTCTCAATGAGATGCACGGCGTCGAAGGAGACAGCGTCGCCTTCCTGAGCTGCCAGCCGGTGGACGAAGATCTGTTGACCTTCCTCAACTTTAAATTGTTGACCGGCAATGGAAACGATTGCGAACATAGAAAATAAGTGAAAACTAGTGAAAAAAAGACCCTTTTTCGCAAAGGGCGGGCAAAGGTACTGCCTGGTTATGGAAAAACCAAGCCTGACCTCTACGCATCAGGAAAAAATAAAACCGCAACTATGGCTCGCGATACGCCTGCGATTATTATTGTACCAGCGGTTAAATCCGCCGGTACAGCAGCGTCAACAAGATTGCTATTGTGGTGTTTCAACGCACAAAATCAACCACGCCGCTGCGGCCGTAGAGCATGAGCACCAAGGCTGTGATCAGAAAGAGAAACATGGCTAAATAGAGCATACAGTACCCTTTGCCGCGTGTATTTTGAATATTATCCATTTTATCCGGATGGTTTGATGCTTAAAGTGGCGCAAAAGTATAAAGTGCAGGGAAGAAATGGGCGTGACCGCAAAATTTTCCTTTCATTCCTTCAAAAGTCTGCCGCACAGACGGCTGGCCGATGAAAATATTTTGCCTGGTCCACCCGGTTCTCATTTGGGAGTAGGCGGCCAAAATCGTATCTTCGCGCTCTGATTGGCCCCTAAAAAGGCGATTAACACAAAAATATACCGGACGTCTCACCATTTTCTCACCTTATCACGTCTATTACCCGAAAGTTGCCTGTTGGCACAAAAACATGACCGACGTCATCCAATTATTGCCTGAAAGTGTCGCCAATCAAATTGCCGCCGGGGAAGTGGTCCAACGCCCTGCCTCGGTGGTCAAGGAATTGCTGGAAAATGCCGTTGATGCCGGGGCCACCCACCTCAAGTTACTGCTGCGCGATGCGGGTAAGACCCTTATTCAAGTGATTGACAATGGCTGCGGTATGTCGGAGACCGACGCCCGGATGAGCTTTGAACGCCATGCGACTTCCAAAATCCGGGATGCCAAAGATTTATTTGCCATCAATACCATGGGCTTTCGGGGGGAAGCCCTGGCTTCTATCGCGGCAGTAGCGCAGGTGGAGTTGCGTACCCGCCGTACGCTCGACGAACTGGGTGTGCGTATCGTCATCGAAGATTCGACGGTGAAAGTGCAGGAGGCTTGCCAGACGCCCGCCGGGACGAGTATTGCCGTGAAAAACCTGTTTTACAATGTGCCGGCCCGCCGCAATTTTTTGAAAAGCGATCCCGTGGAAATGCGCCATATTCTGGACGAATTTCAGCACGTGGCGATGGCCCATCCCGATCTTTTTTTCTCGCTGCACCATAATGATCAGGAAATCTTTCATCTGCCGCCCGGCAATTTGCGGCAGCGGATGGTCAAGATATTTGGCGAACAGGTGAATAAAAAACTGGTGCCGGTGGAAGAAAAAACCGACATTCTGCGCATCACCGGTTTTGTCGGCAAACCCGATTATTATAAAAAAACACGCGGCGAACAGTTGTTTTTTGTCAATAAACGCTTTATCAAAAGCAGTTACCTGCACCACGCGGTGATGAGCGCGTACGAGGAAATGTTGCCCGCCGATAGTTTTGCGCTTTATACTTTGTTTCTCGATATTGATCCGGCACGGATAGACATCAATGTGCATCCGACCAAGCAGGAAATCAAATTTGACGACGAAAAACTGGTGTATAACTACCTGAAAGTCACGGTCCGCCACGCCCTCGGTACGCATAATATCACCCCGACCCTCGATTTTGAACAGGAACCAGCGTTCCAGGTGACGCCAACGCGTACCCCAACGCTGAACCAACCGGCAAATCCCAGTTCTTCCCCGGGCGACTACCGATCCAATCGCCCGGAAGACCGTCGCCACCAGGATAATCTGCGCAACTGGCAGCGGGCCTACGCAGGGCTGGATATGTTTGCCGCGACCAATGGCGGCGGTGCCACGCCTGCTGACCGGGCGGACGCGGATATATTTCCCGCTACCGAACCCGGCGGCGGTGGAACGTACTTTGAGGTACGGGCCAGCGCCGAAAACACCCGCATGGATGATGAGACCGGCAGTTTTTCCAAAGGGGGAAAAGAACCGTACCAGATTCATGGTCAATACATTGTGAGTCCCATTAAGTCGGGATTTCTATTGATTGACCAGCAGGCGGCCAGCGAACGTATTTTGTATGAGCGGTATGCGGAAGCCCTGGGCAACCAACCGATGGCTACGCAAAATGCCCTATTTCCAAAAACGCTCGAACTGGCCCCGGCGGATGCCCTGCTGTTGCGCGGTATTCTGCCGGAAATAAATCGCCTGGGCTTCGAGATTGCGGAATTTGGCGGGAATGCGTTTGTGGTACACGGTACGCCCGCCGAGTTGAGCGGCAATCAATCGGAGGAAACATTGGTAGAAAAACTACTGGCGCAATACAAAGATAATCTGGACCTGGATTTGGACCTGCACGATAATCTGGCGCGGGCGATGGCCCGTAGTGCTGCTTTGCGGCGCGGTCAGACGCTGTCCGTACCGGAGATGCAGGATCTAACCGACCGCTTGTTTGCCTGTGCCGTGCCATTTGCCAGTCCTTCCGGGAAAAAATGTTTGCTCACCTTTGGGTTGGATGAGCTGCGCAAGCAATTTGAGGGATAAAAATTTTCATCAATCCAAAATCGTTTTTCGTCGAATATAACGTGCTGAATTTTAACGCCTTAGCACATTTGCAATTTAGCACATTTACTTGCGATGTCTTATTTTAATTTTCAACAACCTTTTTCCGGCGTAGTCCGGCATCTGATTATTATTAACGTGCTGATGTTTGTGGGAACCTACGTCGTGTTGGGGACGGAAAACTGGGATGTGGTGACGGGTACAGGCTCTTTGGGGCGGTTGCAACTGGCGGCTTTTCTGCCGGGTTCGCCGCACTTTCAGCCCTACCAGATATTGACGCACATGTTCATGCACGGCAATATCATGCATATTTTGTTTAATATGCTGTCGCTGTATTTTTTTGGGACGATGGTGGAAATGATCTGGGGGCCGCGCCGGTTTTTGTTTTTTTACCTGTTTTGTGGCGTCGGCTCGTGGGCATTGCAAATGCTGACGCAATGGTGGGATATCCGGCAGGGAACCGAACTGGCCGAAATTGCGTATAATATTCCGATGCTGGGTGCTTCCGGGGCGGTTTTTGGCATATATGTGGCTTTCGCCTGTTTATTCCCGAATGTGGAAATTCGTTTGCTTTTCCCGCCGGTGGCGCTGAAAGCAAAGGTGTTTGTACCCATCATCGCGGCACTGGAATTGATCTATGGCGTAGGCGGATACGCGCAAGGGGTAGCGCATTTTGCCCACTTAGGCGGTGCTTTATTTGGGTTGATCCTTATTTTAGTGTGGTATAAGGGGCGACTGTTTAAATAACATCAAAAACATGGCAATTATGGCCGTTTTTCGGTCCATCAGGGACGATATTAATTACGCTTTTAACAATGGAAACATGGTGACCCGTCTGGTCATCATCAATTTTGCCGTGTTTGCTTCGGTAAATATTTTCCATTTTCTGCTGTGGCTGGCCCTCGGTGGCGACCGTGCGCATACCAACGAGGTATTCAATAATACCCTGAACTGGCTTTGTATGCCCGGCGACTGGCATCAGTTGTGGCGGGTGTGGGCTCCCATTACAAGCATATTTCTGCACGAAGGATTCTGGCATTTCCTGAATAATATCATCGGGCTTTATTTGTTCGGCAAGATCGTGGGCGACCTGGTTGGCGACCGGCGGGTGCTGCCGATATATCTGCTCGGCGGATTGGTCGGCAATGCGCTCTACCTGCTTTCGGCGCAAATTCCGCAGTTTAACGTGGGTTACTATGCCCTGGGAGCTTCGGGAGCCATTATGGCCCTGGCGGGTACGGCCCTCATTTTAGCGCCCGACTACCGGGTGATGTTGTTTTTGTTGGGCGAAGTAAAATTGAAATACATCGTGCTGGTCATTGTGCTGCTGGACCTGGTCGGCATTGCCAATCAATCCAACACCGGCGGCCACGCGGCACACATCGGCGGCTTTTTGTTCGGTTGTTTTTTTGTGTATCGCCTGCGCGACGGGAAAGATATGTCGGAATGGGTGGGTCGGATATTGGACACCATCCGCGGCTGGTTTTTCCGGCGACCCCGCAGAAATTCGGCTTCTAAACGTCGTCCGCAGCCGGCCATGAAAGCCACCACTTTTGGCAAGGCGAAAGGCAGTAACGTCAGCGACTTGCCCACGTATTCTTTTCAGGATCAATTAGATGCGATTTTAGATAAAATAAAACAGCAAGGTTATGACAGCCTTTCCCAGGAAGAGAAAGACTTTTTGTACCAGGCTAGTAAGAAATAAATAAAAGGCAAATTGCAAAAGGCAAATAGAGCCAGTGTCATTCCGGTTTTTATCGGGATATTTCCTGAAAATCAATGCTTTATGGGCAATTTATCCTAAACTAAGTGTACTGTAAATTAAGTTTATTTGAGTATTTGAAGATTCGAGTATTTGATCAATTACCTGATTATCAAGTGCTTTGGTCGAATCCTCGCATCCTCAAAAAATTTGCATTACAGTGTACCAAGTAGGCGGGCAAAATTAATCGAGGTTATTTTAGTCATAACTGGCTGATTATCATTGCCTGTCCCGATAAAAAACCGGGATGTCGCTTTGCTCCATTTGCCTTCCCGATGAAAACCGGGATGTCACTGTGCTCCATTTGCAATTTTGCTTATTTACTTAATTAATCATGGGTTCGTTGTTTGGTCACCTTTTGAAAATAGCGAGCGCGTCGGTAGTGGTGCTGACCTTGCTGGCTTATGTGTGCCCGTATGTGAATCCCGTTCGGTTTAGTTGGTTGGCATTTTTTGGTACTGCCTTTCCCTGGATTCTGCTGGCCAACATATTGCTGCTGATTATCTGGGCTTTGCGGGTCAATCGGTTTGCTTTTTACCACTTGGGCATGATGGCCTTAGGCTGGCAGCACGTCACCGGCTTCATTGGTTTTGATACTTCCAAAGCCACCGTGCCGGAAAATGCTATCACGGTGGCGACCCACAATCTCGGTGGTTTGTGGCGCGGCCAGAAAAAACTGACCGATGCACTGCGCGAAAAAACGACCTCCGACTACGCCCGGTTTTTGCAGGAAAACGGCTTTCCCGACATCTTATGCACCCAGGAAACAAGCGGCAAATTTTATCGCCTGCTGGCTGAAAAGATGGGCTATCCGCATACTTTCAACCTGAAAAAAGGCACCGTTATACTGAGTCGCTTTCCGATGGAAGGTGGCGGTGAAATTCCCTTTGGTAAAACCGCCAATTCCTCGCTCTGGGTGGATATACGAATTGACAAGCAAGTCGTGCGCATCTATAACGTTCATTTACAGTCGAATAGGGTCACTAACGCTACCGAAAAAGTGATTGGCGAAGCCGAGCTGGATGAAGGCGAGACCTGGCACGACATCGGGAATGTGCTGAATAAAGTCGGCGATGCCACTCAAATCCGGGCCGAGCAGGCGCAATTACTCTGCGACCACATCGCCGCTTGCCCGCATCCGGTCATCATTTGCGGCGACTTCAATGATACGCCCAATTCCTACGTGTACGACCTGATCGCGCAGGGTCTCACCGATACTTTTCGGGAAAAAGGCTGGGGCTTCGGCACTACTTTTGGCGGTGCCCTGCCACTGTTGCGCATTGATTATATCCTGACGGAGCCGAGTTTTCGCACCTACGCGTGCCGCACGGTGCGCGGGCCATTCTCCGACCATTATCCGGTGTTTGTGTCGCTGGGTATTCGGTAAATTAATGAGCCAAGTGGGCGTAATATGGCCAATTTCTCTGCCTACCTTCGTCCGCTTTTCGTCTTCAAAATATGCTGGTAGAAGGAATTGTACTGGGGCTTACACTCAGCTTGATGATCGGGCCACTGCTTTTTGCTATCGTTCAAGCGGGTCTGGTCGGTGGCTTTCGGGCCGGCGCGGCCATAGCGGCGGGTATCTGGGTGAGTGATGCCTTGTTTGCGTTGCTCACTTACTACGGCACCTCCGCGCTGGGGTCTTTTACGGCTTTGCCAAATTTCCGGCTGTGGGCAGGTCTGGTCGGCGGGCTACTGCTCGTCGCCTTCGGCATCGGCAGCCTCCTGAAACGGCCCATGCAGGCTCCGTCGCCATCCTCCGTTTTGCCATCCACCAGTCTGTCGCTGTATGCGGTGCGCGGTTTTTTGATCAATACCGTCAATCCATTTACCGTATTTTTTTGGATCGGCATTGGCAGCGGCGTCATCGCTACGCGCCAAGCGGGCGAAGGAGATGCCCTGCGCTTCTTTGGCGGCATGCTCTGCACCCTCGCTGCGGCTGACCTTTTAAAAGCCTGGGGGGCCAAGAGTCTGCGCCAGTGGCTTACGCCGCAACACTTGCGCTGGGTGCAACAAGCCATTGGGGGGTTATTGATTGTTTTTGGGGTGGTGTTGGTGGGCCGGGCGATGTAGGTGGTGGAAACCACGCGGACCCACCCTCTTTAATATCTCCGTTTTGAAGCCTGCCTCCTACTTACGGTGTTTCTTTTTCACAATTGTCTTTTCCAGGTTCAACCTGGAATTTAAGAGAGTTTTGTGGGCGGAAAAACTAGACAATCTACAAGTAGCGGTTCCGCAAAGGCAGGAAAGCGAGAGAAAGAAAAAGGTAGCCATTAACAAAAAAGGGGTTTTCGAGAGGGTTAAATTTTCCAAAACACCTATGAAATACCCAATACCCCAAATACAAAAACGCAACTACCTGATAATCAGATAATTGCGCTTAACACTTGTTGGGTCACAAGGACTCGAACCCTGAATAAAAGTACCAAAAACTTCTGTGTTACCATTACACCATGACCCAATACTCTAAAAGCAGGGCAAAACTACAATCATTCGCAATGCTGCGCAAGTATTGGTGTAAATTTTTTTCAAGACACTGCGTTTTCAAGGCTATTGAACCCGGTGCCAATATTGGGTCCGATAGAACGGTCCCAGATAGCCACGTACCACGAGTGTGTTGGCATCACCCTCTTGCAGCCACATCTTACAACTGTACCATTTGCCTTTTTCGGGGTCTAGAATATCGCCCGATTGCCACATCCCGTCGGATAGCACCATATTGACCAGGAGGACCATGCCCATCAGCGGCTGGTCTTTTCGGTCGCCGGGGCATTTATCGCATACGAGGCTGGGGGGCTTTTGCAGGAGCTGCTCGATCTTCCCGTAAAACTTTCCGCCCGCTGCAAAGATTTGAATGTGGCTGCGGGCTTCCCCGGTGTTATCATCCACGGTTTTCCAGGTGCCCACCATGGATTGGGCTGGCGACCATTGGCAGAAGACTATGGCAAAAAAAGGCAACAGGTAATATTTCATACGAAAGGAACTTGGTGAGTGGGTAGGTAGTGGGTACGAAGTATATTTAAGTGGTGCAGATGGGGGCCGACGATGACAAAAAAATATGCCCGCACCGATACGGGCCAATTGTTGGCAATACCCACGAATGCAGATTGTTCTTCCGTACACTATGCCAGCCGGAAAAGGGTGTTGTCGCGTACGGCCTTCCATTCTTTCCGCAAATCCTTGATGCTGCGCCGCGATACGTCCACTTGCTCCATCCACACATCCTGATTGAAACCCGGCAACCTCACGCCCTGGCCATACGCGACATAAACCACACCTCAAAACTAGTATAAATCACGTAACACCATAAAAAGATAGCGACAAACCACTGGTTGGCCGGATGGGAAATTTGCTGATAAGCAAAGAGGAAACCAATGGATACAACCAGTTTGCCAAACACCGAAGCCGAAACCAATCCATTGAAAGCCAGTTTGTTGCTACTGCGCACTGCACTTTGTCCGGCAAAAAACAGCCCCAGGCAAAGCAGGATAAACAATAACAGCGTGGCGACGGAGAACCGCCAATGCGCTTGCACGGGCGGCAGCAGCAAATGCAGCAAAGCGAGACCAAGCGCGGCACCAGCGGTCACGGCCAATAAACCGTTCAAAAATAATTTTGATGTCATATACCGGAGAGCGGAAATTTTTCCGCCCGAAATGATTTTTCGGAAAAATGCCCCTTGCGCTGAATCCGGGGATGCTGGCTACTTATCGCGAAGCAACTGCCGATAAAGTGCATAGAGGGCGGCCAGCATAAATAATACCGTCAACAGCACCGCCCATAGCGGACGCTCGAGGTGCATTCGTGCATCCAGCCACCGGCCAAGGAACACGCCCACCAGGCAAGCACCAAATAACTGAAAAGCCATGCCGCTATATTTGGCAGTCGCTCTAATTGCGGACTTCGGCTTTTCCTCCGATGACTTGTTTAGCGGTGTTGGCGGCATCATTCGGTGCTTTAGGATCGAAATCTTTGGCTGCACCATTGGTTTTGCCAACTTCCATTTTGCAACTCACGTTGAAACGGGCGCCGCTTTGTACCAACAATTTATTGGTCACGATTTCACCATCCATTTCGGCAGTTTCGCGTACGTTGAGCAGTTCGCGCACGGTGAGGACTCCTTTGAAACGACCCTCGATGACGGCGTTCTGGCACTCGATTTCGCCTTCTACCACGCCGGTTGGGCCAATGATTACTTTCGATTTGCAGGTCAGTTTGCCTTTGATCGTGCCATCCACGCGCAAATCGCTGTCGCAGCGTACGGTACCTTCTACCAGAGTGCCTTTTACCAGGGCGTTCAGTGCGCCAGCGACCGAAGGAGTCTTGATTTCTTCTGAATTCTTAGTGTTACCAAACATAATTTCTTCCTGGTTTTATTGTTTGAAAAAACGTATTTTCTTCACTTGGCTAATACGAGTTTTCGGCTTTGCTTAGGGGCAGTTAAAATGAACCACCCGCTTTGGGTTGACAAAAATGAAAAAGATTTCCGAATGCACGAAGCATTCGGAAATCTTTTAACCAGAAAGCCCTGGCAGAGGCCAAAAGAGGCTTTATAAATTGCTTACGCCAAGGCTACGGCGGTTAAAAATTCGGGCAATACACGCCACGACGTTCCGGGCCACAGATTTTATACACCAGCGAAAACTCAAAGGCACCGTTGCCATTGGAAGCGGTACGCAGGGTAGAAGTGTTAATATCGTAGCTGAAACCAATATTGAATTGCTCGTAATCAAAACGAGTGCTCAGGATCAGTGCATCCATCAGTTTACCTTTATCCAACTTGTTGGATACCCGCGCCCAGGCACCGAGTTGGAAAGCCTGATTGTAGCGGCGGCTGTTGCCGAGCAGGAACTTTAACGATGTACCAGCATTCACCTGAAAGGATGGCCCTTGCAGGAAAGTTACCACACCCGGCACCAGACCAAATTTCTCACCAGCCATGAATTCACCACCAGCATGGAAAGTGAACTTCGAGTACAGCGGAATGTTCTGATTATCAAACGATTGGTTCGCACGGTTCAAGTGGCTGAAAGCACTACCAAAATAGAAATTGGTATTTTCATCAAATACGCTGAACCACAGTGCACCAGCCGATAAATCCATAAAAATGAAGTTGGGATCAGCAATCTCTTCTCCCGGCAGACCTGGCTGGAACACGCCATTGCCGTTGTTCTGGCTGGGCCACTGCAGGTTGGCACTGTTGATACTGCGCTGGCTGGCCCCAATATCGGCACCCAGCGACAGGTAGTGGGCTTTGCGGCGGTAGCCACCCATTTTTTTGGCATAAGAACCGGACAAACGACCTTGCAAAGTAGCAAACTCGGAAGCACCTGCCTTATCGCCCCACAGCGTACCACCTACCCCAAAATAGTCGTAACGACCGACCGCAACCTTCTGGTCATAAGAGGCTGAATAGGTGTTGTAAGCGTTTTGTTTCAGCACCGAAGCCCACTGATTACGGTAGTTGGCCACCAGTCGGTGATTACAGTTCATTACCCCCGTCAGTGCCGGGTTGAGGTTAAGCGGACTTTGATAGAACTGCGAAAAGTGGATGTCCTGGGCTTGCATCGCGAAGGCGGACAAGAGGAGCAAGCCGGGTAAAATGAGGTGTAAAGCAATTTTTTTCATAGACAAACGGACCATGTAACTTTTGGATGAAGAACAACGTGCAAAGGGTAGTGGGCTTCCAAACATCGGCGTTAAAGTGCGCGAAGATAGGTTTTTCAGTTTTGCTGGCGAAACAATCCGCAGGTTTTGCCATTATATCTTCAAAATTTAACTTCTGAAAAACGCTGAGGCAAAACGCGCAGGGGGTGCAGCGTATTTTGGCGAATGTGTTAAGGTGACTGACAGACAAGATGATTTAACGTCTGAAAACGCTGCTTGGCAGAAAAAAAAGCCCCCTCCTGCTCCCATAGCCCCCTTTATTCCCCCCTAATGGGGAGGGAATAAAGGGGGAGAGTACCTCGGATACGTCAAGATAAGTAGGCGGGCAAAAATAATCGAGGTTATTTTTGTCATAACTGGCTGATTGTCATTGCCTATCCCGATAAAAAACCGGGATGTCGCTTTGCTCCATTTGCCTTCCCGATGAAAACCGGGATGTCACTGCGCTCCATTTG
>Ga0105047_10010090_pt1 | contig 15465 bp, 11 predicted proteins | sample MAT04_FD_78384 | JGI IMG/M metagenome (GOLD analysis project Ga0105047, IMG submission 78384) | Freshwater microbial communities from Lake Fryxell liftoff mats and glacier meltwater in Antarctica - MAT-04 (megahit assembly) | ecosystem: Environmental > Aquatic > Freshwater > Ice > Liftoff... | reverse complement strand
GAAGCTCGGACGACCCCGCGTCGCCTACCGCCAGAGCCTCGCCCGAGCGGTCGACTTCGAATACAAGTTCCAGAAGCAGACCGGCGGCCGCGGGAAGTTCGCGGTCATCGCGGTGAAGTACAGCCCGCTGACCCCGGAGCAAATTGAAGTGAAGGTCAAGGAGATCGAGGAACTCAACGACCCGAAGATCAAGCAAGAGCCGAACAACGTCTACTTCGTGAACAGCATCACGCAGGGGGCGATCGACAAGCAGTTCATCCCGAGTGTGGAAGAGGGGCTGCGCGAAGGGGCGAAGAAGGGGCACAAGTACCCGTTCCCGTTCGTCGACCTCGAGTTCGACCTCTACTTCGGCAAGATGCACGACGTGGACTCGTCGCAAGACGCCTTCTACCTGTGCGCCTTGGAAGCCTTCCGCGAGGCGCAGGACAAAGCCGGCATCCAACTGCTGGAACCGATCATGAAGGTGGTGGTGGTATCGCCCAAGGACTACCAAGGGCAGATCACGGGGAACATCAGCAGCAAGCGCGGCGTCATCGAAGACACCACCGAAGACCGCGGCGTGGCCCAAGTGAGCGCCAAGATCCCGCTGGCAAACCTCTTCGGCTACACGAGCGACCTGCGCTCGGCGACCAAGGGCCAAGCGAGCTTCAGCATGGAATTCAGCCACTACGCCGCCGTCCCGGTGGAACTGGCCGACCTACCCCCCGGCACAGTCCGCGGCGGGAAGTAGGGCTGGGATTCGGGAAGTGAAATAAGGAAGCCCCCGGCGAGTGCCGGGGGCTTCCTGCGTTACTCTAGGCCGCCGAGTTCGTCAGGGTGTGCCTGTTGTGGGTTATTGTCGCGGTCTATTGTTTGGCTTCCGCGAGGCGGCGATGGGAGTCGGCTCGGCCGGCGTCGCCGATTTTAAGGTAGTACGCGGCCAGCGCCCGGTGCGAGGGTCGGTGATCGGGCTTTTCCAGCAGGGCGCTCGACAGCCATGCGACGCCCGTTTCGTAGCGGTCGAGCCGCAAGAGTTCCTCTCCGATGAGGCACCGGAGATCGGCGTTCGTCGGGTCTTGCAGCAGTTGCGCGGTCCACTCCGACGTCTTACGGTAGAGTTCGGTGAGCTGCGCGGAGCGGGCCGAGTGGAGCGCGGCCTCCTCGGATTTTCCGAACCGGTTGAACAGGATTCCGAGCCGGTAGTGGTATTCGGGTTCGTCCGGGAGGGAGACCGCGGCCCGAAGCGCCGATGCCAAAGCTTCCTCGGATCGACCGGCATCCGCATCTAGCTCGGCGTACACCAAGCGGCCCAGGCTGTGATCGGGATCGCGGGCGAGCAGGCGATCCAAGGATCCGCGCGCCCCGGCTGCATCCCCGCCGATCCGCCGGCATTCCGCTTGGCCGAAGAGTCCGTCAGGGTCATCGGGTCGCACTTCGAGGAGGGCCGCGAAGTAACCTGCGGCGGCCTCGGGGTTGCGATTGGCGTTCAACTCGAGTTGGCCGAGCCGCCGGAGAGCGGCGGGATAACTCGGTCGCAATTCGAGGACCCGGAGGTATTCGCCTCGGGCCTCGGCGGCGGAGTTGAACCCCGCCATGATCTCGCCGCGCAACAGGTGCGGCAGCCAGTCCTCGGGAAAGCGCCCGATCCAGATCGTAAGCCACTTTTCGGCGGCAACCGGGAGGTGCGCATTCACGTAGCCTTTGGCGAGGGCTTCGAGGACCACCCGTTCAGCCGGGTGCCGGGCGAGCACGAGGGCTTGCAGGGCCTTTTCGTTCTCGCCGCGGGGGCCCGATTCCTGAGCTTCGATGAGATGCTCTTCGAGTTCCAAATCGTCGCGCGGCCAGCCCAGCTTTTTGGCTTCCGCGAGGTGCTTGCGCGCCGCGGCCAAGTCGTCGGACTGCCGGCCGATGCGGGCCAGCAGGAAATACCCCTCTGCACTCTTCGGCCGGAAATGGAGGAGTGTCTGGAGGTGATCCCGAGCCGTGTCGTACTCGAATTCCCGGGAAGCTTGCCGGGCGGATTCCAGCGCGCGGTCGGCGCGCCAATCCAAGTAAAGGAAAGTGTAGCCGGCCCACCCCAACGCCACGACCACGAGGAACGCGATACCCGCTTTGACCGGCAGCGCGGAACGCTGGGCCTGCAGGGGCGGAGGCGGTGCAAGGGGTTTGCGAGGCTTGGCAGCCATTCGTCGGATCTCCGCGAAGCCACGGTTCCACGCTAGATCATATCGACGCCGCTACCCGTTAAACTGTGAAAACCGCGAAAGCTGCCTTTGACAACACCCGAGTGCCCTGCTATCGTTATATTGCTTGCCATTTCTTATTTTTGGGAATGCAAGTCTTGGTATTCACTCATCTCCCCTTTTCGAGGTCTTCGATGCATGCGTCTCTGATTCCTCCACGCAGTCGCCGGGCGGGCTTCACGCTCATCGAACTGCTCGTCGTCATCGCGATCATCGCGATCCTGATCGGTCTATTGTTGCCGGCCGTCCAGAAGGTGCGCGAAGCTGCTGCCCGCATGAGCTGCAGCAACAATATGAAGCAGCTCGGCCTCGCCCTGCACAGCTTCCACGACGCCAATAACCGTATGCCCCCGGGTGGCGCCGCCGACCAGGCCCCGTTCGGGAATGCAGGAGGCAACTGGGGCTCCTCATGGAAGGTCTACATCCTGCCCTACATCGAACAGGACAACCTTCACAGACAATGGCAGTACTTCGGCAACAGCGGTTGGCAGAACGCCAACAACGCCATACTGGTCAACAGAGTCAACATCAAAACCTACCGCTGTCCCTCTTCGACGCTGCCGGACTTCACCCCGGGTACCGTAGACGCGAACGGCCGCTCCGTTCAAATGTTCACTTCCTACGTCGGCGTTTCCGGTACGACGTTCGACATCCCGCAAAGTGGAGTGGGCTGTTGCAATGGCAGCGGGAATATCAACGGCGGATCCGGAATCCTGCACAACAACGGCCAAGTCACCATCGTGAGCATCATCGACGGGACGAGCAACACGATCCTCGTAGGCGAACAGAGCGACCACCTTCGCGACGCCAACAACCAGCCGATCATTCCGGGAACCGGGGCGCTCACTAGCCAAGGGCCCCACGGTTGGGTCATGGGCGCCGAGAGCAGAGCAGTGGGCGGATCGGACAGTGGCCGGCAGTTCAATATCGTCACCACGCGCTGGCCGATCAATCAGCGCGGATTGGGCAATAACGCCGCCAACGGAACCAACGAAAACTCGGGCAGCAACATCCCGTTCTCTTCGGGTCACACCGGGGGCGCGCAGATGCTCATGGGCGACGGCTCGGTGCGGTTCATGACCGCGTCGACGCCGTTGTTACAGCTCCAGTTTATGTCCACCCGCGCTGGCGGTGAAGTTCTCACCAACCAGTGAGCCTCGCTACTGCCTAACTATCGATCGGGCGCACGGACAGACCGTGCGCCCGTGTCATTCCTTTTGCCTCAGTCACCACCCACCCCGGAGCTCTCTCCATGCTGCACTGGAAATTCGCGTCGTTCCTTCCCCTCGTTCTGATCCTGATCGGCTGCGGCGGCAAGTCCGGTGGCCCGCCGATGGCGGACGTCAAAGGCAAAGTCACACTTGATAGTACCCCGCTCCCCAGTGGCAAGATCGTGTTCGATGAAGGTACGGGCGTTCCGGCCGTCGAACTCGATATCAAGGATGGTGCTTATTCCGGCCAAGTCCCGGCCGGGTCGAAGACTATCCGGATCTCGTCGTACAAGACCGTCGCGCAGAATGGACCTATGAAAAGTGAGACCATGCAGCAGAACATCCTGCCGGCGAAGCACAACACCGCGTCCAAAGAAACCCGCGAAGTGAAGGCCGGTGGGCCGAATGAGTTCGATTTCGCCGTCACCTCGAAATGACGGTCTCGTAACTCTCCCGACCGAATCGACCCACGGTGAAGAATGGCCCGACGATTTCGGCCGGCGCTTTTGATCGCACTCGGGATTGTCGCAGTGGCCGTGGTGGGCTGGCTTCTCACCGAGAAGATCCGCAAGGCGGGCCGGAAGTCCGCGATCCGAACCGCCTTGGCCGAACGCGACCTCCCGCGTGCGGATCGCCTTTTGACCGAACACCTCCGCGACAACGACACCGACGCGGACGCCCATCTGCTCGCGGGGCAGACAGCCCGTCGGCTCGACGATTTTGCAACGGCGAATCGGCACCTCAATCGCTACCGCGAACTCGGCGGGAACCCGGAAGAAGTCGATCTGGAACTCGTCCTCCGCGGCTCGCAATCCGGGAACCTGACCGGGGCGGCCGGGGCCCTGAAGCTCTGCATCGAGCAGCCGGAGAACCCGGCGGTGCCGTTCATGATCGAAGCGCTGACGCGCGGCTTCGTGGTGGCCAATCGCCCCGTCGCCGCGGTGGAGGCCACCGATGTCTGGCTGAAGCGCAACCCCCCGCCGGGGGAACGGGCCTACGCCCTCTACCTCCGGGGGCGCGGCTACGAACTCCAGGCGAAGATTCCGGACGCCCTCGCTAGCTACCGAGAATCCCTCGCGCTCAATCCCAAGTTACAGGAGTGTATCTTCGCCCAAGCGGAAGTGCTGAGCCGCGAGTCGCCGGGCGAAGCGATGACGCAATACGAACAGCTCCGCAGCGAGGGGTACAAACCGACGGAGGTGACCGTTGGATTGGCGCGCTGCCTGCGCCAGCTCGGCGAACTCGATCGCGCTTCGGCGACCATCGCACCCTTGGAAGCCGCGCAATCCTCGAACGTCGCCGTGCTCGTCGAAGCGGCGAAGATCGATCTCGACCGGCTCAAGCCAGCCGCCGCAGAACCGCGATTGAAACGCGCCCTGCAATTGATCCCGAAGCATCGCGATGCGAACGTACAGCTCGCGCGCTGTCTGCAAGATCTCGGTCGCGACGCCGAAGCCAAAGAGCAGTTGGAAAAACTCCGGAAGCTCGACGAGGAGATATTCCAGCCGACCAAGCCCGACGGGAAAACGCCGTGAGTCGATCCCGCGTGTTGGTCATCGGAGCCGTCGCGCTTGTTCTCCTCGCGAGCGGTCTGGCGGTGGCGTTCCTGCTCCCGGGTCGCCCCGTTGCGATGCCGGCCGAACCGACGCCCGAAGCCGAGGGGCCCGATCTTTTCGACGATGTCACGGGGCAAACCGGGATCGACTTCGCCTATCGCAATGGCGAGGAGGCGAACCTCACGACGATCCTCGAATCGCTCGGCGGCGGTGTCGCCGCGTTCGACTTCGACGGCGACGGCAAGATCGATCTTTTCTTCACCGGGGGCGGGTCGCTCGACGGCAAGGTGATCATGGGCCGGCCGGGGAAACTCTACCGCAATCTCGGCGATTGGAAGTTTCAGGATGTCTCGAAGGAAACCGGGCTCACGGATGCGCCGCTCTTCTACACGCACGGCGCTACCGTCTCCGACTACGACTGCGACGGCTTCCCCGATCTTCTGATCACCGGGTGGAACCGCGTCCTGTTGCTACACAACGAGCTGAACCCGGCGGGCGGGCGGCGCTTCGTGGACGTCACGGCGAAGGCGGGGCTCACCGACACCCGCTGGGCCACGGCCGCCGCGTGGGGCGACCTCGACGGCGACGGCTTCCCCGATCTCTACATCTGCTATTACGTCGATTGGTCGTTCGCCAACGATCCCCTCTGTACCGGCTCCGGCGGCACCCGCGATGTCTGCCCGCCGCAGAAGTTCCTCCCATTGCAGCACCGGGTCTACCGCAATGCGGTTAATGGCACCTTCGAAGACAAAACCGCCCGCGCCAAACTCCGGCCCGACGGCAAAGGCCTCGGCGTTGTGATGGTGGATGTCAACGCCGACGGGAAGCCCGACATCTACGTGGCGAACGATGGCGGCGATAACTTCCTCTACTTGAATCGCGGCGGCTTCGAGTTCGATGAGGTGGGCCTGCACTCCGGGGTCGCGACCGACGATAACGGCCTATACAACGGCAGCATGGGCGTCGATGCAGCCGACTATGACGGCAGCGGCCGGGCGGCGCTCTGGGTCACCAACTTCCAAGGGGAAGTCCATGCGCTCTACCGCAATGGCGGTAACGGGCGGTTCCAGCATCAGTCGCAGGCCGCGGGGATCGGGCGCATCGGGCGCTCGTCCGTCGGCTTCGGTACGGCCTTCACCGACTTCGACCGCGATGGCTGGGAAGACATTATTATCGCGAACGGGCACGTCCTGCGAAATCCGAGCGGCGCCACCTACCGACAGCGGCCGGTCTTCTTTCACAACGAAGAACACGAACGGCGCAGGCAGTTCCGCGAACTCCCCGGCAAAGGTGGAACCTACTTCCGCAGTGACCATGTCGGGCGGGGACTCGCCGTGGCCGACCTCGACAACGACGGCTGGCCCGATCTGATCATCAGCCACCAGAACGACCCCGTCGTCGTGCTCCGGAACGTGGCGTGGCGCACCCTCGGCCGCGATCGCCATTGGCTGCGGCTCTCCCTGCGCGGGAAGAAGAATCGCGATCTCGCCGGGGCGACGCTGACGCTCGAAGTCGATGGCCGCAAGCTCACTCGATTCGTGAAGGGGGGCGGTAGCTACCTCTCGGCGAGCGATCCGCGCATCGACTTCGGCCTCGGAGCGGCGGATCGCGTCGGCGCACTCACGGTGCAGTGGCCCGGCGGTGCAACCGAGACATTCGAAAACTTGCCGATTGATCGCGAAGCGACGATCCGCGAGGGGGACGGGAATCGCTGATCGTCCGACCCTCCGGCGCACTTGCGAAAGTGCTGTCACCCGTCTCCGTTTTTCGTCCTTTCCATTTCTTAGCAGGGTATACCTCCGGATTTTGCCACGGTGTGAGGCGGCGATCCAGAGATCGTTTCAGTCCGACGTTCTCCGCCGATACGCCGAGTTACCCGCCGGATTGAGAAGCCAAGCTTCAAGGGTCGCTCGGTGGTACAGCGCCCGCCGGCCGACTTTGATCCTTCCCACCGGCTCGCCCTCGAGTGCCCGGCGTTCCAACGTTTTCGCTGACAAACCCGACAATCGGGATGCGGCGAGTCCGTCGAGTGCGACGACCGACGTTTCTTCCACTGAAGGAGGCTTAAAAGGGTTCACTTCATACTCCTGTACTTGAGACTTGGCTGTATGCTGGCAGTATTCCCATCACCGCGTCACGCATTCGTGATGACTTGTCCACCCGGTTCGATCACGGCATTTATTGTCTCCCCTACGCCGAAGTTGACCTCTCCGGCCCCGGCATGTGCCTGACGGTCTTAGTCCGGGTCACCCCTGCCTGTCGAGTATCGCCGAGGCCGTCGCTAGGCAGACCTGGGATGTCTGTTGCAAACCGCTGTTTCTCCAAGTCATCCGGTGTAACCCCCAACCAATCGCCGGTGCCGATTCCGTTCCCCTGGCGCCCTTTGGCGGTGCCCATCTATAATGATTGCGTAGAGGAGTTCCCGTCCGCTCCCGGGCGGGCCGCCCCGTTCCGATAAGGGTTTTGCATGGCCGCGCCTGGCTCGCCCCCGCCGACACCCCCCGCCCCGAGCACCCCGCCGAATCCGAAGCGCTCCGCGTTGCCGCAGGCGTGGTATCTCGGCATCGGGTTGCTCGTGGCCGGCACGCTCTATTTCTTGCTGCCCGAATCGAGCAAATCGATCACCTTCACGCAGTTCGAGAAACTCGCCGCGGAAGGGCAGATCAAGAAATTAGCGATCCAAGGCAAGCGCGCCGAAGGGGAAGTGCGCGAAGCGAACGCGGAGACGACCAAGGAACTCAAGCTCGGCAGCGGAGGTAAATTCCTGATCAACTTGCCGACGATGAACGACCAAACGCCGTTCCTCAACGGCATCAAAGAGCAAGACCGTGTCGCGCGCGAAAAATTGAAAGCCAAGGATCCCAACGACGCCACGGCCCCCATCGATATCGGCGTGCCGGACGAAACGCCGCAGATCCTCGGGCCGCTCATCTGGACGCTGCTGCCGTTGGTCATCGTCGGCGCGATCATCTTTTTCTTCTTGCTGCCGAAGCTGCGCGATTCGTCCGGCGGCGGATTCCTGAGCAATTACATCCGCAGCCCCGCGAAGAAATACGAGAAGACCCGCACCCGCACGACCTTCGAAGACGTCGCCGGGATGGAAGCCGCCAAGCGCGAGTTGACCGAGATCGTCGACTTCCTCCGCAACCCGGACAAATTCACCCGGCTCGGCGCCCAAGTGCCCAAGGGCGTGCTGCTCGTCGGCCCCCCCGGCACCGGCAAAACCCTACTGGCGAAGGCCGTGGCGGGCGAAGCGAACGTGCCGTTCTTCAGCATCAACGGCAGCGAGTTCATCCAGATGTTCGTCGGCGTCGGCGCCAGCCGGGTGCGCGACCTGTTCAAAAATGCCAAGGAAGTCGCCCCGTGCGTGATCTTCATCGATGAAATCGACGCGGTCGGCCGGATGCGCGGCGCCGGCGTCGGCGGCGGTTCCGACGAACGCGAGCAGACGCTGAATCAAATCCTCTCCGAGATGGACGGCTTCCAAGCGACCGAGACGGTGATCGTACTCGCGGCGACCAACCGGCCCGACGTCCTCGACGCGGCGCTGTTGCGCCCCGGTCGCTTCGACCGGCACGTGACCGTCGACCGCCCGACCTGGCAAGGCCGGCTCGCGATTTTGAAGGTCCACACGCGGAACAAACCGCTCGACGACAAAGTCGACCTCGAACGGATCGCCCGCGGGATGATCGGCATGAGCGGGGCCGACCTGCGCAACCTCTGTAACGAAGCGGCCCTTGCGGCGACCCGCGAAGGGAAGAACAAGATCGAGCATATCGATTTCGATACCGCGTCCGACCGCGTGCGACTGGGGGCGAAGCGCGAGGAAAAATACGGCGAGGACGAGAAGCGCCGCACCGCCTACCACGAAGCCGGGCACGCGCTGTGCGCTTGGCTCGAACCGAAAGCGAACCCGACCGACCGCGTCAGCATCATCCCGCGTGGCCGCACCGGCGGCGTGACGATGTTTGCCCCGGACGAAGACCGCATCGACAACTCTTTCAGCGAACTGATGGCCCTCCTCGTGGTGGCGATGGGGGGCCGCGCGGCCGACAAATTGATCTTCGGCGAAGCGCTGACCGGGGAAATCGGCGACTTGAAACAGGCGACGCGGATCGCCCGGGCGATGGTCACGCAGTACGGCATGAGCGACAAACTCGGCCCGGTGCATTACCGCGCCGGGGAAGACCACGTCTTCTTGGGCAAAGAGATTGTGGAGCAGCGCGACTTCAGCGAAGGCACGGCGCGGATCATCGATGAAGAAGTCCAGCGCATCCTGCGCGGCGCCGAAGACCGCGCCCTGGATCTCATCGGCCGCAACCGCGAGGACCTCGACAACATCGCCAACGCCCTGCTGCAGTACGAAGAACTCGACCGCGAAGCCTTCGAGAAACTGCTGCGAAAAGCGCCACCGCCCGAGGTGGAACCGAAGCCCGAACCGACCGGGGACGCGCCACCACCGAGGCTGGCGTTCGAGGGGATTTAGGGGACGATTCAGCCCGTCGGAGTACGGTGGACCAGCTTCTCGGCGAGACTTCGGATGTATCCCCGTCCCCGTTCGCCGTCTTCGAGTTTGTCCAGCATGTACTCCGGTACGGCCGACAACCCGCCGAACGCACCGCCTAACGCCCCGGCCATCGCGGCAAGTGTGTCGGTGTCACCCCCGAGGGCGACGCAGCGGCCGACCGCTTTGAGGTAGTCGCCGCGCTCGGCGGCGAAGAGCGCGACGGCCGTGATGACCGACCGGTGGGCTTCGAGCGAACTCCCGAGGACCGAGTATTGATCGCCGGCTCGCAACCCGATGGCGGTGTCGAGGGCCCAGCCGATTTCATCGGTCGTGGCCCGTTTGCGGAGTTCTTCCAAAAAAGGCCTGCGCTCGATCTCGGTGGCTCTCAGCGCCAGTGCGACGGCGAGGGCCATCACTTGGGCCGCTTCGATTCCGACCGGGTGCCGGTGGGTCGGATGGGCCGAGGCGGCCGCCTGCTTCCACACCTCATCGAGATCGCGATGGAACAACAAGCCGACCGGTGCCACGCGCATCGCACCGCCGTTGCCCAATGAGCCGCCGGGGAAAATCGTCTCGGCGGTGGAGTTCCAGTCTTCACCTTTCTGGGCCGCGTTCAAGATCTTCCGGGCGCCATGGCCATACCCCCGATTCGGTGTATAGTTCGCGGCGAACCGGCCGATCAAGTGATCCGCTTCGATGCGGCCGTGCTCGACCAATGTCTCGGCGACGCCGATCATCATCTCGGTATCGTCGGTGTAGCGCATCGGGTCGTTCAGCACGTTCTTCATGAATTGCTCGGGCAGCCCGTGCTCGGCCAAAATGAACCAGTCCGGAATGCCCTCGAACGGCGCGGCGAACGCATCTCCGACGGCGAGCCCAAGCAGGCAGCCGGTGAACCGATCGGCGAGTACCTTGGTATCCATGTTGCAACTCTTCGGGTTGTGTGCGGCTGAGCTCGATTTGGATCACGACGCAGCGGATAGGAGCCGTCCCTGCGGAGCCGGAACAGCTCGACCCAACTCCAACGGTTCCGATCCATTCCCGGAGGATTACATGATAATTCTGGGACTTCGGCGATGAGGGAATCGTCGACCCGGATCCAGTACAGAACGATCACGTACTTGCTATATATCATTCGGCATTGTCCCAGAAGACGAACCACTACGCTCGTATATTTTCCCCGTAAAACCCCGCCAGCCATACGCACTATCTCCTTATCCCCGACTTGCGAGGTGGCCCAATTTCGGGTCGTCGACAACTCGGCGGGGGATGCTTTGCCGGGTCGCAAGATCTGCGGTACAATGCGGTAGAACGTTCCACCGCCCCGCGTCGGGAGCCGCCGTTGCTCGCCATCGCTTTGACTTTCAGCCTGCTGCTGCCGGTTCAAAAAGTCCCCGCGGTCAAGCCCGCCGTCAAAGCCGATGACTCGGTAGTCGAACTCCTCGACGAAAGCATCGCCAAAACCATTGAGGACATCGTCGGCCAGACGGGGACTCCGAACAACGGCGACCTCAAGGTCGAGCGCAACAGTGTCTACGCCGGGTTGGAAGCGCTGAAGCAGACCGGCCAAGAGCGGCACGCGGGGAGTTTGAAAGGCTGGGCCTACAAGATCGTCGAGAAGCCGGCGGGGCCGAACGAGTTCCGGCACATCCGTTTCGCTTGGAAAAAGGACGGCGGCGGATCGGTTCTGCTGGGCTTCGCTGACAACAACGGCTGGAACGGCAAACGCTACGCCGGCGGGCCCTACGTCCTCGGTGGCCAAGGCCATACCGTCGCCGCCAAGGCCCCGGTTGAGTGGACTATCGTCACCCGCGACCTGTTCAAAGACTTCGGTGCCTTCAATCTCACCGGCATCCTCTTTTCCTCGGCCAGCACCGGCACTGCCTACTTCGACCACGTCCTCCTCAGCCGCAGCGTCGAAGACCTCGACGTGGCGACCGACGCGGCTCTCGGCAAAGCGAAACCCAAAATCGCCCTCGGCGGGAAGATCCGCAACGCGGCGTGGGCCGACCTCATCGGTGGCGACGGCCTCAAAGCGAGCGCCGCGTTCCGCACCTTCCTCCCCGTCGCGGCGGAGCAGGTCGAGTTCATCGGCGCGAACATGCCACGGCAAAAAACTGACTTATCGAAACTCGCGCGGGCGAACGCCTGCATCCCTCAGTTAAAGGACGAAGATTTCGAGACTCGCCGCAAAGCTGAGGCCGAATTGCTATCGCTCGGAGATGCGATCATCCCGGTGTTGAAAGCCGCGGCCGACGCTACCGACAGCCCGGAGACGCAATTCCGGGCGAAGGCGATTTTGAAGAAAGTCGGCTATTCCCCGAGCGACATCCTGCCGAGCGAAGCCCGCGCCGGCCGGATCGTGCGGTTGCTGGAACGGGCGAAGTCGAAAGAAGCCAAGGCCCTGCTCGACAAACTCGCCGCCGGGGAATTCGGCGCCGACTACCCGATCGAAGCGACGGCCGCATTGGCCCGGTTGAACGGGAAGTGATCAACCTGCGGCGATCTTCGTGGATTCGAAGATCCACCCCGCGGCGTTCGCTTTGTTCAACAGATTCTCCGCAGCCGCCCGACTCTCGACCATGGCGAAGACAGTCGGGCCCCACGACGATTGGCCGGCCCCGGCGACTCCTTCGGCGCGTAACCAGCGGATCAATTCGGCTACTGCCGGGCAGCAGTAGGGTCCGCCCTGATCGTCGGCGAACGCTTCTCCCGCGACGCGGTTGAACTCGTGCAGATTCTCGCCGAAGTTCGGCAGGTCGGCGTCGTGCAGCGCGGGCAAAATTCCGAGGATCGCCAACCGGCAGAGGCGCTCCGTGGTGCGCAGGTTGGCGTCCGAATCGCGCGGCCGGGCGAAGGCCAAGCGTTCGCGGTCGCCGTGCCAGCGTTCCGCCGACCGCGGCCGCAGCAGCAAGACTCGCCAAGTATCGGGGAACGAGCCGCGGTGCAGAATCGCGGACGAACCCGGCCGACTCGGGTTCTGCCCGCCGTCGAGTAGGAACCCGCCGCGGGCGTACCCTTCGACGCCGATGCGCGAGCGTTCCCCGCGTCCCGCGAGTCGGGCCAAGTCATCGGGTGAAGGCGAAGCGCCGCCGAGCAGGCGGCAGGTCGCGTCGGCGACGGCCAACGTCAGTTGCGTGCCGACGCCGAGGCCAACGTGCTCCGGCGGGCAAGTTTCGACAGAAATTTTCAGCGGACATCTCTGTTCCATCGGCAGTTGTTCGACGACCCGCCGCGCCACTGTCAAAGCCCTGTCAGCGGATAGGCCGGTGGCGATCCAATTGCCGGCGACTTCCGCCGTCAGCGCGATCACCGGTTCGCGGATCATCAACCCGAGGCCGCCGAAGTGGCGCAGCCCCGCCGGTTCGCCGACGGTGGGGACGTGCAGCAAACCGAAGTGCAACCGGGAACCGGCGACGACTCGGATCACGGCCGCGCCCCCGCCGCGCGAAAGTGAGCGTGGGCACGCCGCAAGTCGCCCATCGCAAGGATCTCGGCGGCTTCGCCCGTCTTGAAGATGATCTTGCCGAACTTTTCGAACTCTTCGTCGATCTCCTCTTGTGCGATCATGTGGAACCGCGTGGCGAAGATGGCCGCTTCCAAGAGTGCATGGCGGGCCCGGTTGAAGCCGACGAACTCGCGGTGTAGCCGGACCGCCACGACCTCGGCGTCCAGTTCGAATCGCTCGTGCGAAGTATCCGCATCCCTCACGATGAATTCGTAGCTCCGGCAGCACTCGGCGAGAACGAACCCACGGATTTTCAGGGGTTCCAACGTGCTCGGCAACTCCGTCAAGAGGCCGGCGGCGGAGCGGGCGATCAGCGCCGCGTCGTCGGTGATGTGGAAGACCCCTTCGCCATGCCGCAACAGGTTCCTCCCCGTCTGCGAGGTGGGGAACGGGCGCAGCAACAGGCGGGAAAAGTCCGCGGAGACCTTCGGCCCCATCGGGGCCAAGTGGGGTCGGCCGTCAGCGTCGGTCGTCGTCACGAGGCCTTCGAGGATCATGGTTCGAGCGCCCGCAATAGGCCCGCCGCTTTGTGCAGTGTCTCATCGTACTCCCCCGCCGGATCCGAATCGGCGACGATGCCGCCGCCGACGGGGAATTGCACCCAGCCCTGCTGCGCGGTGAACGTGCGGATGAGGATGTTCGAATCGAAGCAGCCGTTGAAGCCGAGATAGCCGATGCTGCCGCAGTAGGCACCGCGCGCCGTCGGTTCGAGTTCCGCGATGATCTGCATCGACCGGACTTTGGGGGCGCCCGTCACGGACCCGCCGGGGAACGCCGCCTTCAACAAATCGAAGGGCGTCTGCCCGGCTCGCAACTTCCCGCGCACTTCGGAGACGAGGTGGTGGACGAACGGGAAGGTTTCAACCTCGCAGAGCCGGGCGACTTCCACGCTGCCGAACTCACAGACGCGCCCCAAATCGTTGCGCAGCAAATCGACGATCATGATGTTCTCGGCCCGATCCTTCGGGTTCGTCGTGAGGTCGCGCACCAACTCGGCATCCTGTTCGGCGGTCGCCCCGCGCGGCCGCGTTCCCTTGATCGGCACGGTACTCACGGCGCCGTCAGGGGTCGCGTGCAGGAATCGCTCCGGCGACGCCGACAGGATCTGCGATTGCCCGAGATCGAAGTAGCAGGCGAACGGCGCTGCGTTGCGCGCCCGCAACCGGCCATAGAGCTCCAGAGGCGAGCCCTTCAACGGGGCCAGCAACCGCTGGGCGATATTCACTTGGAAAACGTCCCCGGCGTGGACGTACTCGACGGCCCGTGCGACCGCCTTCAAATAGCGGTCGCGGCTAAAATTGCTCGTGACGGTCGGCGAACCCGCCAGCGGGAACTGCGGTGACAACCGGTTGAGCGCGAGCGGCCCGCGCGGGCGGTTCGGCCGCCACGCAGGTTGCCGGACAGAGTTGTCGTGCAGCGCGTTCAGCAGTTCGGTCATCTTGTCGAAGGCGAGCCAGCGCTTGTAGGACTTCTCCAATTCCGGCCGGCCGTGGACGACGAGCCACGCCCGTTTTTGTTGATGATCGAAGCTCACGACCCAATCGTAAAGTCCCAAGCAGTAGCGCGGCCCGGCGAATTCATCCTGCGCCGGCGGCGAGACGCTCGGCTCGGTTTCGATGTTCAGATCGTACCCGAGCAGAAAGGCGAGGCCGCCTTGGAAGGGAGGCAATCCCGGCAGCGTAGGCCGGGGCGGAATCGCGATGTGCCGGGCGAGCGCGTCGAACGTCGCCCCTTCGCCGAAGCGCTCTTCCTCGACGCACTCCCATTCGTAAGGCTCGGCCGCAATGTACGAGTAGCGCCCCTGCGGCCCGGTCGCATCGGCGCTATCGAGAAACAGAAGGTGCGGCAGATGCGACAGCTTCCGCGCTACATCCCACGGATCGGGGCAAGGCGCGAGTTCCTGAAACAACGGCGGCGGAGCCACGAACGGGGCCGATTTCTTCATCCGGCCATTGTAGTGGCGGTTCGCCGGGGCGAATCGGCCGACCTATACTCAGAAGGAATTGCGAAGGGGCGATCGCGCCCGATCCCCGAGATTCCCACCATGGCCGCATCCGCCCCCGCTTCCGTTGGTTATTCCCCCGGCCTTGAAGGCATCATCGCGGGACCGACGGCAATTTCCTCCGTCGAAGATGGCCTGCGGTACCGGGGCTACGCCGTCGGCGACCTCTGCACGCACGCCACTTTCGACGAAGTCGCCTACCTGCTGATCCACGGGGAACTGCCGAAGGCCAAGGAATTGCAGGGCTTCACGGAGCGCGTCGCCATGGCCCGGCGGTTGCCCGAGCCCGTCAAGCAGCTCTTCCCGGCGATGCCGAAGTGGAGCGTGCCGCTCGACCTGCTCCGCACGGCCGTGAGCGCGCTCGCACACTTCGATCAAGATGCCGCGGATAATTCCCACGAGGCGAACGTCCGCAAGGCCGAGCGGTTGCTGGCCCAAATGCCGGTGATCATCGCCGAT
>Ga0105047_10010089_pt1 | contig 15466 bp, 12 predicted proteins | sample MAT04_FD_78384 | JGI IMG/M metagenome (GOLD analysis project Ga0105047, IMG submission 78384) | Freshwater microbial communities from Lake Fryxell liftoff mats and glacier meltwater in Antarctica - MAT-04 (megahit assembly) | ecosystem: Environmental > Aquatic > Freshwater > Ice > Liftoff... | reverse complement strand
AGGTTGAGATCGCCGGAGATGCCGCCGAACTGGCGAGCGTTGATCAGCAGGTTCCAGTTGTTCGTGTACTCGTAGCGGTCCATGCGCGCTGCGACGTTCTCGTGGCCCACCACCATCGGCCCGTCGTCATCGAAGAACATGCTGGCGCCGATATGGTCGGCGTGACCGTGGGTGTAGACGAGGTGGCTGACACGGTCGCTGTTCCAGCCACGCAGCGAGTCGCGCACGGCCTGGCCGGTCTGCGCGCCCGATGCATCGAAACACACCAGTCCGTCGGCGGTGCTGAGCGCGACGCAGTGACTGAAGCTCTCCACCATCGCAATACCGTCAGCGACTTCACTGAGCTCGTTGGTGACGCGGTTGACGGGTTGGTCGGTGAGTCCGCTGTCGATGATGCGAGCGGAAAGCGCCAGAAGGTCTGCCATTCGGCCGACCGTAGCCGCCGCGGCCGGCTGGAGCGACAGCTAGCGGGGGAGGCCGAGCACGCGCTCGCCGAGGATGTTGCGCATCACGTTCGACGTGCCGCCCATGATGGTGTAGCCGGGGGCGTACGCGAGGCCCTTGGTGACCTCGTCCCAGAGCATCGCCTGCGGCCCGAGGACCCGTGAGACGAAGTCGCTGACCCGTACTTCGTGCTCGGTGCAGAAGCACTTGGTGGCCGCGCTGAAGCCGGCGGGCGCCTGCTTGAGCGTCTCGCGGATCACCAGAATGCGGCCGATGCGGTAGCCGATCTCCAGTTTGGCGATCTCGTCGCGCACGACCGAGTCGGTCGTGTCGGCGTGGGCCAGGGCGGTGAGGTAGTGCGCGTGGTTGCTGACCAGTCGGTCGATGCCACCGCGCTCGTGCTCCAACTGCCGCATCGTCTGCTTGAAGGCGCCGCCCTCGGCACCGACCAGGTTCTCCACTGGTACGCGCACGTCGGTGAAGAAGACCTCGCAGAAGTGACGATTGGTGGTCATGTCCTTGATGGGCCGTACCTCGATGCCCGGCGTGTCCATCGGCACGATGATTTCGCTGATACCGGCATGCGGGGGACCGTCCTGCGACGTGCGGCAGATGAGGTAGCAGTAGTCGCTGACCGCTCCGAAGCTGGTCCAGATCTTCTGCCCGTTGATCACGAACACATCGCCCTGGCGTTCGGCCGTGGTCTTCAGGCTGGCCAGGTCGCTGCCCGCATTCGGCTCGCTCATTCCGATGCACCAGGTGGTCTCGCCACCAACGATGCCAGGCAGAAACGCAGCCTGCTGGTCGGGCGTGCCGTAGGCCAGCAGGGCCGGCCCCATCTGACGATCGCCGAACCAGGATGCAGCGATCGGGGCGCCCGCCTTGATCAGCTCTTCGCCAACTATCAACCGGTCGATAGCGGGACTGGCCGCGCCGCTGTAGGGGTTGTCCGGCCAGGTCATTCCGATCCAGCCGTGACCAGCCAGTTCCTTGGAGAACTCCTTCGAGTACCCGTTGATCCACGAGTCGTTGCTGCGGCCATAGCGAGCAACGGCGTCGGCGGCCACCACGGCCGCCTTCCCGCGAAGTGCCAGCTGCTCGGGTGTCCACGAAAAGTCCATCGCGCCTGATGCTAGGTGCGCGGGCGGCTGCAGCGGAACTCGACCTGCCCGTTTGCCAGGCCCCGAGACGTACGAGCTAAGGTGATACAAGTCCGATACAAGTACGGCGGCGCACACAGCGCCCGTCGGTAGGAACGCAGGGAGTTGCGAGATGGCAAAGATCAAGGTCAAGAACCCGGTCGTCGAGATGGACGGCGACGAAATGACGCGCATCATCTGGCAGTTCATCAAGGACAAGCTGATCCTGCCCTACCTCGACATCGAGCTCGACTACTACGACCTCAGCATCGAGCACCGCGACGCCACCGACGACCAGGTCACCGTCGACTCGGCGAATGCCACCAAGCGCCACGGCGTCGCAGTCAAGTGCGCCACCATCACGCCCGACGAGCAGCGTGTGGAGGAGTTCGGCCTGAAGAAGATGTGGAAGAGCCCCAACGGGACCATCCGCAACATCCTCGGCGGCGTCATCTTCCGCGAGCCCATCGTCATCTCCAACATTCCCCGGCTGGTGCCGGGGTGGACCAAGCCGATCGTCATCGGCCGCCATGCGCACGGCGACCAGTACAAGGCCACCGACTGGAAGGTGCCCGGTGCCGGCACCGTCACCATGACCTACAAGCCCGCCGACGGTGGTGCATCAGTGGAGATGACCATCGCCGACTACGGCGACGACGGTGGCGTGGTGATGGGCATGTACAACTACAACGACAGCATCCGCGACTTCGCTCGCGCTTCGCTGCGGTACGGCCTCAACCGCGGCCTGCCCGTCTACCTGAGCACGAAGAACACCATCCTCAAGGCCTACGACGGTTCGTTCAAGGACATCTTCGAAGAGGTCTACCAGACCGAGTTCAAGGCCGAGATGGACGCCGCTGGCCTCACCTACGAGCACCGCCTCATCGACGACATGGTTGCCTGCGTCATGAAGTGGGAAGGTGGCTACGTCTGGGCCTGCAAGAACTACGACGGCGACGTGCAGAGCGACACCGTGGCCCAGGGCTTCGGCTCACTCGGTCTGATGACCAGCGTGCTGATGACCCCGGATGGCAAGACCGTCGAAGCCGAAGCCGCGCACGGCACCGTGACTCGTCACTACCGCGAGCACCAGAAGGGCAACAAGACCTCCACCAACCCGATCGCCAGCATCTACGCCTGGACGCAAGGTCTGACGTACCGCGGTCAGATGGATGAGACGCCCGAGGTGGTGGCGTTCGCCCAGGCGTTGGAGAACGTCTGCATCGAAGCAGTCGAGGCCGGTGAGATGACGAAGGACTTGGCCCTGCTGATCAGCAAGGACGCCCCGTGGTTGACCACGGAGGACTTCCTCGACGTGCTCGACCGTCGCCTGCAAGCCAAAATGGGCTAAGCAGCGGTCAGCTCAGCCCGCCGGCCTCACGGGCCAACTCGGTCTTGTAGTCGGCCGCTAAGGCTGCGCGTGTGGCTGCCTCATCTGCTACGACGCCCTGGCTGGCCAGCACCGCCGACCCGTCAGGCACGTCGGCCATTTCGGCCCATACGTCGGTGTCCCACATGCCACTGCGCATGAATGCCTTTGCGCAGTGCATATAGGTGGTGTCCAGCTGGATGACGATGGCCGACTTGGGTACCTTCGGGAGGTCGAACGTGGCCAACAACTCGGGGTCTGTGCTGATGTGCGCCGTGCCGTTGAGGCGCACGGTCTCGGTCTGGCCGGGCGTGATCATCAGCAGGGCGATCCTGCCGGTGGCGACGATGTTCGTCAGGGTGTCGAGCCTGTTGTTGCCGCCGAGGTCGGCCATCGCCAGGTGAGTGGGGGAGAGCACCTTGATGAATCCGCTCGGCCCGCCTCGCGGTGAGACATCGGCATTCCCATCAGCATCGAAGGTACCGATCGCGGCAAACCGACAGCGGGCGGCGACGGCAGCCGTTGCGTCGTCGAGTTGCGGGCGCTCCTTACCGAGAGTGCCAGGGTGGGCATTGCGATAATTGGTGCGCAGGGCCTCAAGCGTGTCCACTCGGTGGTGGTCGTTGTGGGGATCGAACATTCCGCAACCGTATCGTTGGCGCCCCATGCGGCTGACCGACTTCGACTACGAGCTTCCCGTTGAGCGCATAGCACAGCACCCTGTCGAGCCGCGCGACTCTGCTCGGCTGTTGGTGGATCAAGGCTCCCAGGCGCCGCTGCATCAGCACGTTGCCGACCTGGGTGACTTCCTCCGCGACGGCGATGTCCTGGTCGTCAACGACACCAAAGTGATCCCTGCCCGGCTCCGCCTGGAGCGGGCCACCGGTGGTGCTGCGGAGGTGCTGTTGCTGGAACCGCTGGACGATGAGCGCCGCACGTGGGAGGCAATGGTCCGCCCGGCCAAGAAGATGCATCCGAACGAGGATCTGTTCGCCAACGGCCAGCTACTCGTTCGCGTGCTGCGCCGAAGTGCAGCCGGCGACACGATGATCGTGGAGCTGTTGGGGGAGGGCGACCCCCTGACGCTGCTGGCGGCACACGGTGAGATGCCGCTGCCGCCATACATCACTTCCCGACTCGAGCAGCCTGACCGCTACCAAACCGTGTACGCGAATCAGCCGGCGTCCAGCGCGGCGCCCACTGCGGGGCTGCACCTGACCTCAGAGCTGCTTGAGTCGTTCACCACTCGCGGCATCGAGATCGCCCGAGTCGAGCTGGTGGTTGGGCTCGACACGTTCAAGCCGGTGAGCATGGACGACCCACGCGATCATCAGATCCACAGCGAGCGCTACCGGGTGCCGTGGGAGGTGACCCAAGCGTGTTCGGTGGCGCGCCGCGTGGTCGCAGTCGGGACCACGAGCGTGCGCGCGTTGGAAAGTGCTGCCACCCTCGGCGTGCCCGAAGGACGGACTCGACTGTTCATCCATCGTCCGTACGAATGGAAGGTCGTTGACGCACTCATGACCAACTTTCATATGCCGCGCACCACGCTGCTGATGATGATCGAGGCGTTTGTCGGCTCCCGCTGGAGAACCTTGTACGAGGAAGCGCTCCGCGAGGAGTACCGCTTCTTGAGTTTCGGCGACGCGATGTTGCTGGATCGGAGCCTGACGTAATGCATCCTGTTCGATTCGAGCTCACGGCCGCAGATGGAGCAGCGCGCACCGGCGTGGCGCATACCGCCCGGGGCAGCTACCAGACGCCCTGCTTCATGCCGGTTGGCACGCGCGGGGCAATCAAGTACCTCAGCGCCGACGACTACGAGCGGCTCGGTGCGGAGATCGTGCTGGGCAACACTTATCACCTGATGCTGCGCCCTGGTGCGGAGACCGTCGCCCATTTCGGTGGGGTGGGCAACTTCGCTGCATGGGGTGGGTTGACGCTGACCGACTCCGGCGGCTTCCAGGTGTTCTCGCTGGAACCAAAGGTGGACGACGACGGGGTGACCTTCAAGAGCACCTACGACGGTTCGTCGCATCGCTTCACTCCCGAGATTGCCGTCCACACTCAGCAGCTGTTGGGCGCCGACATTCAGATGGTGCTCGACGTGTGCGCACCGCTGCCGTCCTCCGACGATGTGATCCGCCAAGCGCTGCAGCGCACGTCAGCGTGGGCGGTGCGGTCCAAGACGGCGCATCAACGGCCTGACCAGGCGCTTTTCGGGATCGTGCAAGGTGGCGTCAGCGAGACAATGCGCGCCGAGAGCGCACAGCGCACCGTCGACGTTGGATTTGACGGTTACGGAATCGGAGGCCTCAGCGTGGGTGAAACCAGGCAGGAGATGCTGCCAGCCCTGGCGGCGGCCCTTGCTCATCTGCCAGCAGACCGGCCGCGATATCTCATGGGTGTTGGCGACCCGGCCAGCCTGGTGGAAGCCGTCGGCCTCGGCGTCGATCAGTTCGACTGCGTGATGCAGACCCGCATCGGTCGCCATGGCACCGCCATGACCAGCGAAGGCAAGCTGCACGTGAAGAACGCCAAGTTTGCACTCTCAGACGAACCCCTCGATGCCACCTGCACATGTGACGTCTGTACCCGCCACAGCCGCGGGTACATCCGCCACCTGTTCCAGGTTGGCGAGCCGACTGCTTCGCGGCTGCTCAGCCTGCACAACATTGCCTGGACGCTGCAACTGATGGCATCCATGCGCACAGCCATTGCCGCGGGCACGTTCGACTCGCTGCGCAGCCGGGTAGTTGCCGTTTGGGGATGACTGTTTGGGATGGTGGTCTGGGGCTGACCGCCGTTCGGCGGGCTCGCCTGGCTACACTCGCACGTCGGTCAACGAGGCCCTCAGCCTCCATCGTAAACTCTTGGACTCCTCATGCACCTGTCCCTCATCCTCGCCGCGGAAAGCTCCAATCCGCTGCCCTCGCTCATCATCTTCATGCTCATTCCGGTGGCGATGTACTTCCTGCTGATCCGACCTCAGCGCCGCCGTCAGCGCGAGGCCGTAGCCCTGCAGAGCGCTATCGAGGTTGGCGACGAGGTCATGACGACTTCCGGTGTCTACGGCTTCATCACCAGCTTCGAGGGCGACATCGCCTGGCTGGAGATCGACGACAACGTGCAGATTCGTATTGCGAAGCAATCGATTCAGCGCAAGGTCGATACGGCCAAGGGCGAGACGGCTGTCCCGACCGACGATGGCACCAAGGCCAAGCAGACCAAGATCGACGACGTCCCCGCCGACACCGCTACCACCGAGGGCTGACCACCTCACATGCGTAGGAAGCTCATTCTCTCGTTGGTGATCATCATGGTGGTTTCCTTCGGCTCGTTCTTCATCGTGTTGGCCACCGGCACGCGACCCACGTTGGGGCTCGATCTCCAGGGCGGCGTGTCAGTCACTCAGGAGCCCAAGGCGGGCACCAACTTCAGCAGCGCCAGTCTCGACCTCGCCGTGGAGAAGATCCGTGAGCGGGTGGACGCATTGGGCGTTGCCGAGCCGGAGATCTTCCGCCAGGGCGACGCCATCATCGTCAACCTGCCCGGCGTGCAGAACCAGAACGAAGCCATCGCCCTCGTGCAGGTGACTGGCCAGGTCTTCCTGCGCCCCGTGATGAGCCAGTGCCAAACGCTGGACATCAGCGCGACCACCACCACGGCAGCTGGAGAGACCACCGTGCCGGGCACAACCGTTCCCGGCGGCACCCTGCCTGGCAGCACTGTTCCCGGCAGCACTGTTCCTGGCACCACCGCAGCACAGGGCCCGGGCCGCGGCGTCAGCAGCAGCAACACCTCGACCACCACCGACGCAACGGCCACCGCCGACGCAACGGCCACCACGGTTGTCGGCACCGAGACGACCGTTGGTATCAGCCCCGCCAGCGCCACAACGACTCCGGTCGCAGCGCCGGTAGGTCCGACGACTACGGCCGCCCCCCAGGCGGTCGACGAGAATGGTCTGCCGATCCCGGAGAGCGACCCCAACAACTCACAGTTCCTGCCGGTGGCCGGTGCCGACCCGCCCCAGTACTGCCTCGTCGGCCCACAGCAGGGCACGGGCGAAGTCTTCCAGGACAACGCCGGCGCCACCATCATCCCCAACTCAGGTTGGGGTGTCACTGTTGACCTGCGCGACGGCACCCAAGGCAACGACATCTGGAACGCGCTGGCTTCCCAGTGTTTCAACCGGGCCCAAACCTGCCCCACTGGTCAGTTGGCCATCGAGCTCGATGGCACACTGCAGTCGGTCGCCAACGTGCAGACCGCCAACTTCAACGGCAGTGTGCAGATCAGTGGCTCGTTCAGCGAGAGCGACGCTCGCAACCTGGCACGCGTGATCAACAGCGGTTCGTTGCCGGTGCAGCTGGAGCTGCGCTCGGTGCAGAACGTGTCGCCAACCCTCGGCGCAGACTCGCTGCGCGCAGCCTGGATCTCCGGCCTCGTCGGCTTGCTGATGGTGTTGATCTTCATGGTCCTCTACTACCGCATGCTGGGCTTGATCGTGGCGTTCGGCTTGATGATCTCGGGTGCAATCTTGTGGAGCATCGTGTCCTTCCTGTCCAGGACGCAGGGCCTGGCACTCTCACTGTCGGGTATCGCCGGCATCATCGTGTCGGTTGGCGTCACAGTCGACTCGTACGTGGTGTTCTTCGAACGTCTGAAAGATGAAGTTCGCTCTGGCAAGACGCTGCGCAACAGCGCCCAGCGCGGCTTCCAGGGCGCCTGGCGCACCATCGTCATCGCCGACCTTGTCTCGCTGATCGGTGCGTTCGTGCTGTGGTACTTGACGGTTGGCGCCGTTCGCGGTTTCGCCTTCTTCCTCGGCCTCTCCACTGCCTGCGATCTGCTGGTGGCGTACTTCTTCACTCGGCCGACGGTGCTGCTATTGGCCCGCACAAAATGGATGGAGCGCCGCAAGGTGATGGGTATCGAAGTCACTCCGGTCGGGGCTGCGTCATGACCGACATCGACAACGACATCATCGACGGCGCGTCACCAGCTGACGGCTCCACCCTCACTTCACACGGCACGGCACGACGCAGCGTATGGGGCCGGCTGTACCACGGTGAAACCTCCATCGACTTCTACGGCACACGCTGGATTGGCCTCGGCTTCTCCCTCGTCATGCTGCTGATCAGCGCCGGGTCGTTGGTCGGCAGCGGTTTGAATCTCAGCCTCGAGTTCAAGGGTGGCGTGTCGTGGACAGTCCCCTCGGCAACACTCACCGAAGAGGCCGCACGCACCATCCTCGACGACCAGGGTCTGAAGGGTTCCAGCGCGAGGGTGCAGGAGTTCGTCAACAAGAGCGACAACGTCCGCACGCTCGAGGTGCAACTTGGCGAGCAACCCGACGAGATTCGCCGTCAGGTGCAGCAGGCGTTCGCCGATGAAGTGGGCGTGCCTACAGAGTCCGTCAGCACCCAGGCGGTCAGCTCCACCTGGGGCAAGAGCATCACCGAGAAGGCACTGCGCGCGCTTGTCGTTTTCCTTGTCCTCGTCGCTGCCTTCATTGCGTGGCGTATGGAATGGCGAATGGCGCTGGCTGCAATTGCCGCCATGTTGCACGACGTGATGTTGAGCGTGGGTATCTACTCGCTGTTCGGTTTCGTGGTGACGCCTGCGACGGTGGTCGCGTTCCTCACCATCCTTGGTTTCTCGCTCTACGACACGATTGTGGTGTTCGACAAGGTGCAGGAGAACCAGAAGCGTTACTCCACCGTTCGCATGCCGTACGCCGACATCATCAACGTGTCGATGAACCAGGTGCTGATGCGCTCGCTGAACACCAGCATCGCCGCCATTCTCCCGGTGCTGTCGCTGTTGGTCCTGGGTTCGGGCATTTTGGGTGCCGTCACCTTGCGTGAGTTCGCACTCGCGCTGCTCGTTGGGCTCATCACCGGTTCCTACTCGTCGATATTCGTGGCCTCACCGCTGGTGGCACTCGCCAAGGAGCGCGAGCTCCGGTTCAAGGCCCTTCGCGGATCGCACGCCACCGGTGCGGAACTCGAACGCCTGGTACACGGTGGCATTCCTGGCGGCCGACGCGAACAACGCCGTGCGGCTCATGGGGACAGTACGGCTGTCGTGGGTGCACCCATCAGCGCTGAGGCGCTGCTGACTCATACGCCTCGACCGCGCAAGAAGAAGCGTCGCGTCTGACGCGCCGCGTTACCCTTGCCGACATGTCGACGAACTCTCACTGGATCACGCGACTTGTTCGTGAGATTCCAGACTTTCCCAAACCGGGTGTGACGTTTCGCGACATCACCCCCTTGCTGGGCGATGCAGAGGGTTTCAACAAGTCGATCACCGAGCTGGTGCATCGCTTCGGCGACGTGCCGGTGGACCGTGTGTTGGGCATGGAAGCCCGCGGATTCATCATCGCGGCACCGGTCGCATACCGCATTGGTGCCGGCTTCATTCCGGTGCGCAAGGCCGGCAAGCTGCCGTGGGCCGTTGTGCGCGAGGAATACCAACTGGAATACGGCAGCGACAAGCTGGAGATCCACCGCGACGCGATTCACCCCGGAGAGCGGATCTTGGTGATCGACGACGTGTTGGCCACTGGCGGTACGGCGGCCGCAACATGCCGCCTGGTCGAGGCGCTCGGCGGCATTGTCGTCGGGCTCGGCTTCCTGCTGGACATCGAGGAGTTGGGTGGCCGCGAACGATTGAGGGGTCACCTGGTCGAGAGCCTGGCCACCTACTGATGGCCGCCGTCGATCGTGTTCTGCCGTGGCGTCGCCACCAGAACGCGACTGCGGAGGAGCTGACACCGCTACTCATTGCCTATCGCCGCCGCCATCCCAAGGCGTCGGTGGCCATGATCAACCGTGCGTACGAGACGGCGAAGCAGGCGCACCGGCACCAGCAGCGCAGTAGCGGCGAGAATTACATCAACCATCCGCTGGCCGTCGCCCAGATCGTCGCCGACCTCGGGCTCGACGAGATCTCGCTCGCAGCCGCACTGCTGCACGACGCGGTTGAGGACACCGAGATCACCCTTGCCGATGTCGAGAAGGGCTTCGGCCCCGAGGTTGCCCAGATCGTCGACGGTGTCACCAAGCTTGAGCGTTTGCAGTTCGACTCGAAGGAGGCGCAGCAGGCCGCCACCATGCGCAAGATGCTGGTGGCGATGGCGCGCGACCTGCGCGTACTGATCATCAAGCTGGCCGACCGGCTGCACAACATGCGCACCATCGCTGCGATGCCCAGCGAGAAGCAGCAGCGCATCGCTCATGAGACGTTGGAGATCTACGCACCCCTTGCGCACCGCTTGGGCATGCAAGAGCTGAAGCAGCAGCTGGAAGACCTTTCCTTTGCGTCGCTGTACCCGAAACGCTTCGCCGAGCTCGACCATCTGGTGGCCACTCGATCGCCGGAGCGCGAGATGTACCTGGCGAAGGCAATCGCCGAGGTGCAGGGGCGTCTCCTCGAACTGGGTATCACCGCCGAGGTCACCGGTCGCGGCAAGCACCTGTGGAGCATCTACGAGAAAATGGTGCAGAAGGGCCGCGAGTTCGACGACATCTTCGACCTCATCGCGGTGCGCGTGATCGTCGACTCTGTGAAGGATTGCTACGCCGCCCTGGGCTGTATCCACGGCCGGTACAAGCCGGTGGTGGGTCGCTTCAAGGACTACATCGCAATGCCCAAGTTCAACCTCTATCAGAGCTTGCACACCACCGTCATCGGGCCGGGTGGCAAAGCCGTCGAGATGCAGATTCGCACCCGCGAGATGCACCAGCGTGCGGAGTGGGGCGTGGCTGCCCACTGGGCGTACAAGGACGAAGGCGCCGCCAGTGATATCGACTGGCTGAACCGCATCATCGACTGGCAGGCCGAGATCAGCGACCCGGCCGCGTTCATGGAGAACCTGAAGACCGACTTGGAGCAGGACGAAGTCTTCGTGTTCACACCCAAGGGCAAGGTGGTCACACTGCCGGTCGGTTCCACGACAGTGGATTTTGCGTATGCCGTGCACACCGAAGTCGGCCATGCGTGCATCGGTGCGAAGGTCAATGGCCGCCTCGTGCCGCTCACTCATCTGATGAAGAGCGGAGATACCTGCGAGATATTCACCTCCAAGGTCGAATCGGCTGGGCCGTCGCGCGACTGGTTGCAGTTCGTGGAGTCGCCGCGGGCGCGTAACAAGATCAAGCAGTGGTTCTCCCGCGAGCGGCGCGAGGATATGGTCGAGGCCGGCCGCGACGAGCTCATCAAAGAGTTCCGTCGCGAGGGTTTGCCCATCCAGCGGATGTGGACGAATCCAGCCGTCCTCGAAGAGATCGAAGCTGCCTCGTTTGCGGATCTCGAATCGCTGCTAGCGGCGGTGGGCGAGGGGCACGTCTCCGCCCGCTCCATTGCTCAGAAGGTTGCCCGTACCTTCCGCAGTGGCGATGACGCCGAACAGCCGGCGGCCACCGTGTTGCCCCGCAGCCGGGGACCGCGCCGTCCGCGCAATGACGCCGGTGTGCACGTGGAGGGCCTCGACGACGTGCTGGTGCGTCTCTCGCGCTGTTGCACGCCCGTGCCGGGCGACGACATCGTCGGGTTCGTCACTCGCGGCCGCGGCGTGTCAGTGCACCGGACGGACTGCGCGAACGCAGAGAGCTTGATGTCCGAGCAGGCCGCGCGCCTGGTCGACGTCGAGTGGGACGGCGATCAGTCTCGCGCGGTTTTCCGCGCCGCCGTCGAAGTGGTGGCGCTGGACCGCTCCAAGCTGCTGCGCGATGTCGCCAACTCGCTCAGTGAGCAGCACGTCAACATCGTCTCGTGCAGCACCCACACCGGCTCGGATCGTGTGGCAAAAATGCGCTTCGAGTTCGAGATGGCCGACCCCTCGCACCTCGACTCGGTCCTACGCACCATCAAGCAAATTGATGCCGTGTACGACGCCTATCGCCTGGTCCCCGGCAAAGGCTGACCACGTCCCCAGGGTGTTTGTGTCGAACCTGCGGACTGCAAGCCGCAGGTCATGGCCCGACAGCGTTTACCTAAAGCCAGGGAGGGGCGCAAGGGGGAGCGGTAGCCTTGACCGCTGTGCCTGAGTTTCAGACCAGCCCCGGGATGCGCGACATCCTTCCGCCCGAATCGGCCCGTTGGCGTCGCTTCGTGCAGGTCTTCGCGCGTGTCACCGAGGGCGCTGGCTACGGGCAGGTGGTCTCGCCGCTGCTGGAGGACCTGGGTGTGTTCCAGCGCATCGGCGACGCCACCGATGTGGTGACGAAGGAGATGTACGACTTCGTCGACAAGGGCGGACGCCATGTTGCCCTTCGCCCGGAGCTGACGGCGTCGATCTGCCGGGCGTTCGTGCAGCACCGTCCGCTGACCCCGTGGAAGATCTGGTACACCGGCTCGCAGTTCCGCTACGAGAAGCCGCAGCGAGGGCGCTACCGGCAGTTCGACCAGGTAGGCATCGAGGTGCTCGGCGCCGACGATCCGTATCTCGACGTCGAAATCGTCGCGCTGGGCTGGGAGTTCTTTCAGGCCCTCGGCCTGTCCAAGGTGTCGTTGCTGCTCAACTCGCTGGGCGAGCCCGACGACCGTGCCCGCTACGTCGACGCACTGAAGGCGTACTTCGAAGCGAACGTCGCCGACCTCAGCGAGGAGAGCAGGGTCACGCTGCAGAAGAACCCACTGCGCGTGCTCGACTCGAAGCGTCCACAGGACGCGGCGCTCGTCGCCGGCGCCCCGCAGATCGCCGACTTCCACAGTCCCTCCGCGGCAGCGCACTTCGCTGCTGTGCAGGCAGGGCTCACCGCGCTGGGCATACCGTTCACGGTCGACAGCAAGCTTGTTCGCGGGTTGGATTACTACCGCCACACCACGTTCGAGTATCAGGGCGGCACGTTGGAGTCGGCACAGAACGCGCTCGGCGGCGGCGGCCGCTACGACGGTCTCGTCGAGTCGCTGGGTGGCCCGCCCACGGCCGGCGTCGGCTTCGCGCTCGGACTCGACCGCACACTCATCGCCTGCGACGACGAGGGCGTGTTTCCTGCGACGGCGCCCGAAGTCGACGTGTTCGTGGTCGACACGACCGGCGGTCTGGAAGCACTCCAGATCACGACCGCTCTACGTTCCCTCGGCATCGCAGCCGACCGTGCCTTCGAAAACCGCAGCATGAAGAGCCAGATGAAGGGCGCCGACCGCAGTGGCGCCACCTTCGCCGTCATCATTGGCGGCAACGAACTCGAAGCCGGCACCGTCGTTGTGCGCCCGCTGCGAGCGCAGCGAACGCTCGACGCCGACGGCAATCCCGTGAGCAACGATGTGCGCGACGGCGCGCAAGTCGCCATTCCCCGTACCGATCTCCTCGATTACCTCCAGAAAGCCATTTCATGAGCTCCACGTCCATGCGTACCCATCAGTGCGGCGAGCTGCGCCCCGAACACATCGGCCAGCACGTCACGCTCACCGGGTGGGTCGCCACCCGCCGAGAGCACGGCGAGAAGCTGGCCTTCCTCGACATCCGCGATCACACCGGTGTCACCCAGGCAGTCGTCGACAACGCCGTCGACGTGCGGTCCGAGTACGTGGTGCGGGTGTCGGGTGTGGTTGCCGCCCGCCCCCCCGAGAACGTCAACGAGGGCCTCGCCACCGGCGGTGTCGAGTTGCAGGACTGCACCATCGAGCTACTGAACTCGGCCGAGCCGCCGCCGTTTCCCGTGAACGAACGCGCCGACCAGGTGGCAGAGAACACCCGCCTTCAGCACCGCTACATCGACATTCGACGCGAGCGCATGCAGCGCAACCTGCGCCTGCGCGCCGCGGTCAACAGCGCCATTCGCACCGCGATGGAAGGGCAGGACTTCGTCGAGGTCGAGACCCCCATGCTGGTGCCCAGCACGCCAGAGGGTGCCCGCGAGTTCATCGTGCCCAGCCGTCAGCAGCCGGGTTCCTTCTATGCGCTGCCGCAGAGCCCACAGCTGTTCAAGCAGTTGCTGATGGTGGCCGGTATCGACCGCTACTACCAGATCGCTCGTTGCCTGCGCGATGAAGACCTGCGCGCCGACCGTCAGTACGAGTTCATGCAGCTCGACGCGGAGATGAGCTTCGTCGACCAGGACGACGTACACAACGCCATTGGTGCAGCGGTGTTGGCTGCGGCGAAGGCCACGGGTCAGGACCCGGGTGAGATCGAGAAGATCACCTGGCACGACGCGATGAATCGCTTCGGCATCGACAAGCCCGACCTTCGTTTTGGCATGGAGCTGCAGGATCTCACCGAGGTGTTCAGCGCCACCGAGTTCAAGGCCTTTGCGGGCGCAGCCTGCATCAAGGGCATCAACGCTGCGGGCAAGGCCGAGGAGTACGGCCGCAACAAGCTCGACGGAATGACCGACAAGGCCAAGAAGATTGGCGCCAAGGGTTTGGTGTGGCTGAAGGTTGCGGCCGACGGCACGCTCGAGTCGCCCGTTGCCAAGTTCCTGAGCGAGACCGAGCAGGCCGCGCTGAAAGCAGCGTTCGACGCCAAGCCTGGCGACCTGATTCTCATCGTTGCTGACGAGTGGATGATGACGTGCGACGTGCTCGGTACGCTGCGCAACGACCTCGGCCGGCCCCCTGTGCACGAGGGCCCGTACCGCTACGTGTGGGTCATCGACTTTCCGTTGTTCATCGGCGTCGACCCGGTCTCGGGCCGCCCGCGTCCGGGTCACCACCCATTCACCCAGCCGCACCCCGACGACCTTCACCTGCTGGAGTCCGAGCCGTTGAAGGTGCGCAGCCAGGCGTACGACCTGGTACTCAACGGCTGGGAGTTGGGTTCGGGTTCCATCCGAATTCACCAGCCCGAACTGCAGACGCGCGTGTTCGCACTGCTGGGTATCAGCGACGACGAGGCACAGAAGCGGTTCGGCTTCTTCCTCAACCCGTTCAAGTACGGCGCCCCGCCGCACGGCGGCTTCGGCCTGGGCATCGACCGTCTGGTTGCCATCCTTGCCGGTGAGGAGAACATCCGCGAGGTCATCGCCTTCCCGAAAACTCAGTCCGGTCTCGACCCGATGACGAATGCCCCGACGCCCGTCGTGCAGAAGCAGCTCGACGAGCTGGGCATCCGCATTCTCCCGCCAAAGGCCTAGCGCCTCTCGGGACGGGGTACCGTTCGACCTATTGCCAGCAGTCACTTTCGTGCCGGTGTGGTGATCGTGGTGCGTAGCCCTGATCTCACGCAGGTGATGGCGTTCGAGCGTGCCGACGCGCCCGGCAACTGGCAGCTGCCGCAGGGTGGGCTGAAGGCCGGTGAGCAGCCGATCGAAGGTGCCTGGCGCGAGCTTCTCGAAGAGACAGGTCTCGGTGACGAACACGTCATTGCGCGCGCAGAGTTTCCCGAGTGGCTGGCGTACGAGTGGCCCGACGACTTGAAGCCGATCAAGGCCGGCATCGCCAATCGGATCGGCCAGGTGCAGCGCTGGTTCCTCTTCGATGCCGTTTCCGCCGACGTGGTGCCGACACCCGATGGCAGCGAGTTCGTTAATTGGAAGTGGGTCACACCGGCGTGGCT
>Ga0105047_10010088_pt1 | contig 15466 bp, 14 predicted proteins | sample MAT04_FD_78384 | JGI IMG/M metagenome (GOLD analysis project Ga0105047, IMG submission 78384) | Freshwater microbial communities from Lake Fryxell liftoff mats and glacier meltwater in Antarctica - MAT-04 (megahit assembly) | ecosystem: Environmental > Aquatic > Freshwater > Ice > Liftoff... | reverse complement strand
TTTGAGGAAGTCGTCCTTGCCGTCCCCGAAGAGCTTATCCTCGGTATTCATGCTGGAGCAGGTCCCACCAATCAACACCTGGTGCCCGCTGGAAGCCCGACCCGCCTCAATGCCCTCGGCCATCGCAGTGTAGAGCTCGCGATACCGGGGCATATCCGCGCCCCAGCCTGAGATGCTGATGCCTTCCCACGGTTCATTCCAAAGTTCGATCGCGTTCACAGGCCCCTTCGGCCAGCCATATCGTTCGACCAGCTGCTGGTTCCATTTTTTGAATTGCGGATCAAACTCAGGGAGCGCAGTGAAGTCGCCGGGATACCCCATCGGGCCTTCAGCCTTCTCATTGAGAAAACTACGAATGGTCTTCAGCGGCATTCTTGCCATTTCGCCTCCTGTCGAAACAGTCAGCAGCACGGTGATGTCGTTCTCGTGCATGGTCTTCATCAGATTGTCGAGACCCTTCCAGTACGGATCGTCACTGGATGGATCGGTATAAGCTTGCGGTGCCATCTCGATACGCGTTGCCTTGATGCCCAGCCGCTTGAACAGCGGGGCGGCTTCGGGGAACTGCACGTCGAGTGCGTAACTGGGATATTGCACCTTCCCTTCAACCGGCTTCAACGAACGCACCGCCTCGGCGACGAGCACCTTTCCATGACCTTCCAGCTGAAGGAATACGAGATACGCCCCGAACTTTTCCGGGATAGGCAATTTCACCTTTACATCAACGAAACCCTTTGCGGGAAGGTCGACCGACGCGGCCTCGCTGCCAACTTCACCGACATTGGAGATGTTCTGCTTAAAGACTTCGTCAGGATCGGTGACAGTTGCATACTGCACGACCGTAAACTTCCCCGAGGCCTTCAGCGGCTGATCGGACGTGTTGGTGATCTGGAAGGAAAACTCGGATGCCTCACCGGCCCAGAAGACGTTCGATGGGCTTGATGACCCGACATAAATCGCAGAAAAATCCTTCGGCGCGTCGGCTGGATTCATCCCGAACGCTTCTGCATAATTTCCCAGGGCCGCAATCGGCGTGGCTGACACCGGGTGCGGCGCCGTCGTCCAAAGTGCAACGGTCGCCACCGCAAGCGAGAGAGCCACAAGTGGCTTGCGTAGTCGCTTGATCTGACTGGATTCGGGGATCGAGGAATGGCTGACGTGACGAGCGCGTTTTTGCATGGGAGTCTCCAAAGGATTCAGTAGGTTGGCAGGGAGATTGAAGGACGAAACATGTCTCCGTGAGCCGCCTCATTTGTTACGCTCTGAATCGTCGCGCGTTGATGTTGTCACACAGGAATGATTTTATCTAATGAGTTCGCTCAATCTTCCATTGCAAAACTTTCCCGACACTATCGAATTGACCAACGACAGGTTGCACCTGGGCATCTCCCCGATGGCCGGAAGAATCGTCGACCTGCGTCGGCGGGGAGGGGACAACTTGTTGTGGCGATCGACGCATCCCTTGCCAGCCGAGGATGTGATTGGCGCTTATCGAAATCTCGGTGGCGACAAGATTTGGCCGGCGGTGCAGATGATGTGGCCTCGCTATTCGCCCGGACAATGGCCACCCGATGGAATCATCGACGGACGACCCTGGCGGCTGATCGACGCATCTCCGCAGCGCGTCACCATCGAAAGCGAACAACATCCGGATTTGCAGATCGTCGCCCGGAGATCCGTCACGCTGGACGCCGTCGCAGCCCGGGTCGTTATAGACAGCACGCTCACGCGTATCTCGCAATCGTCCCTTCCTGTTTGCGTCTGGAGCGTCACACAGGTGCAGCGCCCCGAAGTTGGGTTGATGGATATTGCCGATGATCGCGTGGAATCCCCCGCGTGGCGATACATCAACCTGACTGACGGCACACCTTTTCCCGAGACAATCGTGCAACTGGCGAACACCGGGCGGACTGTCGCATATCGACCACCTGTCAAAGTACCGGGCAAGGTCGGGACGTTCGGACGATGGCTGGCGGGCGTTTATCGAGATGATATTTTTCTACAGCAGACAGCGTTCGATTCAGCCGGCGCGTATCCCGATCGGTCGAATGTGCAGCTCTTTTCCTGCGAGCGCTATGTGGAGATTGAAACACTCAGCCCGCAGGTGCATCTTCAGCCGGGGCAGACTCTGTCGCATCGTGTGGTATGGCATCTGCTTAATCGCGCACCCGGAAGTCTTGATGCGATTTCGGAACAATGCGCGTCATGGGCACGCGAGCAGGTTTGACCGCTTGCCCGTCGCAAGCCGATAGAGCTCTCTGCGGGTCTTTCAAACGATCGTTAAGGCCCGCACCATCATACAAAAGGATTTAAAGATGCCGACCGTTGTCCACGTCACCCATGAAGCCATCCAGAAAATCGGCGGGATCGGGGCAGTTTTACAGGGGCTGTTGACCAGCCGGATCTATCTCGATCAATGTCCTCGCAACATTCTCGTGGGCCCGTTCTGGCCACAGGACGTCGAGGGCGAGAAGCGCCTCGGCGCGACCGGCGAGGTGCTGTACAGCAGTCTCGATCACCTTTACCGCTCGCCGCTTGCTGCACGCTTCCGCGAGATCGAACAGGAATATCGCGTCGGTATTGTCTATGGTCGCCGGCGATTTGTGGACAAGGAGAGCGGCGTGGTCAGTGTGCCGGAAGTCCTGCTGGTTGACGTGGCTCGTTTCGATGAACAGAAAATCGGTGAGTTCAAGTTCCAACTGTGGGAAAAGTTCGGCATCAACTCAAGTCGCTATGAGAATATCTGGGACTTCGAGCAGTACATGCGCCTGGCTAAGCCGGCTATTGCAGCATTGCATGCACTGGGCGCGACGACCTCGCCTGACCCGTGCGTGATCCTGTCCCACGAATATATGGGCATGCCCACCGCGCTGGCTGCCATCATGGAAGGGGAGCGATCAAACTTCCGCACGATCTTTTACGCTCATGAAGTGGCCCCGATGCGACGGATCGTCGAGGGGCACCCCGGTCACGACACGATGTTCTACAACGTAATGCGCACCGCAATCACAGCAGGGCATTACGTCGACGATGTGTTTGGCGACCAGAACGATTTTTATAAGCATCCCCTGGTCAAGGCGGCCAAACATTGTGATGCGGTGTTTGCAGTGGGGGATTACACGTTAAAAGAAACGCGGTTTTTGGGGCCGGAGTTCATCCATGTCGAAGCGCAGCTCGCATATAACGGCGTGCCGGCATTCAAGATTACCGTGGACGAGAAAATACGATCGCGCAACAAGCTGCGGGCCTATTGCAAGACGCTTCTGAAATACGAGCCGGATTACGTTTTCACGCATGTTACCCGGCTGGTTCCCAGCAAAGGCCTGTGGCGCGACTTGCGCGTGCTTGAACACATGGAACCGAAATTGCGTGAACGAAACGAGACAGCCGTCCTCTTTGCATTGACGACTGAAGTGCCCGGCCGACGCGGAGACGACATCCGTCGGATGGAAGGGCAGTACCGCTGGCCTGTCGTCCACCGCGAAGGGGGCAGCGACTTAAGCAACGGGGAGGCGGTGTATTATCAGGGCGTGCAGGAGTTCAACGCACAAAGCCGCAACATTAAGATCGTCTTCATCAACCAATTTGGATTTGAGCGAAAACTGTGCGGCAACCGGATGCCTGCCGACATGGAGTTCATGGATATCCGCAAGGGCAGCGATGTGGAGTTTGGGCAGAGTATCTACGAGCCGTTCGGCATCGCCCAGGTGGAGCCCATCAGCTTCGGCGGGATCTGTGTGTTCAGCGAATGCTGTGGCTGCGCGGGTTTTGTCGCCAAAGCTGCAGGCGGGGTTGAAACGCCAAACGTAATCGTGGCCGATTACAGTGAACTGCCCGAACGCGGTTTGGTTGCCGAACGACTGCTGAGCATCGGTCAAGCCGATCGCGATGCAGTAGAACACACCGTCGCCGAGCGCGTCGCTGGTCAATTGCTTGATCGCCTCCCGCGCACGCCAGCGGAGTTTGAAGGGTTTATCGAGCGTGGATATGAACTGGCCAGACAGATGAGTTGGGATGTCGTCGCCCGCGACTACGTCGTCCCGGGCATCCAACGTGCCTGTCGCCAACATCGCCTGCAGCAGATCGCGTGAGATACGGCCGTGCTCAGCGCACGAAGCGTCAAAACAATAAGGCCAGTTGAACCGTTGAGCATTTTACGTTGGGGTGATTCGAATCAGTTTGCTGTTGTACCGAAGCGAAAGTGTCACCTCTTAGCCGAAGTAGAAGTGTCACCCATCCGTTAAGTTAAACCGGTGGGATGGAGCTTCGAACGTCTGGTAAAGATCGGGATCGGTTGGATGTTTTTCCGGGGTCAAACCGATGGGACTTTGCTGCTGAGGTATAAGGATAGGAGCGTGAAGTGACACCGGATTGCCGAAAGGGTCAAGGAGAAGAAGACAGCGTTGAACAACAAGGCCCGAAGGCCCCCCGCGAACCACCCGTGAGTGAAAGCCGCCTTGAAGAAGGCAGCGTAAAAGGTGACACTTCAACTTCGTCCATTGGTGAAATTTCTACTTCGGTACAACAGCCGTCGGCTGCCCATTGAACGCGACGCAAAGGTGACTTGCGGTTTTTTCGAGCTATCGTGCGACTTCTTCAAGGAGACGGCATGTTTGTTCATATGGTATTTTTCTGGTTGAAGAATGACTCGGCTGAGAATGCGAAGGCCGAGATGCTCCGCGATTGTGATGAGTTGCTCCGGAAGATCCCCGCCGTGCGGCACCTGTGGTTTGGTCGGCCAGCCATGACACCGCGCGATGTGGTCGACAACACGTATGACGTCGGCCTATGCGTTGCCTACGATGATGCAGCCGGGCATGACGCGTATCAGATTCATCCCTTGCATCAGGAGTTTGGCAAGCGTCACAAGGCCAAGTGGGCGCGGATACAGGTCTACGATTTTCTATAGGCTGCAACGATGAGCGCCCTCATTCCAATTCTTAAATTGCCCGACGATCGCCAGCGCGTTGACGCTTTACTCGCGAAGTTGCGCCTTGATCCCGCGGCGGTGGCGCTGGAGGAATCGCCCGCGGCGGCGAGTGTACGGGATATCCTCGCGGACGTGCGGCGGCGGGGCGATGAGGCACTGGTTGACAGTGCACGTCAGTTTGATGATCCAAACTTTTCGGTCGACCAGATCCGGGTGTCGCAACAGGAGATGAAGGATGCTGTCGCGCGCGTGCCGACGGATCAACTGTCGGCGGTGAGGCGGTCGATCAATCAGGTGCGTGAGTATCAGCAGCACGTCATGCCGCACGACCCCGCGACGTTGCTGCGCGGCAGTCTACAGCTTGGGATGCGTTTTACCCCGCTGGATTCTGCTGGGCTCTATTTTCCGGGGGGCAAGGCGTCGTATCCTTCGAGCCTCATCATGCTGGCCGTGCCCGCGCAGGTGGCGGGCGTCGAGCGTATTGTGGTGTGTACCCCGCCCAGCCGATACGGTCGAAGCGATCTCGTGCTGGCAACGGCGCATGAACTTGGATTGCAGAACGTCTTTCGAGCGGGTGGGGCAGCGGCGATTGGCGCGTTGGCGTTCGGGACAGCCACCATTCCGCGCGTCGATAAGATTGTCGGTCCAGGAAACAGCTTCGTGCAGCTTGCCAAGCGCACGCTGGCAGGCTGCGTCGGGATCGATGGATACCTTGGCCCCTCGGAAATCCTCGTCCTCGCCGACGAATCCGCCGATGCGCAATCGATCGCTGCCGACCTGATCGCTCAGGCCGAGCACGATCCGGGGTCGTGCTTTCTCTTGACGACCAGCGACCGCGTGGCGCGTGACGTCAGTGACGCCCTGACCGCGCAAACCAGCGCACTGAACCGCATCCCCGCTATCGAGCGCGCACTTCAGAACGAAAGCGCCATCGTACTGGGCGATTCAATGGATGACTTGATCTCCCTCGCCAACGATTTCGCAGCCGAACACGTGAATCTGCAGACGCGCAACAACGCGCGCGTCCTGCGATCACTGAAGCATGCCGGGGCGATTTTCGTCGGTCCACATTCACCCGTGGCCGCAGGTGATTATGTCGCAGGCCCCAGCCACTGCCTTCCCACCAACACGACGGCCCGCTTCGCCAGCGGGATCAGCGTCTACGAGTTCCTCAAGCGCAGCAGCGTTGTGACGTACGATGTAGCCTCCCTCGAAGCCGACGCAAGCGCGATCATCTCCCTGGCACACGCCGAGGGCCTCGACGGACATGCCGCGAGTGTGAAAGTGCGCCGCGCCAGCAAGTCGAACGGGTGATTCACAAAAGGATGGACCGACCTGAAGCGATGACGTGACCACCACAACCGTTCAATTTGTGGCATTGCATTTTATGGCGACTTGACCGCGGGGCGGTTCGATACTTGTATTTCCCACCATCGTTAGCTCGTATCACCCATGCAGCGTCTGAACTTCAACCGACACCACCGGCGGGAGATCGCGAACAATCGCGGACCACGTGTCGCCTGAATCGGGGGACACGTAGACCTGGCCGCCCGTGGTGCCGAAATAAATTCCGCAATCGTCCAGCGAATCGACAGCCATCGCATCACGCAGAACGTTGACGTAGCAATCGCTTTGCGGAAGTCCCTTTGTCAGCGCCACCCACTCACCTCCACCGGTCCGACTGCGATAGACACGCAGCTTGCCTTCAGGCGGATAATGTTCGGAATCACTCTTGATCGGAACGACGTAAACCGTTTCGGGCGCATGCGCGTGCACGTCGATGGGGAAGCCGAAATCACTGGGGAGATTGCCGCTGACCTCCCGCCAACTGTTGCCTGCATCGTCGCTGCGCATCACGTCCCAATGCTTTTGCATGAAAAGGACGTCAGGTCGCGACGCGTGCATGGCGATGCGGTGCACGCAATGGCCGATTTCTGCCTTGGGATCGGGGATATGTTCTGACCGCAAGCCCTGGTTGATCGCCTGCCAGGTCGCGCCCCCATCGTCTGTCCGAAAGGCCCCCGCTGCGGAGATGGCGATAAATATTCGGTCGGGATTATTTGGGTGAATCAGGATCGTATGCAGACACATTCCGCCCGCGCCCGGTGCCCATTGCGCGCCCGACCCATGCCTGCGCAACCCAGCGAGTTCAGTCCAACTCGTCCCGCCATCCGTCGTCTTGAAAAGCGCCGCATCCTCCGCGCCAGCCAGGACAATATCAGGGTCGGTCAACGAGGGCTCGAGATGCCACACGCGCTTGAACTCCCACGGGTGGGGCGTGCCGTCGTACCACTGATGCGTGCCCGCAACGCCTTCGTACAAAAACTTGTCGCCCATCACTTCCCACGTTTGCCCGCCATCGTTTGAGCGCTGGATTTTTTGTCCGAACCACCCGCTCGTCTGTGATGCATAAATGCGGTTGGGGTCGGCAGGGGAGCCTTTCATGTGATAGACCTCCCACCCACCGAACAGCGGGCCGTTGACCCGCCAGTTTTTGCGCAGGCCGTCGGATGTGAGGATGAATGCGCCCTTACGCGTCCCGACAAGCACTCTCACGCTGCTCATGACGCCACTCCAATTGATCGGGTTTATTTTCCGCAGAAATCGACAAGTCGCGCAATCTCGCTGCGCAGGTCTTTGCGGTGGACGATGAAATCGACGAAGCCCTTTTCCTTCAGGAATTCTGCCTTTTGGAAACCCTCGGGGAGATCGCTTTTGATGGTATTGGCAATCACCCGCGCGCCGGCAAAGCCGATCAGGGCCTTGGGCTCGGCGATGATAAAGTCTCCCAGCATCGCAAAGCTCGCGGTCACCCCGCCGGTGGTGGGGTCGGTCAGCAGGCTGATGAACATGCAACCGGCCTCGTCGAGTTTTGCCAAAGCCGCACTGGTCTTGGCCATCTGCATCAGGCTGAGGGTCGATTCGTGCATGCGCGCACCGCCGCTTGTTGAAGCGATCAACAGGGGCAATTTCTCCTCGACAGCCAGTTCAATCGCGCGGGTGATTTTCTCGCCCACGACGCTGCCCATCGTGCCAGCAAGAAAGGTGAAGTCCATGATAGCCAGCACGATCGGTCTTCCCTTGATGAACGCCCGCCCGGTGATGACGGCCTCGGTCTGCCCGCTCTTCTTCTGCTCTTTTTTCAGTCGGTCTTTATATGCTTCCTTGCCCACAAAGTTGAGCGGGTCGGCAGGCTCGATATCGGCATACAGCTCTTCAAAGCTGCCCTCATCCACCAGAAGTTCGATCCGCTTACGAGCCGAAATGCGAAAGTGATACTGGCAGGCGGGGCAGACATGCAACGCCGTCTCGACGACCTTGCGGAAGAGCATGTCTCCACAATCCGGACAGCGCAGCCAGAGTCCCTCGGGAACGCCTTCGCGCTTGGCAGCAGGTATTTCTGAATTGAGTTGCGACATACGCTCATCATTAGAATGCAGAATGCCCGCGTTGGAAATGGGAGTCGGCTGTCTGTTCCCATTAACAGCATCTGGCGACTCTCGGCTTTAGACAAAGTCATAAGCGAAATCGCTACGGCCATCGGCGATGTATTCAATAATTCCATCCTCTGGTACCGCCAGAATAGCCGAAAATATCAAGGAATATGGACGGTACGGGCATCCATCGTCAATTCGATGGATAATTTTCAAATCAATCACCTCCCCCCGCGCTTGCGTCGGTGATCGCCTGATTGCACAATTTCCGCCCTATGAATTGGACTAATCTTTGTGATGTGGGTGAACTGCAGGAAGGTCAGGGGAAATACGTCGAGGCCAACGGTTTTGCGTTGGCTGTTTTCCTGGACAAGGGCAAGATTTTTGTCATCGACAACGAGTGCCCCCATGCCGGCGGAAACATGGCAGGGGGGATGCTCCATGACGGGTGCGCGATCTGCCCCTGGCATTATTGGGCGTTTCGGCTGGAGACCGGCGAGCTGCGCGACTCTCCCAGCGTGAAAATTGGCGCGTATAAAAGTCGGGTCGAAGAACTGGACGGCAAACAAATGGTGCAGGCCGAGCTGCCCGCCTGATCCGATCGCACGATGAGGGAGATGCATGCCCGTTCAGATTTACAACGAATGGGAGATCGACGCAGCCCTCGATCGCACCTTGCGAAAGCTGCTGCAGACATGTTTCCCCAGTGATGCGGCTGTTTTTCAGAAAACGCGCGCGTGGAACGGTTGCGCGCCGGCGTTCACGATTTTGCTGAGGGACGACAACGGAGACATAGCTGGACACGTCGGGGTGCATGACCGGACCATTCGTATCAATGATCGTCCCGTGCACGTGGCCGGTCTGCAGAATGTCTGTGTCGTTGCTTCGCAGCGGGGGAAGAAGCTGATCGACGTGCTGCTGCAGCAGTTTGCCGAGGAATCGAAAAGGCGCGGTTTCGATGGTGGGATGCTGTTTTGCCGTCCGCCTCTCATTCCTATGTATGCGAGGTCGGGCTGGATTTACGATCCGACTCGCGACGTTGCATTGCTGACGCTGTCGGTCGAACAAAAACCACCCGCGCCCGAGAACCAGATGATGTGGCTGCCATTGAATCTGCAGGAACTGCCTGGCGGACTGGTGGATCTTCGCGGGTACGACTGGTGAACGTGCGGGTCATTGCACGAGCGTCGAGCATTTTCCTTGGACGGGTATCGTTCCCTATAGGCTCCCCGTGTAGCCGCCCGGCTTGCTGGCGGTCGTCGTGAGCACCGCCAGCAAGCTGGCGGGCTACACGCCTTCCATTGGGTATGGCCTAAGCGCTCGCCATCGCGCGCTTCACGCGATATCCCACCGCGCCGCCACACTTTTTGCAGAGCAGTTTGCGACGATCACGCCGGCGGCGGTCGTGCCACCAGTTGCACCGGACGCAGCCGATCTCAAACCATGCCTCGCGACGGTGCGGGGTGACGACTTCATTTTCAGAGAAGCATCGATCCGGCTTCGCGCCGATCTCCACGCACTTGCGTCGCCAGCGCTCGCCGTGGTTGTCGCCCGGCGTGAGCGCATGGGCGATCTCGTGAAGAAGCGTATCGCGGACCTGTTCTTCCGTATTGAGAAAAGTCAGCGACCGCGAGAGCGTGATGCGTTTCAATCCCGTCATGCACGCTCCGAACCGCCGACGGGCGTGATCGAACGCGAACGTCCACCCCGCAAGTCCGTGTTGACGCATCAAACTGACGGCCAGATGTTGCGCAAGGTGGAGATTCATGTCCAACTAATGCACGCTGAGGTTCCGAAGCAGCGTTACGTCGTCCTGATACGATAGGAATGCAATAGTAGTAAATCCAACGACAATCAGAACCAGCATGATCGCAAACGCAAGCATGACCTTTGCGGATCGATGCAGGCCAAAAGTCAAGGTAGAGACGGCAGGGTGGGCCGGATCGTATCGGACATCGACACGCTCGGCCTGAGTCAGGGCGTCCACAATCGGCTGATGACCGTTAGCCCGTCCAGTACTGCCATACCCGAACGCGACCGTCGATCCGGTATATCGCTTATCAGCTACCATGTAGTGATATTGCAGATCGAGCTTGTAGGCGGGGCCCCCTTCGCCACTGGAATCACTCTTGATCTGGCATTTTGTGATAGTCGCGACCGCAGTCGGCCAGCGCGCTGGTCCCGAGGCCCGCTGAACAGTGCGAATGGCGTGTATCAAGAAGATGACGCATGCCAGGAACGGCAGGCCGGAGAGCAGGAAGAACATGATCCACCTCATGCGACATCTACCCTGCAATAAACTGGCTCGCTCCCCATCTTGTCGTCCTCACTTCGGACTCATTACAAACGGCCCGCCACGGCAATTCTTAAGATAGTTAAGTCCATGCACCTGCCCCGTCATCTCAAGGTCGTCGCGATAGATCGGGTCGTGCCAGCCTTCAATATCGATGGACCCCTTGAACTTGGCCATGCGGAGGATGCTGATCACGTCGGTCCAGTTGGTATCGCCAAAGCCCGGCGTGCGGTGGTAGACATACTGCTTGCCGCCACGGATGCCGGATTCCTTGACGACATCCCAGAAAATCGTTGCATCCTTGCCGTGGACGTGGAAGACCTTGTGCACCCACTTGCGCAATTGTGGCAGCGGGTCGATCAGGCTCACCATCTGATGACACGGTTCCCATTCCAGACCAAGCGCCGGGGAAGGGACTTCGTTGAACATCATTTCCCAGGCGGTGGGGGAGTGGGCCATGTTCCACCGAACATCGTGCCACCATCCACCCATGTCACAATTTTCCCAGGCGATCCGCACGCCGTTGTCCTCGGCCATTTTCGCCAGGGGGGCCCAGACCTTTTTGAACTGCTCCATTGAATCGGGAATCGGCTTGGTCTCAATCCCGCCGGCAAAACCCGCGACGATATCGCAATTAAACAACCGACAGGCCTCGATCGTCCGTCCAAAATCCTTTGCGGTCGTGTCGTCAGCCAGCGGGTTGCCAAACATCCCGAGCGAGCTGATGACAGCCTTGTCACCAATGGTATCAAGCACCTGTTTGGCGGTTTCCTTAAGATCGATCTCGCCGATCTTTGCCCACATCGTCAGGGAGAAACTCTCAAAACCGTGTGGCAGAACCTGGTTGAGATAAGCGGCCCCTTTGTCCATGGGTGCGAGCGTTCCGAGACGAATATCCGAATGAGACATAAATGCGATCCTTAGGAAAAATGTTCGCGGGGATTATGGGGAATGCGGTAGAGATACACAAGGGTAACCGAAGGAAGAACGCAGAAAGCCGCTAGAAGGAGTGGGGGTAGGCAGTTGCGGACATCTCATGATCAACGATTCCAGCTCCGCCGTCCGTCCTCAGCCTTGTGCCTTGAGTTTCGCCTTCTCCCTTTGACCTAATCATTCCGCAACAACACCTTTTGCAGCTCCGCATACTCCGTCGGTTGCAGGTAGGTTGCGGGGTCTACCGCACTGCCAATCCACGGGTCGGTTTTTGGGAGGGTGACATTCTCGACATGTCCGTCGGCCATCGCGATGTTCATCCTTCCGCGGTGGCGCGTGCGGTCGAACATGCTGGCGAAGCCGGCGCCGTATCCCGTATAGGCGTTGGACAGGGTGCGACGATTCCCCCCCGGAATCCCGTCCAGCGCAGCCATGCAGAGCGAATCGGTCGCCGGCCAGTTCGGGGATTCATCTCGTTTCAACCCGTCGCCGATGACCATCAGCTCGGTCGCGCGTTTGAGCTTGCTGCGCTTCTCGTTGGCACCGACGGCTGCATTCAAAATATAACTGCTGAAGATGCGTGGCCCGACAAATGTCCCCGGGCTCAATTCCTCGATCATCGACCCGCTGCCAGCGGGGTTTTGCGAGGGACATGTGAAGATGCTCCTGACCGCACCTTCAGACGCATCTGTCTCAAGATTTACGCGTGCGTCCAGCCGAACCGTCTGCCCCATAGAGCGTGCGAGTGCCACCGAAAACGGCACAGGCCGGCGCGTGCCCGCGTCGTTGAAGTAGACAAAGTTTCGTTCTGACACGTCACCCAAACCTGCGGGCGTCGCACTGCCGGCCACCGTGTATCCGACGACGGGAAAATGGTCGTGATGCTCATTGGCGAACAAGATGGCCGAGGTGAGAATCTGCCGGAGGTTCGACGCGCACGCCACCTGCTGGGCCGAGGCCCGCGCTTTGAGGAGTGAAGGCAAAAGGATCCCGATCAACAAAGCGATGATCCCGATGACGACGAGCAACTCAACAAGTGTAAACGCGTAGCGACGCATGGGCGTGGATTCTAACAAACAGATCGGCGATCGGGTAAGGAATCTGCACCGCGTGCGGATGCCGATGAAGCGGCTTTTAGACCGTACAACCCATTAAAACGCGAGAAAACACTTTCACTGCTGGCTGACGCCCGCACGCCGGGGGCGTCCACGACCATGCCTATCCGGAAGATTCCGCACCGCAGCGTAGTGTGCCTGTGCATTGGTCGCAGATGAAGTTTTGCGACACACATCCGCCGACCCGCTTGTTAAGAAGGTCAAGTATGAGATCGTCGATCCCGAGCGTCGGGGCGATGTGATATTGCGTGCCCGGGTGCGATTTTTGTGCCTCAGACGTCAGGTGCGGAATATCCTGCGTCCAGTGCTTGCCTGGCCCGAGGAAGAACGGGCAGACTACGACGCGCATAGCCCCCCGGGCCACGCAACGCGCGTATGCGGTTGCGATTGACGGCTCGGCCAGCTCCATGTGGGCGGGCTCGACGATCGAATACTGTGAGGCAAATCGGTTGGCAAACTGCCGCGCGGCTTCCTCCAGCATGGCGTTGCTTTCGGCGCGACGCGAACCGTGATCGACAATGACGATACCTGTTTTCATGGGTTCAATTGCCTCGTTTCACAAGTGTTGCGCGGAGTTCCAGCGTCTGCTGATCGCGCAGGACGCGCACCGCGACTTCATCGCCAACCTTGGCTGTCGCGAGCGCCTGGGACAGATCTTCCAATCCGTCTATCTTCGCATCACCCAAGCCGACGATAATGTCGCCGGACTTCAGGCCCGCCTTGTCCGCAGGTGAACCCGGCACCGTACCGGCAATGGTCACGCCCGTTCCCGGCTGGGTGGTGCCATAACTTGGCATGACGCCCAGCATGACGCGCGACCCTGCGCTGCCGGTGCTGAGGAAAGACGATGTCGCATCATAGGCGCTGACATATTCCGCATCCGGCATCTGCGCGACCGCGCGGGTGATGTGCGCTGCCAAATCAACCGCCTGTTGCAATCCCACAAAGTTGATGCGTGCGACCTCGTCACTCGGACGGTGATAGTCCGCATGCACACCAGAAAAGAAAAAGAGCACCGGGATCCTTTTCATGGCAAACGACATTTGATCACTCGGTCCCAGCCCGCCTTGGCTTTTGCTGTTGATCTTCAAGGGGGTGTGTTTCGATGCTTCTTCTATAATCGCATTAAATGGCTTGGCCGTGCCAGCCCCCATGATGAAGATCGAGTCATTCTGAACGCGTCCGACCATGTCCAGGTTGATCATTGCCCGGATCTGACCCAGCTCGACAGGCGGCTGCGCGACAAACCGATTTGACCCGACCAGCCCCCATTCCTCGCCAGCAAAAGCCGCAAAGATAATGGAGCGATCTCTCGCAACATCCCTCGACAGGACATCGGCCAACGCGAGGAGGGCGGTCGTGCCTGAGGCGTTGTCGTCGGCGCCGTTCCAGATGGTGTCCCGATCCGCCGGGACGGTTGCGGGCAGAGCGCCCCAGCCGCCGTGTCCCCAGTGGTCGTAGTGGGCGCCAACGACGATGTATTCATCGGCGCGGTCGCCTTTGCCGGGGAGAATCCCGATCACATTTTTGACATCGACCGAAGAATCCGTGAGACGAACCCTGCCCGAAATGCGTGCCGATCCGAGCGCCAGCGACGCTGGCTTGCCAGTCGTGTCGATCCTGGCTTGCAGCTCACGCAACGCCGGCAGATGCGCGGTTTTCAGCAGTTGCTCGGCCACACCTTGCTGGACGTGCAATAGCGGGATGGTCGACCGCGCGATCCCAGGCTGGGCGATGAAAGGCATCAGCGCGTCGGGCGCGTGATACACCGGAGGGGTGACGAACAGCACCGCCAGCGCCCCGTGATCCGCAGCCACCTTTGCCTTGTTTGGGAGCGTGGCCTCCGTCGACCACCCCTCGCCGATGAAGCGCGATCGACCCGCAGCATCGTGAGGTTCGTAGCGCATGATCAGGACGATCTTGCCCTTTACATCAACGTCGGCGTAGTCGTCGTACGCATGTTGGGCGCTGCTGATTCCGTATCCGACAAACACCACCTCGCCCGCAAACGCCTGCAAAGCCGAGAAGGACAGCGGACGGAAATCATCGTCTAGCGTGGCGTGTTCGAATCCAACAGACAGATACGTCTGTGGATCAACGCGGACAGCGGTCGACAGGGAAAAAGGCTGGAAATATCCTGAATCCGAAGCGGGCGCGAGCAGACCTGCGCGCTCGAATCGTGTGGCGATATACTCAGCCGCACGGTCGAGGCCGCGAGTGCCCGCGCCGCGTCCTTCCAATTCATCGGATGCAAGATATGTCAGCGTTCCTTGCAGGTCGTCGGAAAGTGCACGCGTCTGATCCGATGCTTTAGGCTCAGTGGCTCGGCCAACGGTCGACGGTTGCGATCCACACGACACGCAAAACAGGATCAGGCAGATGTGGACGGTAACCAGCCGCAATTGCATAGGTTGCGATTGTATCCTCGGCGGTGCGGGCGATCCAAAGTCCTTAAAACAGTTTCACAAAATCCAAATGTTTTGATTGCTCTCCCACACGGGCGCAGGCAAGATGAACTGCGTCGAACGCCTTATGTCGCAGGGTGACGCCGATATCTCGTGGGAAACGCTCCGCCGAATCGTGCGCGAGTGGGCGGGGATGTCGGTTGACCTGTGCGAGGTCAAACCTCTGGATGGCGGCAACGTCAGCACGACTCTATCCCTGACACTCAGCGACGAGCGGCGCGTTGTTCTGAAAGTCAGTCCGCACCGTGTGGATCGTTCGCACGAACGCGAAGCGTACCAACTCAATCTCCTCCGCG
>Ga0105047_10010086_pt1 | contig 15467 bp, 12 predicted proteins | sample MAT04_FD_78384 | JGI IMG/M metagenome (GOLD analysis project Ga0105047, IMG submission 78384) | Freshwater microbial communities from Lake Fryxell liftoff mats and glacier meltwater in Antarctica - MAT-04 (megahit assembly) | ecosystem: Environmental > Aquatic > Freshwater > Ice > Liftoff... | reverse complement strand
TGCCAGGCGGCGAAGTCGGCGTATTGAATTGGCAGCGGCGCCAGGCGCGGCGCGCGACCGGCGACAATCGCCGCGTAATGCTCGGCGACTTCATCGCGGAGCACTGCCATCGACCAGCCGTCGCACACAATGTGGTGCATCGTCAGCAGCAACAGGTGATCTCGTGGCGCGGATTCTACCAGCGTTGCCCGCAACAAGGGTCCACGCGCCAGTTCGAACGGCGAGAGCGCTTCGGCCGTGGCGATTTCGCGGATGCGATCCTCGCGCGCTGTTTCAGACAGGTCTTGAATGTTGACGCGACGGATCGCGACGGGACACTCGTCGGCGATGATTTGTTCGGCCCGACCACTTACGGAATGGAATGTCGTTCGCAGCGCTTCATGCCGATCGACCACGGCCTGCAAGGCTCGTTCGAGCACGGTGGCGTCGAGCGGCCCAATCAGGCGGGCGGCCGTCGCCACGTTGTAAGCCGGGTTGCCTGGATCGAGTTGATCGAGAAACCAGAGCCGCTGCTGCGCGAACGATAGGGGCGCTGGGCCGAGCGCTTCGCGCGGAAGGATCGATTGGCGCTGCGCGGCGCTTTCCGCGCTGCGCAGTTGATCGAACAACGCCCGTTTGGCGGGCGAGAGCCGATCAATACGATCACTTGAGGCCGAGTTCGACACGCCACACCTTCGGTTGATCCTTCGGAAATCCGCGCATCCAGCCGGGTTTGCAGCGCGCGAGTTAGGAGCGATTGGTTTCCTGCTCGACGCCGCCACTCGCGCCACCGACGGAGATGATGATTTGCTTCCCGCGCTGTGAGGCGGCGTTTGCGAGCCCACCAGGCACGGCATCCGTCGATGCCTCGCGTTGCGGCGCTGGCGCGTCGTAGCGAGAGGTTTCTCTCGCGCGGCCGGCGGCCGGAGTTCCGTTCAAGAGCGCTCTGGCCTCGGCTTCGGTCATATGCTCCAAGCGATCGAGCAGATCGCGTTCTGCGTCGGCGTCCGCCGTGGCTTCCGCGGCCACCCGCGCGTCGATCAGTTCAGCCAGCGCCGCGATTGTGGGCCGATCGAACAATTCGCCCAGCGGAATCTCGACTCCAAAGCGTGGCGCCAACCGGCTGACCAACTGCGTGGCCATCAAGCTGTGTCCGCCCAGATCGAAAAAGTTATCCTGCACTCCGCAGCGATCGAGTCCCAAAACGTCCGCCCAAGTTTCGGCCAGCGTGGCCTCAGTCTGCGTGCGCGGGGCAACGTAGTTGGCGGCGTTTTCGGTCGACTGCTGCTGACCGTGCGGGGCCTGCCAGACGTGCAAGGGGGTCAACTCGTCCGCCAGGAATTGTGCGCGGCACGCATGACGTTGGATTTTGCCGCTGGTGGTTTTCGGCACGCTGCCGCCGCGCACCAGCACCACGCCATCCAGGACGACGTCGTGCTGAGCGAGCACCGCGGCGCGGATGTCGCGCGAGATCTCTTCCAGGTCGAACCGCTTGGGGCGGGAGACTTCTTGCACCAGGAAGACGCGTTCGCGCCCGTCGAGCTCGACAGCAAACGCGGCGTTGCCGTGGGCCTTGAGCGCTTCGTGCGATTCTTCGGAAGTGTGTTCGATGTCTTGCGGATGGTGATTGCGACCGCGGACGATGATCAGGTCTTTTAAGCGGCCGGAGATGAACAACTCTCCGCGATAAAAGAACCCCAGGTCGCCCGTCCGCAGGAACGGACCCTGTCCGCAGGCGGTGCGAGCGCGGAAAATGCGATCGCTCTCTTCTTCGCGTCCCCAATAGCCGGCGGCGATGTGAGGTCCCTTGACCCAGATCTCGCCAATCTGTCCGGGAAAGAGCGGCTCGAGTGATTGCGGGTCAACGATTACAATCTCTTGTTCGTCAACGCCTTGTCCGCAGCCCACCAGCGATAGCGCAGTGGCTTCCTGAATTTCGATTGCGCGGTTCTCGGCAAACTGCTGCGCGTCGTAATGACGGAGCGTCGGCCCGGCGCCGCGCGCGGTGGACGTCACTCGCAGCGTGGCTTCGGCCAGCCCGTAACAGGGCATGAACATTTCGCGGCGGACGCCACTCGGGCGGAAGGCCTCGACAAATCGATCGATCGTGTCGATCCGCACGGTCTCAGCGCCTGACAGGCAGAGCCGCAACGAGGTCAGGTCCAACTCCGCGCGTTCGGCCGCGGTTGTCTTGCGGACGCACAGGTCATAAGCAAAGTCCGGCGCGGCGATCGTCGTGGCGCGGTAACGCTCCACGGCCTTCAGCCAGCGGAGGGGATGTTGAAAGAACGACAGGGGGGACAGCAGCACATTGTGCCGGCCGCTGTACCAGCATTGAAACAACCCGCCGATCAGGCCCATGTCGTGATAAGCCGGAAGCCAGGTGCAGGCGACGGCGTCGTCGATGTCGATCGTCCGTTCCATCTGATCCATATTCGCCAGCAGGTTGCCGTGGCGAACCATTACGCCCTTGGGCGTGCCGGTGGAACCGGACGTGTATTGCAAAAAGGCGATCGTCTCGCGATCGATCGTCGGCTCGCGCCACTCTTGGGCCATGGCGAGTTCGACCTTGTCGCTGGAAACCAGTGTCTGCAACCCTGGCATCTGCCCTAGGAGCGATTGCGCCCAGGCCATGTCGGACGCGGTCGCTAGCGCGACGGTCGCCCGCGCGTCGTTCACAATCGCTCCCAGACGCGGCAGCGTGCGGCTAGCGCGGACGGGATCGGGTGGGAAAACCGGCACGGCGATCACGCCTGCGTACAAGCAGCCGGCGAGCGCCGCGATGTATTCCAAACCGGTGTCGTACATCAGCAGCGCCCGGTCTCCCGGAGCGGAGACCTGTTGCAGCCGGGCCGCAATGGCGCGGGCTTGCCGATCAAGCTCTGCGAACGTGCGCGACTCGGTTTGCTCGTCGCCGTCGATCAGAAAGGTAAACGCCACCCGATCTGGGTGGGCAGCGGCGCGGGCGCGAAACAAATCAACGACCGTGCGGGCCTGGCGGCCAGCGGCCCCGGCTCCCTGCGGCGGAAATAGCGAAACAACGTTGTTCATGTTCAATCCTGACACTGCTTCTTGCTTCTTCAATGTTCCGGACGTCCAGTCAGTAGTTCCGGTCAGTGTTCCTGTAATGCAGACCTGCTCCGGCTCAACCTTCGTGTCGAAGCGCGACAGTCGGCAGCAGCCGAGCCGCGCGAATTGCTGGGTAAATCGCCCCCATGAGCCCGATCAGCATCGCGATCACAAAACCTTGCACGATGACCTGCGGCGCCACCCAGCTATTGACGATTCCGCTAGTCACCGGCGCGCGGCTCAGGGCGAAGGTCATCAACAGGGCAAGCAGCGTGCCAAAAATGGCTCCGGCCAGGCTCAAGATCCCCGATTCGAGCAAAATCATCCGCACGATCCGGCTCTTGCGCCAGCCAATCGCACGCAATACGCCAATCTCGCTGGTCCGCTCGAAGACCGAAACGATCATCGTGTTCAACATGCCGATCGCGCCGATGAAGAGCGCAATGGCCGACGTAGCCCAAGCCATGGCCGTGGCGCCCTGGATCTTGGTGTCCGAAGAGACATACTCCTGCGTCGCCATGGCTGTGACACCGATGTGCAGGCCATTGATCTCAGTGACGATTTTTTTGATCGCGTCCGCAGTGGTTGGATGCTGGACCGTGAGATTAAACGCGTTGACCAGGCCTTCTTGACCCAGCATCCGCTGTAGTTCCGCCAGTGGCAGAATGATGGCGCTGTTCTCGAAGATGTTATCGCGGTTATAGATGCCCACGATCTGGCAGGTTTCGCCTTCGTAAACCTCGAGGCTATCCCCCACCTTTTTGCCGAGATTGCTGGCCAGCATGTGACCCAGCAATACAGCGTGTTTGTCGTCGGCCGTCAGTAGGTTGCCGGAGACCAGCGGCGTATTGGCGGGCGTTTGCGCGACAGTCGCCACGCCTTGCAAAACGACGGGCGTGGTTGGCAGTTCGGGCAGGGCCACGGTGTCGAACAGGACCGGGTGAAGGGTCTCGACTCCGGCGATTGCCCCCAACTTGGCTCCCAGCGACTCGTCGAGTTCGCTGGTCATGCGATCTGCCGAACGGGCGCGGAAGACGACGATGTCCGCGTTCTGACCTTCGTAGAGCTTGAGAAAGGACCGCTCAAAGCCATCGGCGATACCGACCAGCGCCACCACGGCCGAAACGGCGACAGCCATTCCGCAAACCGTCAGCGCCGAACGAACGCGGCGCCGCGTGATGTTTCTGTACACCAGGGTGAATAGTCGCATGGCAGTCGTAATGGTGAAGTCGCGACCCCGGTTGCGTGAAATCGTCCCTTCACGCTCCCCTAGGGCAGTGTGTTCCTGCGGCTCAGCGACCTAATCCGAAGCTCGGATTCGGCCGTTGGTTCCTTGCCAGACAGTGCTTTTCTCGCCCTAAAGCGAGCGTGCGCTGTCAGCCTATTTTGCCTAGACTCTCAGAGTCGCTATCGGACACATCAGACTGCTTCCATGCACCAATTCAGGCAATCGACGGGCAGTTCTGCCTCGGACGCCGCCGACCGTGCCGGCTGCGCTAGTTATTCCGGCAGTTCTGCGCTGCAGCTAGCCTCCTACTTCACCGCATAACCCCTACTTACTACGGGGCGATTTGGCGATCGGTTGTTGGTTGAACGCTAACATTGCAGTAATGCAAAGTTTATGCAAACACCCCAGCTCAACTCTCTGGGAGAAAATTGTAGGGATCTCGCGAGAGCAAGCCAGTGGCGAACGCCGCGATTCCCGACGAAAGTCACCCTCTTGGGGGAGAGCGGCGCGCTGGCACGCGCGAGCGTCGCAGGCGCGTAGGAGCGGTCAGCGTCCGATGCGCTGACCGCTAACTCGCCATTCTGGATGCTTCGCGCGCGGACATTGAGCGCTCATCCAGAAGGCTTAACCGCAATGCGGCTTTTTGCTTAACGGGCGGTGAGCCGCTCAAGCGTGGGGTCCGGCTGCCACAGATAGAGGAACGTGGGGAGCTTTGCCCGTTCCAAGCCCGGAATGCTCATCGGGATAAAGGTGCTCTGCAGCGGCACGTTGGGCGTCACGTCATAGGGCGTGTAAGCCTTGTCGTGGATCCGATGAAAGGCAACGAGCTGGGCGCCCGGCACGCCTCCCATCTCCGCGGCGACGTTCACCGCATCGTCCAGGTAGCCGATGGAGTCAATCATCTTCAGGTGCAACGCCTGGTATGCGCTGAAGACGCGGCCATCGTAGACGTCGGCCGGTGCTTGCGCCATTTGCGGGCGGCCTTCGATCACCACTTTGCGGAAGCGATCGTGGAATTCGTCCGCCATATGTTGCAGAATATCGCGGCCCGCCTCGGTTTGCGGCTTGATGGGGGTTCCAACATCGATGTTCACGCCAGACTTTATCGGCGTGCCAATGATGTTGAACTGGGCCATCAGATCTTCCAGGTTATACAGGTTGAGAATCACGCCGATGCCGCCGGTGACCGTGGTGGGGTGGGCCACGATGTGGTCCGCCGCGGTCGCCATGTAGTAGGCGCCGCCAGTGCTGACGTCCATCAGGCAGGCGACAACCGGGATGCCTTTTTGGGCCTTAAACGCCCGCAAATCGTGCCAAATGACGTCGGACGCGGTGACGCCGCCGCCGGGGCTATTGATGCGGATCACCACGGCCGCGTAGCAATTGCTGCGGGCAATGTGGTCGAGCTTTTCGCGAAACAGGGCGATTGGGTTTTCGCCATCGCTCGAGATGCCGGTCATGACTTGATTGACCAGCAGGCCATCGACGTCGACCAGCGCGATCTTTAGCTGCGCCGGGTTGCCGGCCGAGACCGTCATCGGGCGGACGGGGCCGTTGCTGTGCGCGTTGGGCATGTATGCCGTCACGCGACTATCAGTAACCACTTTGATGGGCTTGCGGCAGCCGACGAGCAGCAACAACAAGACGAGCCACCAGGCTTGGCGCCTGAGCATGCGTTCGCCCTCCTGGCGATGTAACCACGAACGAGAATCCTTCCTCGTGGCGAACGCATAGACTCGTCCGCCGGAATCTCTCATCGGCCCCAAGCGGGGGCAGCCAATAGCGAGGCGATCGAGGATGCGTCCACATAAGGCCTGACCTTGCCGGCAATAACGAATCTAAGCCCCGTGCTGGCGCGCATGGCGCAATGACGTAAAATATGCCGATCCCGTAAAGGGTACCGAGTCTTTTCAAAATGGCCCAATGGCAATAGACGCGTACAACCTGACTGCGGAGCCTCCCCGGCTGCGGGAAGGGGTGGCGCACGTCTGGAGAGCCCGCATCGCGCCGCCGGTTGGCGCGCCCGATGACACCCCGCCGGACGCAGAACTTTGCCGTCACCTTTCCGAAGACGAGCTAACGCGAGCCGCCCGGTTCAAGTTCGAGCGACACCGCTACAAACACGTCGCCGCCCGCGCGACGCTCCGCAGACTGCTAGGGCATTACGCCAACGTGGCGCCGCAGGAGATCCGGTTCGACTACGGCATGCAGGGCAAACCACGGATCGAGCATCCCAGTTCGGCCCAGCGGATTTCGTTCAATGTGTCGCACTCGGGCGATCTGGCGCTGTTCGCCTTTACGTTGGGTCCGCGACTGGGCGTCGATATAGAAGCGGTCCGCAACATGCCGAACGCGCTGGGGATCGCCCGGCGTTTTTTCACGTCGGACGAGGCGATCTTGCTGGGCGCCGCGGACAACGTCAGCGATTGCTTCTTTCGCTTTTGGACGCGCAAGGAAGCGGTGATCAAGGCAGTCGGAACAGGGCTGGCGACGCCCCTTTCGGATTTCGACGTTTCGGGCGGGATCCCCACGGCCGAACCGTGGCGGATGGTCCGCGTGGCTTCGCTGCCGGACGATATTTGGGCCGTGCACGACATGCCGGCGGCGGCAGGCTATCGGGCCGCAGTCTGCGTAGAACAGACGCCGCTGGAAGTGGAGTACTTTCGCGAGAGCTGAACTGCACCGCGCCGAGCGGGGTGGCGTCAAAACGTATGCCACACTTCAACAGCGCCCTGCGACGGGCGCTGACGCCAAACTTGACACCCGCGCGACCGACTTTATGTTGACTGCAACTTCGCCCTTGCCGCCTTTGACATTGAACGCCATGCCCCATTCCGCGCCGACGAACGAGCCGCAGCCTGAAGCGGCCGACGCCGTGTTGCGTTGCGAGGGTCTCACCAAGATCTATCCTGATGGCGAAACGCGCGCCTTGGATTCAGTCGATCTGACGATTCGTCGCGGCGAGTTTGTCGCGATCATGGGTCCCAGCGGCAGCGGTAAGACGACGTTGCTGAATCTGCTGGGCCTGCTCGACAACGCCAGCAGCGGCGAGATCTATTTCGAAGGCCAGCCCACCAGTCGCATGCGCCACACAGATCGAGTGCGGGCGCGGAAGATCGGCTTTGTCTTTCAATCGTTTCACTTGCTCCCCATGCTCACGGCGGCGGAGAACGTGCAAACGCCCATGCTCGAAGGGGACTTGCCGCCGCGCGCCCGAGTCAAAAAAGCGGCGCAGTTGTTGACGGCGGTGGGGATGGAGTCGTTTGCCAATCGGCTCCCGTTGAGATTGTCCGTGGGACAGCGGCAGCGCGTGGCGATTGCGCGGGCGCTGGCCAACGATCCGCCCCTGTTGCTGGCGGATGAGCCGACCGGGAACCTCGACACCAAAACGGGCGCCGAGATCCTGGAGCTGTTTCTGCGGCTCCATCGAGAGCTACAGATGACCGTGGTGCTGATCACGCACGATCCAGAGGTGGCCGCCAAGGCAGGTCGTCTGATACGGATCCGCGACGGGCGAATTGAGTCCGACCAGCGGCAGTAACGCGTGCTGGCGCCGCCCTGGTTCGTAAATCTTAGCCCTGTTACGGCTCTGGAATCGCTTGCTAGAGCCGCCGCATCCACAAGATCTGGTGTCCCCGCGTGGGACGGGTCTCCCTATAATAGGACCGCGGTAACGATACGTATTTACCGAGACGCGCGAGCTGGGCCTGGTCCAGGCAGAGGAACGGATTTCGTATGACGGCTTCACGAAAGCTCGCGGCGCCGATAACGCTTGCGATGGCAATCTGCGTTGTCGCTTGGGCTGGCGTGCGGGCGTGGGGAGAAAACCCCGCGACCGCGGTCGACGCTGCGTCGGCTGCCCGGCGCGCATCCGCGGCCGAGCAACCGGTCGACGTAGAGCAGCGACTGATGTCGCGCATCGAACCGGGCGCGCAGCTCGACGCGGGCCCGCCCAAAGATTGGTCGCATCTCGTGCTGCACGCCGTGCCGCGCGTGGCCGAAGGCGATGTGAAAAAGGCGTCGGCCTTGGTCAATCGGTTGGTCTCGCAGTTTCATTTGACCGTGTTGGCCAATGTCCAAGCGGTCGACAACTTGCAGCCACCGCTCTATCGACTGGAGAAAGTAGCGATCGGCATGGCCCTGCCGATCGGTGGTAAAGAGACGGTCATCAGCAGTGCTACGCAGCAGGCGCTGGGGGCGAAGTTGGGATTCGTCGATCGCAACGCCCTGGCCGAAACAGAAACGTCGTTGCATGGCGTGCGGCAGGTGGCGCGGACCGGCACGATGTTGGTCTTCGACGCGCCATCGATCATGCGGCTCGATAAGAAAAATCGTAGCGTGACGCAGCGGCACGCGATCCTGGTCTCGCCCAACACAGGCAAGCTGGCGACGCTGGTTTGGATTCTTGAGCCGGGCGAGGAGGGCGCGCTGCGCCTGGTGGACGACGACGCTCGTCTGTTGCCGGAAAGCTGCGAGGATGATCGCAAGATCTATATCGACGCGGCGCAGTTCAGTTTTGGCATCCCCAACAAACAGGCGTTTGCCCTGGTGAGCCTGCCGGAGGGAGATTCGATTCCGATTGCAGAGAGCTGGCGGAATCTGGCCGTCAGTAAGTTTCAGGAGTCTGCCGACGCGGTGAGTTTGGAGCAGGCGCTCCGCGCTGCGCTCGGCTGGAACAAGGAGGTTACGCAACGATGAGGCGGATCTTGAATCAAGCGTGGCAGGCAGGCGGATGGAAAGCCTTCCACCTGACAATCGTTTCTCTGGTAATCATCGCATTGGCAATTGTCGACTGCGCCACGGTGCAGGCCGACATTTATGACGATCTGGTCACGCGCGGCGTTTCGCTCGGATCGGGGCAGTTGGTGCGCTTACCGAAGCCGCTGATGCCGGATGGGCTGACCGCCAAGGAGCAGCAAGCCGTGCTGGGCAAGGCGGCCGACAAGCACGGCGTGGAGCGGTTCGTCCGCAACAGCGTTGTCTCGCCGTACGTGCTGGAAGTGAACGCCGTTGACGACAATGGCGGCGAGCGCCGCGGCCAGCGGATCGATTTTCATTTTGTCGCCTACGGCACGCTCGACGCGATTACCGATAGCGACTTGCTCACTGGCCTGGCGGGCGAGTCCGAGGCTGCCGGCCCGGACGCTCCGCCCCCCAGCGCGCGCGCATTGACGGACGAAGAACTCAAAGCGCGCGGCTTACCGCTCACGGACGCTAGTGAAACGGACCCGATCTATGTTGCGATCGACGTGCCGATTTTGGACCGCGTGCGGATGATCGGTATCAGCCAGGGCTCGCAGCAGAAGGGCGAAAGTTCCGTGCTGGGCGCCATTCGGATGGACGAGCGATTTGCCAAGGATCCCAAGTTCCCGAACTCCTGGCGGCCGCTAGGACACGACAATCTCGGCAAGGCGACGCTGGGACCACCGAGCCCCTACTCGGGTCTGGGCGGTTACATGAAGGTCACCAAGCTGATCGAACCGGCCGGCGCGGTCTTCATCGAATGTCATTTGCTTTTCGACGAGCCGCAGGGCTGGTTCGACGGCAAGAACCTGCTGCGTTCCAAGCTGCCGCTGGTAGTGCAGGACACCGTCCGCAAATTCCGCCGCCGCCTAGGCGCCGCCAGCAAGGACTAACGGGCAGCATTGCCTGGCAATGCACGATCTGCTTGTAGAAGCAGTAAGATCAAGCGTAAGTATCCGAGCGCCGCGCGCCCAGAAGTTGGGAGCGCGGCGCTCATTTTTTGGCAGCTTTGTTTTCTGGTGAGGCCTGTGGCAATGTGGTTGAGAAACCCCCGGTTTCAACGGTTCATTGGCGGCGGCGTTATGGAGCGCGCCTCGATTAATCTCGTCGCCCAGGTGGAACTGCTTAGTCTCGGCGGCCACAAGGACAAAGAGACGCTGCGGTTGATCCGGCGGGCGCGAAGCGAACGGCGCTCGCTGGTGACGGCGAACGAGCGCCAATACGCGTGCAGTCTGGAATCCGTGCGAGGCTATCTGGCGGGGTACAACGACGTCTCGTTCTACAAAGGGCGATTCCCTGAGACTTCGGCTCCGGTCGAGCACTTGCAGTTTTCGTTCGTCAACTTCGACGTTGATCTGTACGAAGGGACGCTCGCCTGCCTGCAATTCTTCTATCCGCGGATGATCCCGGGCGGAATCATGCTCTCGCACGATTATTCGATCCTGGCGGGGGTTCGCACGGCGTTTGCGGAGTATCTGAGCGACAAGCCGGAAGGCTTGATCGAGCTGCCGACCACGCAGTGCATGCTGATCAAGCTTTGAGCTACAGCTTGGATCGCAAGCCGTTCACCGCCCCCGGTTGCAGGCGATTTTGCGCGTCTTCCACCTGGCTGTAGTAGTCGCGGCGCTCCAGCAGGCGCGCCGCTTCGTGGTCCAGAATGGCGATCACGTCGCGATGAAATTGCAGCGCGGAACCGGTGACTTGCGCCGTGACTGGACCTTCGATCGTGTCCCGCACTGCGCGGGCCTTGGCGCTGCCGCACGCCAACAGCAGGCATTGGCGAGATTCCAGAATGGTGCCAACGCCCATCGTGATCGCCAGCCGCGGGACGGCTTCCTCGCTCCCAAAGAAGCGAGCGTTGTCGCGCACCGTCTCTTCCGTCAGCGTCTTCAACCGCGTGCGGCTACCGAGCGATGAGCCGGGCTCGTTGAAGGCGATGTGGCCGTCGGTGCCGATGCCCAGCACTTGCAGGTCGATGCCACCCTCGTCGCGGATCATCTTCTCGTACAGCTCGCAATACGATTCGAAGTCCAGCGCTCGGCCGTCTGGCACGTGCGTATTGCGCGGGTCGATGTTGATCTGGTCGAACAGGTTCTGCTGCATGAAGAATCGGTAGCTCTGCGGGTGGCTGGGGCCCAGGCCGACATACTCGTCGAGGTTGAACGTCACCACGCGCGAGAAATCCAAACCCTCTTCGCGGTGCATGCGGACCAGTTCCGCGTACATCCCCAGCGGAGTTCCCCCGGTGGCCAACCCAAGCACGCAGGTGGGCTTTCGACGAACCAGTCCGGCGACGGCTCGCGCTCCGGTCTGACTCACTCCGGACATATCGGACTCGACAATCACTCGCATGCTGGCAGACCTTTGGGGGCCTTCCCCGGGCGGGAAGGTGGGGCTCAGAAGTGGCAAATAGCTCGTAGCGGCCGAGTTGTTGTATCGCAAATTGCCCCTAAAACCAACGGGCCAGGCCGGCGACCGATCCGGGCAATTCTAGCCCGCCGATTTCGCTGGAGATTCCGCTTCACAGCCGCTCCTAACCGGGAATGCCAGGCCCGCAGTTCGTATAGGACCATTCTGGCGCTCCCCCTATAATTGCCTCCGCTCGGCCCTGCGGGGCCAAAAGCGAGTCACAGCCCGCCAACCGTCGACGGAACGACAGATGCGCACTATCGCAGTCCTCAATCAAAAAGGTGGCGTGGGCAAGACGACCACGGCCGTCAATTTGTCCGCAGCGTTGGCCCTGGCCGGTCGACGCGTGACGCTGATCGACCTCGATCCGCAGGCGCATGCCACGTTGCACTTAGGCGTCGAGCCGGGGCGAGACGATCGCTCTATCTATGACGTGCTGACCAGCGACACCAGCCTGGCGGACGTCCGCCGCCGCGTGGAGGAAAATCTCTGGCTCGTCGGATCGCACATTGATCTGGCCGCCGCCGAAATGGAGCTGGCTGGCGTTGTCGGCCGCGAAGTGATCCTGCGAGACAAACTGGCCGAAGAGGCCGCCGCGCACGATTACCTGGTGATTGATTGCCCGCCGTCGCTGGGCATTCTGACGCTCAACGCGCTGGCGGCCGTGGACGAAGTCTTTCTGCCGCTCCAGCCCCATTTTTTGGCGCTGCATGGCTTGGGAAAACTGTTGGAAACCATCGAGCTGGTTCGCCGCCGGCTGAACCCTCGCCTGCGACTGGGGGGCGTCGTCCTCTGCATGTTCGAAGCGGCGACGCGACTGGCGGCCGAAGTCAGCCGTGACGTGGAAGTTTTCTTGGGGCAATCTCGGGGTGGCCGCACACCGTGGGCCGACGCGCAGGTTTTCGAAACTCGCATCCGCCGCAACATTCGCCTGGCCGAGGCGCCCAGCTTTGGCCAATCGATCTTTGGTTACGCCGCGGATTCGCACGGCGCCGAGGATTATCGCCGTCTGGCGGTCGAAGTGTTGGGCATGGCGATCGCGGAAGAAGAGCCTGCCGCAGCCGAATGGGCCTAAGCCCTGGGCGGAGTGTGGTAAGGTCCCCAACTCGCCGTCGCTAGACGATCACGCTCACCAGCGCCTGAAAGCCTGGGTCTGAGCGGATGGGATCAAAGTCCGTCTCGCGCCCTACCAGGTCCTTGAACGCTGGGTTGGCGTTGATTGCACGTGACAGGTATTCGAGCGCCAGGGTTATCGATCCCTGCAGGCTGTAATAGCAAGCCAGGTTGTATTCGATCAGGGGCTCTTGCGAGTCGACCTCGCGGGCCCGCTCCAGGCTTTCGATCGCCTTGTCGAGTTGGTCTGTCCGCTTGTAACACCACCCGAGCGCCATCCAAGCGTGGATATTGCTCGGCGCCAGGTCGACGGCGTCGACCAGGATTGGGACCGCGTCCGAATAGCGTTCCATCGCCCGCAGAGCTTCGCCCTTCAGGTAGAGATGCTGGCCGCGGAACGTGCCCGGCGTTTCGACGCGTGCGAGCAGTTCGAGCGCCTGCCGCGGCATACCCAGCTCGAGGTAGCCCTCGGCTTCGCGAAGTAAACGGGTCAGTCGGATTCGATTTGTCGCCGTCACGTCTCAGTCACTCCCTGGAACGTGCGAGTCAGTAACTCGCGAGCGCACAATCAACATAGCGCCCCTGGTACCTGTTATTTTACGCGCAGGCGCCCTAATGCCCAAATGGCAATTGCGACAGAAGGCTTAGGCCGCGCCTCGGCGACGCCGACTGCATGGCGGCCAGACCTCGGGCGTAGCACGAACTTGCTTGCGTGTGACGCCAGCCGCTGGCGTCGCGCAGCCTTTTTGGCGCCTATGCCGGCGCGGTAGACACCACCAGCGCCGTGGCAAATTGGCGACACTCGGAACGCGAGCGACAACGCGTTGTTGTCAAAACGCCACATCGGATGGAGTGTCGGCGATCGTTTGGATTGAACTCAAGCCGTGACTGTTGCGAGCTTTCCGTCATAAGACACTTGGGCGTGGCGTGATGCTGGCGCGGCCGTTGCAATAGTCGACCATCCGTAGGATTTCCATCTCGCCCCTTTCGGGCGGCCCAAGGGATCTGTCCGGATGCAGCCCGACGTTTATTCGAGATTGCGGTGGATCGCAATTTTCCTGGCGGTGTTTTGCGCTTGGTGCGATTTCAGCCTGCAATCGCCCCCTCGACCGCGGCTTGCCAGCTATGAGTGGCGACGCACGGCGCAAGGCTGGCAGGAAATTCCTCGCTGGGAACCGCCAGCGGCGTTGTCGCCGGTGGCGGCGCGCCCGTTCGTTTTGGCGAGCGTGTTGTTGGGGCTCTCGGCGATTGTGCTTTCGCTGCGCCCCGCTTCGATCTTGGGGGCGCCGGCCGATTCGCCTGCGTATCCGGTCGAGGCCCCCAGCGCGACGTAGTTTGCGCACTCAGGCGACCCGTCCTGCCAAGGCGAAACGCTAAAATTCTTGCACGGGAATTCTGCCCCGTTTTGTACGGAATCTCTTCCGGGCGCCCACTATTACTCCTAGAGGGATACGCCGCTCCTCACTGGCGGTGGATCCCGAGTGAATGACGGTCGAAACGGTTTGGGCGAGGAGGAATTGCCATGCGACTGACTCTGCGGACGATGCTGGCGTATTTGGAAGGCGTGCTCGACGCGACCGACGCCAAAGAGTTAGGGCACAAGATCGAAGAGAGCGAGTTCGCCGCCAGCCTGATGCATCGCACCCGCGACGTCACGCGTCGTCTCAAGCTGGGCGCGCCCAAGTTGGACGGCCGCGGCCTGGCCTCGGATCCAAACACCGTCGCGGAATATCTCGACAACACTCTAGCCGCGGAGCGCGTGCCGGAGTTCGAGACGATCTGCCTGGAGTCAGACGTCCATCTGGCCGAGGTCGCCTCGGTGCATCAGATTCTGGCGCTCGTCTTGGGAGCGCAGGCCGAGTTCGATCCCAAGATGCGTCGCCGCATGTACAAGATGGTTGAAGAGGCGGACGCGGTGGAAGCGGAGTTGGCCGCGCCGCGAGCGGCGCAGCATGCCGTGGCCGTTGCTCCGCATAAGCCAGCAAAGCCGCGTCGCCGGCCAGAAGTGCCGGACTACCTGCGCCAGGCGGTTGGTCGACGTAATTATGTGCCGCTGGTCTTGGCCGCGGCCGTGCTGGTTTGCGCTGCGGCCGCCGCGCTACTGATAATCGATTTTAGTGGAAGTGGAACGCCCGTCGCGGATCGCGGTCAGAGCAAAGGCGTCGCGCAGACCGACGATTCAAAAGCGGGCGAACCTGCCGGCGCGACCACTGTGGATCCAACGCGGAAGCAAGGGGACGCGGCCATCGCGCCAGTTCCTGACGTGGCAAACGGCGAGGCAGGAACGCGCACGGATGGGACTGCAAATCAAGAAGCGACCGAAGAGGGCGGATTGATGCCAGACGATCGGGGCGTTCCGCCGATCGACATCCCTGGCGCTACGCCAGCGGAATCTGTACCGGCCGATCCGGCGGGCACGCCCGCAGGCGCTGACGTGATGCCGCTAACGGACGACGAGCCGCAGCCGCCTCCGGCGGACGCCAGTATTCCGGGCTCGACACCTGCCGGCCCTCGTTCGCCTTTTGATAATGTGCCCGAGGAGTTCCGGACCGACCTGCCGCCGTTGCCAGGCGAAGGCGCGGCGCCAATGCCCGCCGGACGCCCCACGGCGCTTGATGATCCGGCGCTACGACCGGGCGCTGCGACCCCCGGCGCAGTCGGAACGGGCCGCGACATGCCCGCCAAGGGGACGGCGCCCGCCGCATTGGACGATCCTGCTCTGAAGCCGGCGGGCGAAGAGCCTGCCCCGGCTGCGGAGGTCGCTGGCCAAATCGTCGGCCGCCTGACGAATGACAGCGAGATTTTGCTCCGGCCGGATGGCGCGGAGAACGCTTGGGTCCGCCTTTCGACGCGCGACGCGCTCGCTGGCGGCAATGAGCTGATTGCCCTGCCGACCTATCGGCCTAGCATCAGCTTCAATACCCCC
>Ga0105047_10010084_pt1 | contig 15472 bp, 15 predicted proteins | sample MAT04_FD_78384 | JGI IMG/M metagenome (GOLD analysis project Ga0105047, IMG submission 78384) | Freshwater microbial communities from Lake Fryxell liftoff mats and glacier meltwater in Antarctica - MAT-04 (megahit assembly) | ecosystem: Environmental > Aquatic > Freshwater > Ice > Liftoff... | reverse complement strand
CGCCTGGCCGAGCACGTTGTTGATCTTGTGCGAGCCGGTGTGGTTGAGGTCTTCGCGCTTCAACGCAAGGCGGATGCCCAGTTGGTCGCTGAGGTTTTTGCACTCGGTGAGAATCGACGGTCGGCCGGCGTAGGTGCGCAGCAGATGGTCGAGCTCGGCGCGGAACACGGGGTCGGCCCAGGCATCGACGAAGGCCGCTTCCAGCTCCTGGCACGCAGGCACCAGTGTCTCGGGAACGAAGCGACCACCGAATTCGCCGAAGCGACCGGTGTCCGACGGCGGGGCCATCAATGACATTGCAAACTCCTGTCGTTGGGAAAATAGTGGGGAAACAGTGGGGGAACAGTGGGGCGAAACCGTTTGGCGGGGGGACTACAACTCGTCGTCGGCCCAGTCGTACGGCATCACGTCGGGGCCGAGGTGCTGCGCCGGGGCGGCAGCACGAGCCCGCTCGATGAACGCCTTGACCTTGAGCGCATCTTTCTTGCCAGGCGACTTCTCGACGCCCGATGCCACGTCTACACCCCACGGGCGAGTGATGCGAACTGCTTCTGCAACATTGTCAGGATCCAGTCCACCGGCGAGGATGATCCGCGGGCCTTGCGCCACTTCGTCGACCAACGTCCAGTCGAAGACCTGTCCCGAGCCGGGCTTGGGCCCCTCGACCATGACGAGATCGGTGCCGAACTCGTTGGCTCGGCGGGCATCGGGCGACCCGGCCACCACCACCTTGATGACCCAGCGAATGCTGGCGGCAACGTCGGCAACCATGCCGGGTGTCTCGTGGCCATGCAGCTGCGCGGCTTTGAGGCCCGCCCGATTCACGGTGTCGATGACGCGAGACGGGTGCTCGTCGCGGAACACACCAACGGTCAGGATCTCGGGCGGCAACCGGCGGGTGATGTCGTACACCTGCTGCGCGGCGACCTGCCGTGGCGATGGGGCGAAAATGAATCCGACCGCGTCGGCGCCCATAGCGACGGCGAGGAGGGCGTCGTCCTCGTTGGTGATTCCGCAAATCTTCACGAACATGCAGTGCCACGGTATCCCCACCGGCCCGCCTGCAGCGGTATCCGTTTCGCCGACCGCACGGCTAGCCGGCGATGAGGCCCCGAATGGCCGCGGCCGGATCGCCGCTGGTGACCAGCGTTTCGCCGACGAGCACGGCGTGATAGCCGGCCGCGTACAACGACGCACCATCGGCGCGGCCGCGAACGCCACTCTCGGCCACACGCACCACGCCAGCTGGCATCACACCGGCCATGCGGACTGCACGCTCGTGGTCGACCTGAAACGTGACCAGATCGCGCTGGTTGACGCCCACCAGCGTCGCCCCGGCAGCGAGCGCGACATCCAGCTCTGCCTCGTCGTGAATCTCGACGAGGCAGTCGAGACCGACCGCCTCGGCCAGCCGGTGTAGCTCGATCAGCTCGCGATGCTCGAGCGCCGCGGCTATCAAGAGCACGCAATCTGCGCCCATCAGCCGGGCATCGACCACATCGCGCTCGCAGACCGTGAAGTCCTTGCGGAGCACGGGCAGTGAACACGCGGCCCGTGCAGCTTGGAGGTCGGCCACAGAACCGCCGAACGACTCCTCGTCGGTCAGCACCGACAGACACGAGGCACCGCCGCGCTCATAGTCGCGAGCCAACGCCGTCGGGTCGAGACCGGCGTTGAGGTCGCCCTTCGACGGCGAACGCCGCTTGACCTCGCTGATGACCGCCAGGTGCGAGACGTGCGCCAGCGCCTCGCGAAAGCCCCTGATGGGCGCCATTGCCAAGGCCTGCTCGACCATGGGCGCCAGCGGACGAACGTCCAGCGCGGCAGCGCGACGATGACGGGCGATGATGGTGTCGAGATATGTAGCCATCAGCGACCGAGTCGGTACTTCAGAGGCCCTTGCCGGTGACCGGAGCGAGGAACCGCATCTCCGGACGGCCGGCCATGAACGGCGCGAGCGAAGGGCCGAAGGCCTTGAACCAGTCCGCACTGGAGTGCGCGATGAGCGCGGCCTGCTCGGTGTACAGCTCGTAGACGAACAGCGCGTCCGGGTCTGCCTCCTCCTCGTGGAGGATGTAGACGAGCGTGCCGTCCTCGGATTGCACGTTGTCGACCGCGACCTGGAATGCCTGGGCGGCCTCGGCGCGCACGCCGGGCTTGAGCGGGAGACGAACCCACACTGCGACTTTGCTCATCGTTGCACTCCTTCGAAAGCTGACGGCACCGGACGATGCCCGGCGGGCACGGTAGCAGCGTGGCAGCATGAGCCGATGGCCGAAGCTGAGCGCACTCTCGTTGTCGTCGAGGACGAGACGAACATCGCCGACCTTCTGGACCTGTACCTGCGCGATGCGGGTTTCCGAGTGCTCCAAGCGTCGTCCGGTGAACGCGGACTCGAGTTGATCGATCAGCACCGCCCCGCATTGGTCGTGCTGGACATCGGGCTCCCCGACATGGATGGCTTCGAGGTCTGCCGCCGCGTCCGCGCCAAGAGCAATGTGCCGGTGCTGTTTCTCACGGCCCGCGATGGAGAAATCGACCGCATCCTCGGGCTCGAGCTGGGCGCCGACGACTACGTCACCAAGCCGTTCAGCCCTCGCGAAGTCGTGGCCCGAGTGAAGGCAATCCTTCGTCGCGGTCAGCCCGATGCACGCGACGACCACGACGTGATCAACATCGGTGACGGCTATCAGGTGGACACCACGCGCCGCGAGGCTCGTTGCAAGGGAGAGGCCATCGCGCTGGCCACGCGCGAGTTCGACCTGGTCGCCCACATGGCCCGCAACCAAGGGATCGCGCTCTCGCGGCAACAACTGCTGGACAGCGTGTGGGGTGCCGACTGGATTGGCGACGACCGCACCGTCGATGTACACGTGCGCCAACTGCGCAAGAAGCTGGGCGACGACCTCCCGCTGGCAACAGTGTGGGGCATCGGCTATCGGTTGGGCTAACACAATGCTCACACTTTCCAGCAAGGGTTGCCGTCGATGACACGGCGACTCGCAACGGTGATTGTCAGCGTCGTGATCGCCACGTTGCTGCTCGCGGGCGCAGGAACACTGCTGCTGTCGGCGGCGCGTGCCCGCACCACGACCGTCAACGAGCTGCGCGCTCAGGCCGAGCAGATGGCCAGCAACATCGATGAGGTGCTTGACCTCGACGAGTCGTTGACGGCCGCCGAACAGGCACGGCAGCTGAAGAACCGGCTGCGACTCCTTGCCACGCTGCGCCAAGTCGTCGAGCTCGACGACATTTCGGTGCTGATCGTGCAACGCAACGGCCAGATCCAGGGCAACCTGCCGACCTCGTTGAGTTTTGACGACCTTCAGCTGGAGATGCTCGCCACTGGGCAGTCCACAGCGGACAACCGAGGCAAGCTTGCATATGCCGCGGCACCGGTAGCTGGACCGGCCGGGCGTCAGTACATCGTGGTGGCGACTCGGCGCATCGACCCGGGCCTGGGGCCCTCGTTCCGCCTCTTTGTGTGGGCCTCCGGCGCGACCATTCTGCTCGCCTTCGGCGCCGCCTTTCTCCTGGGTCGTCGGCTGAGCAAGCCCATCCGGGAGGCGTCGGCAGCGACACAACAGATCGCGGCGGGGCACCTCGGCACACGGCTTGTTGAGCCGCCTGCCCACCACCACGATGAATTGGCCGAGCTGTCCCGAAACGTCAACAGCATGGCAATCGCGCTGGAACGCTCACGCACTCTGGAGCAGCAGTTCCTGCTGTCCGTCAGTCATGATCTCCGCACTCCGCTCACATCCATCCGGGGCTATGCGGAGGCGATCGACGACGGCAACGTCGACCCCAAGCGCGCCGCCGCCGTGATCCGAGCCGAGTCCGCACGCCTCGAACGACTGGTCGCCGACCTTCTGGACCTCGCCAAGCTGCAGGCGCGAGCGTTCACCTTCGCGATTGGCCCCGTCGACCTGTCGTTCGCGGTGCACACGGCAACCGATGGTGCCGCCGGCTCGCTACCGGGCATCACGTTCCTTCCGGTTACGAGCGGTCCGCTCACCGTGCGCGCCGACCCCGACCGCCTCGCGCAAGTCCTGGCCAATCTCGTCGAGAACGCTGGCAAGTACGCGCGCAGCATCGTGGTCGTTTCGGCTCGTGTGGAGGGCGAGTGGGCGGTTCTGACTGTCGACGACGACGGTCCTGGCATCGCACCGCACGACCTCCCCCACGTGTTCGAGCGCCTCTACGTTGCGCGTGATCGTCCGGAACGCCGCGAGAACTCCAGTGGTCTCGGCCTCGCCACTGCGCGCGAGCTCGTCATCGCGATGGGCGGCGAGGTCGCCGCCGGCGCCGCGCCGAATGGTGGCGCCCGTCTCTCGTGCCGACTGCCACTGGGCAGTGAGAGGCGGTACGGTTCGGGGATGGCCATCTCGCGCAAGTCCGAAGCCCCCGCAGGCGTCACCAACGCATCGGGTGAACCAGAAATCGTGCTCGAGCTCGACGGATTGGTGCTGTCGATGAAGCCGCCGGCAGCGCCGTCAGAAACCCAAACGGGCGCTGATCTCAGCAAGTAGCGAATCGATTGGCACCCGCACCTGGTCGGTTGTGTCACGTTCGCGAATGGTGACGGCGCCGTCTTCCAACGAGTCGAAGTCGACAGTGACGCAAAGGGGCGTGCCGATCTCGTCTTGGCGGCGATACCGCTTGCCGATGGCCTGCGTCTCGTCGTAGTCGACCATGTAGCGCTCGGCCAGGGTGGCGTAGAGCTGGCGTGCGAGCGGAGTGAGCGTGTCCTTCTTGCTGAGGGGCAACACGGCCACCTTGTACGGAGCCAAACGAGGGTGCAGCCGCAGCACGGTGCGTGGCTCGTCGTTGATGATGTCCTCGTCGTAGGCGGCCAGCAAGAATGCAGCCATCGCCCGGTTCACGCCGGCAGCCGGCTCGATGACGTAAGGGACGTAGCGCTCGTTGGCGGCCTGGTCGAAGTAGTCCAGCTTCTGGCCGCTGTGCTGCGCGTGTTGCTTGAGGTCGTAGTCAGTGCGCTGCGCCACCCCTTCCAGCTCACCCCAGCCCCACGGGTACATGAATTCGATATCGCTGGTGCCGCTGCTGTAGTGGCTGAGCTCGTCGGCCTCGTGCGGGCGCAAGATCAGCATCTCGGCTGGGATGCCCAGGTCGATGTACCACTGCAGGCGGGCTGTGCACCAGTACTCGTACCACTGCGCACTTTCGGCTGGCGGCACGAAGAACTCGAGTTCCATCTGCTCGAACTCGCGGGTGCGGAAGATGAAGTTGCCGGGCGTGATCTCGTTACGGAAGCTCTTGCCCACTTGAGCGATACCGAACGGGGGCTTCTTGCGGCTGGTCTGCAACACGTTGACGAAGTTGACGAACATGCCCTGAGCCGTCTCGGGGCGCATGTAGACCTCGGCGCCACTGCCCTCAACAGGGCCGGCGAACGTCTTGAACATCAGGTTGAACGCGCGGGCCGCGGTGAACGAACCGGTGGCCGCGCAGTTGGGGCACACGTTGGGGTCGGTGAGGTGGTCCTCACGGAAACGCTGCTTGCACTTCGTGCAATCGACGAGCGGATCGCTGAAGTTCGCGAGGTGGCCGCTGGCCTCGAAGACCTGCGGCGGAGCAAGGATGGCAGCGTCGATCAACACGACGTCGTCGCGCTGTTGCACCATCGTGCGGATCCATGCCTCGCGCACGTTGCGCAACATGAGGGAGCCCAACGGGCCGTAGTCGTAGCTGGAGCGAAAACCGCCGTAGATCTCCGCTGACGGGTACACAAAGCCCCGTCGCTTGCAGAGATTCACGATCTGATCCAATTCGGTGGCAGCCATAGCGAGGCAAGGCTACGGGCACCCCTTCGGCAGCCGCGAAATCATTTCGGAAAAGTGCGAGGATGCAGGACCGACGGGGGTCTACACCGCAACAAGCGAGAGGAGCAGATCATGATCGGTTGCAGCAAACAGTTGGCGTTGTCGGTGGTTGCTTTTTCAGGATTGATGGTCAGTTGCAGCGACAGCGAGTCGATCGGGTCGGGAGCCCAGTCCAGCACGGTGGACCTGGCCACGACGACGACATCGCCGTCAGTCGCAACCACCACCACATCGGCGGTGACGACAACGTCGGCCGAGGCCACCACTTCCGCCCCCTCCCCCACGGTTGTCCTGCCTGTGCCACCCACCACCACTGCGGCTGGCGCCTGTGATGGGGCCGACGGAATTGCCCCCGGCGCCGCGATCGGCACGGTCCTGCGCGGCGACATCGACGGCGACCTGCTGGACGACACGGTCACCGCGTACAGCCTCGACGGCACACCTCGCGTGCACGCGTTTCTCGCAACCGGCGGCCACAGCGACGCTGAAGTTCCCATCGGCTTTGCCGAGCGTGTCTCCATCAGTTTCGAAGACTTCGACGACGCGCTCGGAGCGCCTACCAAACCGCCCGTCGCCGTGCTGGCAGTTGGCCCAACGAAGGCGGGCACGGCTCAGTTCACGTTCCTCACACTCACCCCGCAATACTGCATCCGGCCGTGGCACCTCGATGGCGCGGGAATGTTCGTCGGGCGCATCTCAGCGGAGGGTCCGTACGAAGGTCTGTCGTGCGAGACTGCTGCCGGCAACCGCTACTACGCGCTGAACTCCGCCGAACAGGCGGTGCCGGGCGGCGCCTGGACGATCACGCAAACGGTCATCAACCACGACTTCACCACGGTGCTGTTCGACCCGCCGCTAGCCCCGATCACTCTGCCCGATGGCCCCGATGTGCAGACGATGTACGGCGATTTCTACGGTTGCGACACCCCGGCGATGTTCCCGTGAACCGTCGGGCATTCATTGTCGCTGTCGGTCTCACGGCGCTGCTCTCCTTGATGGCGTCGTGCAGCAACTCGAAGACGGTCGGCAGTGGAACCACCATCGCCGCAACTACCTCGGACACTGTCGTCGAGACCCTGCCCGCCATCGACACAGCAACGACGACACTCCCCGAAACCACCACGACGGCGGCGGCGGCCACGACTACAACCGCCGCTGCGGCCGCTGAGCTCGTGCTGCGGGATTCGGGAGTCGGCTCCTTTGCGCTGGGCGACGAGGCGGGGCCTGTCATCGACGGCCTGTCGTCCGAACTTGGCGCCCCTGTCCGTGACGAATCCGCTGACTACCCGGTCGCTGATGGCCTCGGCGAGTACACCACCGCCGACGGCGAAATCGGGTTCGTAGCGCCGATGGGCCGGACTGTCTGTTGGTCGATCAATCTGTGCGCTGAGTTCGGCGGCGGCAATACGGCCTCCATGTCATTCACCGGTTGGACCTATACCAACGACCCCACTTCGTCGTTGTCCTCCGCGAGCGGTGGAACTATCGGTGCTCGGTGGAGCGACCTGCCTGCGCTCGACGTCGACGAGGGCGGCTGCTATTCAGTGGGCAGCGGCACCATCGACGGCATTCGAGTGTCGCTCGAGTCGTCTGGGGATCCGTTCAGTTCGTTCGATGATGCCGGCAACTACGTCGCAACCGTGCCCGACGCTGCCGACGTGACCGTCACCTCGATGGAAACCGGCAAGTCCCCCATCTTCCTCTTCGGCGACTGCTGACCGACGAACTGAGCGAGCACGCTGGCACGGAATGTTGCCCAGGCGTTGAGATTTCGGGCCAGCGTCGCGGGTCGGTGCTAGTGCGTTTCGAACATGGCGACGGTGCGAAGGCGCCGCTCGATGTGATGCTCCAACGCACGGGTGGCGTGGGTTGCGACTTCGTGAGTGGTGCGTGAGACGGGTGTTTCGAGCGCGTCGTTCAGGCGACCGCCCAGGATCATCCTCATCAGTTCCAACGCCGGTTCGCTGAGTGGCGCACCGGTTCGGCAGGTGCGGCACAACGCGCCGCCCTGGTCCATGTCGAACGCGATCAGCGGGCCGGGCTCGCCGCAGCGCACACACTCGTCCAGCTCGGGGCGCACACCCTCCGCCGCGAGGAGCTTCCAGAAGAACGCAGGAACCACCAACGAACCGCCACGCTCGCCGATCGTGCGCAGCGCACCCACCACCATGCGATACAGCTGCGCGTTCGGCTCGCGGTCCAGCGACATCTGGTCCGCTGCTTCCAGCACGGCAATGCCGGAGGTGAGGTGATCGAGGTCGACCACCATCGGCGCCAGCGACTCGACGGCCTCGGCCTGGCTGATGATGTCGAGCTCGCGACCCTGGGCCAGCAGCAGCCGCACATGGCTCATTGGTTCCAGTCGACCACCGAAGCGCGACATCGTCTTACGCACGCCCTTGGCGACGGCGCGCACCTTGCCGTGATGCTCGGTGAGCAGCACGACGATTCGGTCCGCTTCACCCAACTTGTAGGTGCGCAACACGACCGCCGTGTCGCGATAAAGATGGCTGGCCACAGCCGTCGCCTAGTCGATGCCGCCGAAGCGACGATGACGACGGGCGTACGAGCCAATGGCTTCGTCGAGGTGACCGGGCGCGAAGTGCTGCCACGTGGTGTCGACGAACACCAACTCGCTGTACGCCAGTTCCCAGACCAACGAGGGTGGCATGCGGTGCTTGGCGCCGACGACCACGACCAGGTCGGGGTTGACCAGTGCCGGTGCGTTGAGAGCCGCGTCGATCGATGCCTCGGTGATGGCCTCGCCGGCCTCTTGGAGATCTGCGACGACACGGGTGAGTCGGGCGCGACCATCATCGTCAGGCCGAGCGACCGCAACGCAGGTACCGACAATGGCCTCGTGTGTGGGCACTGCGGCAGCCTGCGCGTCGTCGTGAGACCCGAACGGACGCACCGTGAGCCAACTGGCACCCACATGGTCGGCGACCTTGCCCCACTCGTCCAGCCGGTTGGCCCACTGATCAGCAGGGAGTTCCGCCCATTCCGCGAGCGTGCCCCCGACAACCATGACATGGCGAAGTGACACCCCCTCGGGGGTAGCGGCGTTCATGCCGCCATTGTCCCACGCCGCCGACACGTTTGTGGGCACGGTCGCTCGTTTCGTGCCCGCCATGCCAACTGCCGTGACAACTAGAGTGCTGAGCCGTGACCACCGCCTCCTCCGCAGACACGCCACTGGTACACGTGGCATGCATCATGGATGGCAACGGGCGATGGGCGAAGCGAAAGCACCTGCCCCGCACCGAGGGCCACACCGAGGGCGAAGAGAACCTGGCCCGGTTGGTTCGTGTGGCCGTCACCCGCAACGTCGGATGGCTGACCGTGTTTGGGTTTTCCACGGAGAATTGGGTGCGGCCGCGTACCGAGGTGCGCCACATTCTCGGGCTGCACAAGAAGCTGTTCGGTCGCGTTGCCGAGCTCAACGAGCTCAACGTCCGCATCCAGTGGATGGGCAGGCCGTTCGACAGCCCCGATGCACGCACGCCGAAGTACGTGCAGCGCGCGATTCGCAAGGCGGTCGCCGACACAGCACAGAACACGGGGATGGTGCTGACGGTTGCATTCGACTACGGCAGCCACTCCGAGCTGGTGCATGCCGCAGTCGCTGCCGCGGCAGAGGGTCCGATCGACCAGGCCGCGATCGAGCGCAATCTGTATCTGCCTGAGTTGCCGCCTGTCGACGTGATGGTGCGCACCTCGGGAGAGCTGCGCATTTCGAACTTCATGCTGTGGCAGAGCGTGGGCGCCGAGGTGTACTTCACCGACCGCCCGTGGCCCGACTTCGATGGTCATGAGCTGGATGCTGCACTCGCACTCGTGGCTTGATCTGCGATGAGCTACCTGCCTGCGGGCGACTTCGCATCGTGGCTCATCGAGATCCGCGAGGCCATCGAAGGTACGGGCACCACCGACGTGCCGTGCGGCACCTGTGTTGCATGCTGCTCGTCGTCGCAGTTCGTGCACATCGCTCCGGATGAACGCGACGCGCTCGCCCACATTCCAAAGACACTGCTATTTCCCGCGCCACGCATGCCTCGTGGTCACGTGCTGATGGGTTATGACGAGCAGGGTCGATGCCCCATGCTGCGCGCAGAAGGCTGCTCGATCTACGAGCACCGACCGCGCACCTGCCGCACATACGACTGCCGCGTGTTCCCCGCAGCCGGCGTCCTGCCCGCCGAGCCTGACAAGGTGATGATCACCGAGCAGGCTGCACGGTGGCAGTTCTCGGTCGAGGGCCCGGCGGCTATTGGAGCGGCGGCCGCAGTGCTCGCTACGACCGTGTTCATTCGTGAACGCGGCGCCGAGCTTGGTGAGGTCGCGCCACACACGAGCACCCAGCTGGCCGTGGCCGCAGTCCGCGTGCACGACCTGTTCATCAACAACGAACCGTCGGTGCCCGAGGTGCAAGTTCGTTTGACCCGCCAGCGCTAGGAGGAACCATCGCAACCCACGGCGGTCGGTTGTCGAGGACCGCCAGCGCGATGGAGTCAGCGACAGCACGATCACCTGGTTGTAGCGAACGCAGTTCCAGCGTGAAGGCTGTCGGCACCGTGATCGTCGGAGACCTCACCGCGCCCGCTCGTGAATGTTGTCGTGGCGGTCCAACCGATGCGCGACCTCGCCCCAGACGTACAGCCTTGCATCCACGCCGCCATGCTGCCACAGCTGCTCAGCGCATAGCGACAGCTCTGCGCTACTTCGGCAGCTGAGCAAGCGGTTCAGCTGAACCGGTCACAGAGCGAACCGCAATCTCGGCGCCTCCGACGGTCACAATCTCAATCGGTGAGCCAGGTAGCGCACGGCGGTAGTTCCGCGATTCTCATTCTGTGGTACGCCACAGACGAACGTATTTCTGTGGTGTGCCACAGACGCTGAAGGACGCAGCGAGACCCGCGGCCAATGCCCGGTACGGCGCTCGCCTGCAAGCACCTGACGGAGCTTCTGCTCCGTTGGTTGACAGGAGCGCCACCGGCGGTTACCAACCTGCACAAGCAGGTGCCGACGCCCGAGGAGTCAGGGTGGAGTGCTGGTCGCTGAGTAGCGTGGCTCGCGTGACTCGACCAAATCTCGACGCCCTGTGAGCAAGGACGTCGCCGAGGGTCTCGCCCGAGTCGTTGCAGCACTTCCCGCAGCGGAGGATCGGCCTGGGCAGCGCGAGATGGCGCTCGCGGTTGCGGATGCCATCGCCAGCGGCAAGCACCTCGTCGTACAGGCGGGTACTGGCACCGGCAAGACGCTCGGCTACCTCGTGCCCGCGATTCTCGCTCGGAAGCGCGTCGTGGTCGCGACTGCGACCAAGGCACTGCAGGACCAACTGGCAGCCAAGGATCTCCCGTTCCTGGAGGCGCATCTCGGTATTCCGTTCGATTGGGCGGTCCTCAAGGGCCGCAGCAACTACGTGTGCATGCAGCGCGTGCGCGAAGTCCAGGGCGCTGACAAGGGCCAGCTGGAGATGGAAGAGTTCGCAGCCGCGACCAAGGTGGAGATCAATCGGCTCGTCGCGTGGTCGGGCACGACGGACACGGGCGACCAGGCGTCGCTCGACTGGGCGCCCAGCGACAAGGCGTGGCAGGCCGTCAGCGTGGGCAGCGACGAGTGCCCCGGTGCCACTCGCTGTCCAATGGGTTCGGTCTGTTTCGCCGAAGCCGCCCGTGCGAAAGCATCGGTGGCCGATGTTGTCGTCGTCAACATGCATCTCTACGGACTGCACGTCGGGAGCGGCGGAATGCTGCTGCCCGAGCACGACGTCGTCGTCATGGACGAGGCGCACCAGCTGGAAGACATCATGAGCGACACCGTTGGTGTGCAGGTCGCGGGCGGTCGTTTCAGCACTCTGACGGCGGCGTTGAAGCGCATCATCGACGACCCCAAGTTGGTCGGCGGCGTCGCCGAGTCGTCCCTGCTCGTTCGCGATGCGCTCGTGCCGTTCCTGGGTCAGGGGCTGAAGCGGCCCTTTCCCGAACCCGTGCAGTCAATGCTCGTCGCGGTGCGCGGTCGGGTACAGAAGGCTCTGACCGCGCTGGCGGCAATTGACTCGACGGTTGAGGACGCCAAGGCCCGCAAGATGCGCGCCCAACAGCTGGCGACCCGATTGCAGGACAGCATCGACCTCGCGCTGAACGACCGCGAAGGCTTCGTGGCCTTCGTCAGCGGCGGCCCCGACTACCCCAAGCTGGAGATCGCTCCGCTGGAAGTTGGAGGCGTATTGAACAACGGCATCTGGTCGCAGCGCACTGCCATCCTTGCCAGTGCGACCATTCCCGCGTCGCTCGGCGCCCGCGTCGGGCTACCGCCGAGTGGGTTCGAGGAGATCGACGTGGGCAGCCCCTTCGACTACGAGCACAACGCAATGCTCTATTGCGCCATCCACATGCCCGACCCGCGCTCCCCCGCATTCGGGGCGGCTGTGCACGACGAACTGGCGGCGCTGATCACCGCTGCCGGCGGCCGCACACTTGCGTTGTTCACCAGCTGGAAGGCGATGGATGCTGCGGCGGAAGCCTTACGACTCGAGGTGGACGTGCCGATCTTCACCCAGCGCGACCTGCCCAAGACGGCGTTGGTGAAGGCATTCAGCGAGGACGAGCATGCGTGCCTGTTCGCGACCGCGGGGTTCTTCCAGGGCGTCGACATTCCCGGCCGCACGCTCAGCCTGGTGGTCATCGACCGCATCCCATTCCCGCGCCCCGACGATCCGTTGCTGTCGGCACGACGCGACCTGCTCGGCGCTGCCGCGTTCGGTCAGATCGATCTGCCCCGAGCGTCGATGCTGCTCGCACAAGCGACGGGTCGTCTGATTCGTACGGCCACCGATCGTGGCGTCGTCGCCGTGATGGATCCACGACTCGGCAAGGCCAACTATCGCTGGGACGTCGTCAAGGCGCTGCCCCCGATGAAGCGCACTCGCCACCGCGCCGAAGCCGAGGCGTTCCTCCGCGAAATCACCACCAGCTGACACGGCCACTCGGGTGGCGAGCTCAACTGGGCCTTCCCAGAACGGTACGTACGGCTCTGAGAGGGTTCAGTCGCCTGCTACCCGAGCTCGCCCGGCGCTGAGCCACCGGCAACCAGGTGGCTACAGTCGGTCGTGTGGCTGAACTTGTGCACTGCACCGTGGAGGGCGGGGTCGCCACGATCACGCTCGACTCGCCCGCCAATCGCAACGCGTTGTCGCGCCAACTCGTCACCGAGCTCAACCAGGCACTCGACCGGTGCGCCGAACCCGACGTGCGGGCCGTGGTACTCACCCACTCGGGTCCCGTCTTCTGCTCCGGCGCCGACCTGAAGGAGCGAGCGTCGGGCACGCAGGAAGCGCAGGCGGCCGGTAACCCAATGGCGAACGCGATGGGGCGCCTGGCTTCGATGAGCGCGATCACCATCGCCGCGGTCAATGGCCCGGTGCGTGCAGGCGGTGTCGGGCTGATGGCCGCCTGCGACCTCATCGTCGTCCATCGCGACGTGACGTTCGCCTTCACCGAGGTGCGCATCGGGGTCGCTCCCGCGATCATCAGCGTGCCCATCCTCGCCCGCTGCGGCTGGAGCAAGTTGGCCGCACCGTTCCTCACTGGCGAGACGTTCGACGCCGAAGCCGCAAGGGACATGGGCCTGATCACGCATGTCGCCGACGACGTCGGTGATGCGGTCGCGACCTTGGTGAAGGGCATCCTCGCCGGCGCACCGAAGGCCGTTGCCGCCAGTAAGCAACTGCTGCGCAAACCGTCGGCGTCGTACGCCGAGATGGCTGTACTGAGCGAGTCGCTGTTCCGTTCGGATGAAGCGGCAGAAGGCATGCAGGCCTTTGCCGAGAAACGGCCACCGTCGTGGGCGGCGCCCGCCGGAGACACAGGAGTCTGAGATGCCCGTGCTGCCAGATCGCGTGAACCCGACCAGCGAGGCCTATCTCGCCAACCGAGCCGCCCTGCAAACGCAAGTGGATGGCCTCGACGAACAGCTGCGCACCGTCAACCTCGGCGGTGGCGAGAAGTACGTCGCCCGCCACCGTCAGCGCGGCAAGATGCTGGTCCGCGCGCGAATCGAGGCACTACTCGACCCAGGCTCGCCGTTCCTCGAACTCGCATCGCTGGCCGCGTACGGCAGCCAGTTCCCTGTGGGGGCCGGCACGGTCGCAGGAATCGGCGTGGTCGAAGGCGTCGAGAGCATGATCGCCGGCAGCGACCCTACGATGCGCGGCGGCGCGAGCAACCCGTACACGTTGAAGAAGAGCCTGCGGATCGGCGAGATCACCGCAGAGAATCGGCTGCCAACCATCGCGCTCACCGAATCCGGAGGCGCCGACCTGCCGACGCAGAGCGAGATCTTCATCCCCGGAGGCCGTGGTTTCCGCGATATCACGCAGGCATCAGCCGCAGGCATTCCGCAGGTGTCGCTGGTGTTCGGCAACTCCACCGCCGGCGGCGCCTACGTGCCGGGTATGAGCGACTACGTGGTGATGATCAAGGAACGCTCGAAGGTGTTCCTGGGTGGGCCGCCGCTCGTCAAGATGGCCACCGGCGAGGACAGCGACGACGAGAGCCTCGGCGGCGCGGAGATGCACGCTCGAATCAGCGGCCTCGCCGACTACTTCGCGATCGACGAGATGGACGCGATTCGTCTCGGCCGACAGATCATCAAGCGCATCAACCATCGCAAGCGTGGCCCCGGCCCACGCGGTGAAGGTCGGCCACCGAAGTACGACGTGGAGCACCTGCTGGGCATCCCGACCGCTGATCCGAAGGTTCCGTTCGACCCGCGCGACGTCATCGCCCGCGTCGTCGACGACAGCGACTTCGATGAGTTCAAGCCGCTGTATGGCACATCGCTGGTCACCGGCTTCGCCGAACTGCACGGTTACCCGGTCGGCATCCTCGCCAACCACCACGGCGTGCTGTTCAGCGAGGAGAGCGAGAAGGCGGCGCAGTTCATCCAGCTGGCCAACCAGATCGACACGCCACTCGTCTTCCTGCAGAACACCACCGGCTACATGGTGGGCAAGGACTTCGAGCAACGCGGCATCATCAAGGACGGCGCCAAGATGATCAACGCCGTCTCCAACAGTCGGGTGCCGCACCTCACCGTCAACATGGCTGCGTCGTACGGCGCCGGCAACTACGGCATGTGCGGCCGAGCGTTCGGCCCCCGGTTCCTGTTCGCTTGGCCGAACGCGAAGAGCGCCGTGATGGGCCCGGCTCAGCTGGCCGGAGTGATGAGCATCGTCGGCCGCGAGTCGGCGGCCAGCATGGGTCGGCCGTTCGACGAGGAAGCGGATGCTGCGATGCGAGCGATGATCGAAGACCAGATCGAGCGTGAGTCGCTGGCCATGTTCATGAGCGGCAAGGTGTACGACGACGGCATCATCGACCCACGCGACACACGGACGGTGCTGGGCATGTGCCTGAGCGTCATCGACAACCAACCGATCGAGGGAACACGCGGCTACGGCGTGTTCCGGATGTGATGACGATGAAGCCGACCATTCCCATCCACACAGTGCTCGTCGCCAACCGCGGCGAGATCGCCCGCCGCGTGTTCCGCACCTGCCGCGAGCAGGCAATCGCGACGGTCGCCGTGTTCAGCGACGCAGACGAGCACGCACCGTTCACCGG
>Ga0105047_10010082_pt1 | contig 15473 bp, 8 predicted proteins | sample MAT04_FD_78384 | JGI IMG/M metagenome (GOLD analysis project Ga0105047, IMG submission 78384) | Freshwater microbial communities from Lake Fryxell liftoff mats and glacier meltwater in Antarctica - MAT-04 (megahit assembly) | ecosystem: Environmental > Aquatic > Freshwater > Ice > Liftoff... | reverse complement strand
ATTTGGTGAAGCGGTAACAGAGTTACCGCACTCCAAATTTTGATTTAAGAATAGTTTTTTAAGGTCGTGGTTAACTGTTTATTGTTTTGGCATAAGCCAAAGCCGAGTCAAAGTCTTTATGCAGAAATTTTAAACCAGTGAGTTCTTCGATGTTAAATTTTTGGAAGAGTTTGGTATATTTTTCATCAAGATCGGAAATAAGAAATTGAATGCCTTTAGACTGGCATTTTAAGGCAAATTTTTTGATGGCACGAAGGCCCGTTAAATCGATTAGGGGGGTTTTATTAAGACGCAGGATAAAAACTCTGGGGTTTTTATCTAATTGTTTAAGCACTTCATCTAAAAGATCGGCCACACTATAGAAAAATGGACCTGCAATCTCAATTACGACCAGATCTTCCGGTAGATCGTAAGGTATTGAATCATTTTGTGTAGATTCATGATTATTTTCATAGATTAATTTTTTATAAATCTTTACAGATGTTTCATTTGTCATCTTCCTTATAAAGTCCATTGCCGCCAAGATGATACCAACTTGTACAGCTGTTGAAAGATTGATCAAAACAGTTAAAGAAAATGTGGTTAAAAGAATAACCGCATCCATTTTATTTCCTTTTATAATTTCTACAAAATGAGCAAGCTCACTCATGTTCCATGCAATAAAAATTAAAACGCCTGCAAGGGCTGCAAGTGGGATTTTTCCTGCAACTTCTGAGCAAAAAAGCATTAGAAGCAGAACTGTTAATGAATGAATCATGCCTGCAACAGGAGTTTTTGCCCCAAATTTGATATTGGCAGCCGTACGAGAGATAGCACCCGTAGCCGGAATGCCTCCAAAAAGAACTGAGCCGATATTTGCAAAACCCATGGCAACAAGTTCCATGTTTGATCTATGTTTTGTTCCAATGAGGGCATCGGCAACAGAGGCTGATAAAAGAGATTCTATAGCGCAAAGTAAAGCAATTGTGATGGCATCAGGAAAGACATTTTTGAAAAGTTCATAAGAGAAAAATGGCAGGGTTATGTAGGGAAGTCCTGTGGATATTTTACCAAATTTTGAAACTACAGTTTCAATCGGTAATCCAAAAAAATGTGTGGCTAGTGTTGCCAAAACAATGGCAAAAACGGGTCCTGGCCATTTTGGAAGAAAATGTCGTAGAATAAAAATAAGGATTAACGTTGATAAGGCAACAAAGATTGCCCATATGTTCCACGTATGCACAATTTGGCAATAAAGGTCACATTTTCCAAGGAAAGTAGGTGGAACTTTATCAGCTTGCAAACCAAAAAAATCCTTAATTTGCGAAAAAACCAGTAGAAAAGCAATACCTGTTGTAAATCCTGTGGTTACGGCAAATGGAATAAATTTTAATAATATGCCAAAGCGCGCCAATCCCATGAGGATCAATAAAACGGCTGCAATAAGTGTTGCTAGTGCAAGCCCTTCATAACCATGTTTTTCAACAGTTGCGTAAATGACAACAACGAATGCACTTGTTGGTCCACCAATTTGGACGCGACTACCACCAAGCAGTGAAATTAAAAAGCCTGCAACAATTGCCGTAAACAGTCCTTTATCTGGCGCAACACCTGATGCGATTGCAAAAGCCAAACATAGGGGAAGGGAAATGACACCGACACTAATTCCTGCAAATAGATCATGAAAGAGATAATTTTTTGAATAACCTTCTTTAAAGCAACTGAAACTTTTGGGAATAAAGTCTTTATATTGAAATCCCATGAATCGTACCATCCAATCTAATTAAGGTCATACTAAACCATGATCTTTCAAATTGCGATACAATTCATCGTTAGCTTGGCATTTCGAATTATAACTTCTCGGATTTTTTTACCAGTGAGGCAGTGAGAAAGACATGAGGACAGTGAGGGACTATGAATTCAGAACCCTTTATTATACTCTTTTTTATCATAGAGCCTAATTTGATTTTTTAGAAGTGTATCTGGTTAAGAAGAAGATGAAGATAGGAGCCATGAAATCAGAGCCCCTCACTGTCCTCATGTATTTCTCACTGCCTCACTGGTAAAAAAATCTAAATTTGTAGTGCATATAGCTTTTGGAATGCTATTTCTCATTAGCCTTCTTATGTGCTCTCTTTGCTCTCTCTTGGTGAAAAATCTCACAAGCTACTTAAAGAAGAGCACCCCATTGTCCGGGCTTTCGGCAGAGAGGCCTCTTAGGAATATATAGAAAATGCCACCAAAACATTCCTCAAAGCTTCTTTGATCAACGATTGATAAAAATCTTGTAATGGCTTGTTTGTAAATATTTGCTTGGAGGTAATAGTCATTTTCCATCATGGCTTGTTTTAAATTTTCTTCACCGTAATCTTCATCAGTATCCCCAAGCCAATTGCTTTTCCAGTCAATAAAGTAATATTTATCGTCATGCATAAACATGAAGTCAATGATCCCATTCATGTATCCATTAACGTCTAACTGTGGATAAATAAATTCTTGCTCCCGATAGATTTTGTATGGATCAATGTCCTTAAATTTAAAGGAATCTAAATGACAATTTAAAAGATTAAAAAGAATTTCATTAAAGATGCTTTGCCAATTTTCAAATTTTGTCCCGTTAATAAAGGATTGGGTAAAGGAGTTGAGTTCCCTCATGTGGCTGATGTCGGTATATTTTTCAAAAGGAAACGATTCTAAAATGGAATGAAAAAGAATGCCTGTTTTTCTTCCTGTTGGAAGATTGTGTTTGTTTTTTTCTTCTAAATTAAAATCGTGAGGCATTTCAATGGGTTTAGAAGGGATATATTTTTTCTTGCAAGATTTTGTAAATGAGGTCATGTAGATCGATTCATCTAAAATCTGAACAACTTTTGGGGCTTTTAGAGTGGCATGTTGCTTTTCTTGGACTTTAAATGAAAAGCTCATCTCATTTAATTTGGAATAAGTAAATTTCAAATTAATTTTAAGCGTTTCAAGTAAAGAGATGAAATTTGTCAACTTTAAATTTTGAATGTTTTCATAGAGGCTGATTTCATGATTTCGAAACGGTTTCATCTTTGCTAAAAATAACTCCATGCAAGAGGCACTTGGAGCTTCAATTTCCTTACCTTTTAAACAAAAAGCAGCAGGAACATAAAGTCTGTATTTTGCCCGCGTCATCGCAACATACAATTGACGCAATTTTTCAGCGTCAAGCTCTTGACAATGATCCAAGTAGTTTTTTGAAGATTTGTCGTTGAGTGGCTCTAAAATAGTTTTACAATCTATTTGAACAGGGATCAGCGTGTCAGGAAGAGGTGTGCGGTTAATGAGTCCTAAAGCAAAAACAATGTCAAATTCAAGACCTTTACTTGAATGTATAGTCAATACTTTGATGGCTTCTAGGGTTGGATCTTTTAATTTTTTCATGCGATCGTCAGAATCAAAGCTTAAAATATCGAATTCTTTTAAAAAGCATAATAAATCATCAACGGTGGCTTTTGTTTGGCTTTGATGTTCATTTAAAAGTTCGCTGATTTGCAAAAGATCATCGTATATATCAGCGCCATTTTCTTTTTGCATGAGCGCTTCTGCAACGTTTAAATCGCTTAAGAAGGAACTTTTAAGAAACCCTTGAAAAAAACTTGAAAAACCAAAAGTAAAGAGCAAAGACTTCAAATAAAAGAACTTATCGAGTATGTTTTCAAAAAATAATGGATCTTTTAAAGATAAAATATCTTGGGCGGTAAATCCTATTAGCTGACTGCCAAGGGCTTTTTTTAAAGCACTCTCATCACGAGGCTGCAATATGGCGGTAAGCAATTCAATCAAATTTGGCAAAACAGCAGATTCAGACAAATTGGAAAGTCTCTGAAGCTCTAGTGCAAAGCCTTTTTCCTGCATGTAGTCAAGAATCCGTTTTGCTTGGAATTGATCTTTGACCAATATGGCCATTTGTGAAGATTTAAAACCTTGAGCTTGAAGACTTTGTATTTGATCTGCTATAAATGGAAAATAATATTTTTCAATTTCATCTATATCAAATTTATTTTGAGCTTCCGCTATAAAAAAGTGAACACTACCAAGAGTATCTGTAAAAGGGTATTCTGAAATTGATGAGGGGGATTTGACTTTTAAGAAGTCTAAAACGGCCGCAAGTTTTGGCAACTCTATAAATTCAGGACTTAAAGTTTTTTCAAATAACGCATTCAAACAGCAACTTAAAGAAGGTTGTGATCTGAAATTTGTGTCCAAAGAAAGCCTATGGTCTTCTTGAATCGTATTTGCAGCTTTTAGGTAAGTGTAAATATCTGCTTGTCTAAAGGAGTAGATGGATTGTTTAGGGTCACCCACTAAATAGATAGGTGAAAAGCCTGTAAAGAGGCCATTAAAAATTTCCCATTGAATTTGATCTGTATCTTGAAATTCATCAATAATAGCAGCTTTATACCGTTTTCTAACAGTATCAAGAAATTGCTCATTTTTTAAGGCTTCTTTCATATACTTTAAAAGGTCATCGAAGCTAAATTTTTCTTCCTCAATCAAATAATTTTGAAGCAAATTAGCCGCATCATGGGCCATACGGGCAAAAATGCATTCATAGCTACTAGCCTCTTCAACGAGGGGCAGAAGTTCTTTTTTTAATTGGGAAATAAGATCGGGGTAAAAAAGCGGTTTTTCCAGAGGTTTAACTTTGACTTTTAACTGTTTTTGATCTAATGCTTCTAAGAGATAAAGATCATTTTGAATTAAACGATCAAAATCATCTTCATCTAAAACATCCTTTTCAAAAAGATTGGCAAATTCAGTAACTTTTTCCAAACCTGTTTCGTGATTTTTTAATTTTTTGTAATTGACAATCTGATTTTCAAAATCGGCGAGGATTTTCTCTTTTTCAAAAGGGTGATTTTTGATGACTTGAACAAATTTTTGAAAAAGGTCAAAGAAATCTGTAGTTTTTTTAATTTCAAGACCTTTTAGAACCCATTTAAGAAGGGCTTTTTCAACTTTTTCAATATCGGATTTATGTTTTTTTAAAACAATATTGATTTGTGCCTGACTAAATTTTTTTGCAGTTAGCTCCGTTCTAAAAAAATTGCGGATCACATCGATTACTTCTGTATTCAATAAAGAACTATTAGTCTCTTTACAGCCCAAAGAGATACCCCCTTCAATGATATTTTCATGAAGCATTTTTGAACAAAAGGAGTGTATGGTAAATATTTGAGCATCATCAAAGGTAAAAAGAGCTGTTTTTAATTTTGAAATAGCAGACTTAATCGCTGTTTCCCCTTTTTCAAGGTGCGCTTCGATGTAATCGGGATTTTGCTCGCAATTTTTTGGATTTTTAAAAATTTGCAAAGCTTTTTCTATGTTTTGACGAATTCGTTTTTTAAGATCGGAAGTTGCAGCTTTTGTAAAAGTAACTATAAGAATTTGGTCTAAAAGAAGAGGTGTTTCATGCTCAATAAGCATTCTAACCACAATATTTTCGATGGAAAATGTTTTTCCGGTTCCGGCAGAGGCTTCTAATAAGTAACTATCTTGGACGTTTAAATTTCGGTCTAAAACATTCATTTGGTATACCATTTTTCATAAAGTTCTAAATAAAGCTCTTCAGCGTTTATTTTCCATTCCTCATTAAAACTTAAGCAAGAAAGGATTTTCCCTTGATTTCGCATCCAATGTAGGTAGTCATTATATAGGGGAGAAAAATCATTGTCTAAACTGGCATCTATTTTTTTTTGCAATGAGTCATCTTTTTGATAAACAAAATCAAATACCCATTCAGGTATTAATGGAGATGGGTTTTTTAAACCTTTAAAATAATAGGATAAATAGTTAATCAATAAATTTTGAGGCTCATCAAAAGAGTAAGTTTTAAGCGTTCCGCATTTGGCAAAAATTAAATTATTCGATGCAATTGCATATTTTTCCACAAGAATTGCAAAAACCAAAAATTGCGGCCAAATTTTAATGACATCTACTTTGTCACTTTTCGCATGTACAACTAGTCCTTGGCTACAAACATCCTGAAAACTTCCCACAATTTGAATTTGAATTTTATCTTGGTAATTCAATTTTAAGGCAGGAAGTTGCCAATCCCCATTTGGTTTCTTAAACGGTTTGTCAAAGTTTAAGCCAAATTCAATTTTAAAAAAGTTTTGGGGTAATATTTCAAGTTCTTTTAAATTATCTTTAATCGTTGTAATACCAGAAGAAATTTTTTCCATTGCCACTTGCTTGAAAACGCCTCCCGGCATAACCCCTTTTTTTGTCGCAAGGCTAAAAACATCTTTTAATTGAATGTTCAAGCTAGATTTTTTGATGATTGCAAGATTAAGCGGAGAAAGGGTAAAATCTTCATCACTTTTAAATTCAGCATCTTTATTAAGATAAATTCCAAGAGATTTATTAAAATAAGTTTTGAGTGGGTTTCTTGCAAAGCTTGAAAGCTCTTTTAAATCGATCACTAATTCGGCAAGATCAAAATTTGTTGGGGCAGTAGAGGTAAAATGAGGGACGAACTGATGTTTTTTTGTTTTTTCAAAATTGTAAAATTTTGTCGCAAGATTGTAGTTAAATGCGGAATAACTGACAAAATCGCTACCTTCTTCAAAATATACTTTGTCATAAGCGTTAAAGGGATGATTTTGAATGGCAACTTCACTAAATTTTTTATCATCTATTAAGTACCCATCATCAATTGCACTGATTAATTCTGTTATAGCCAAGGAGCTTGTCTTCAATGAAGCATCGGTTAATGAGTAACCGATATAACTTAAAATAAAATAATTTCTTGCTGAAAGTAAACTTTCTAAAAATAAATACCTGTCATAATCAGTCTTTGAAGGGCGATAATCGCAATCTCGGTTGTTTTGGCATAAATCAAGAGAGTTCTTTGAATCGGTCCTTGGAAATTCGTCCTCGTTCATGCCCATTAAGACTACGATGGAAGCGGGAATTGCCCGCATTGGCAGCATGGAACAAAAACGTACGGAATTTAATTCGGCTTCTTGGAAATCGACTCGTTCTCTGTCAAAAGCAGCTTTTAGCTTAGAATGAATAGTTTCAAAACAGAAAAGCTCCGATTTAAAATTTGTCGAATATTTTCTGAATTCATCAAATTGATTAAGCAGCAAAAGTTCATCATCATTTAATCTCAAGTCAGTTTCATCGATTCCAAAATAGCCTTGTAAAAGGCAATCAAGGTAGGATGCCCAATTTGCAAGGCTCATTTCAGTACCATCCACAAGTGTTTGCAAATCGTATTTCAAGGAATTTGACAGGGCAATAAATTTGCCTAAAACTAAAGCATCGGATGGCGCAATATTTTCAAGTGGAAGCCTTTCAAGATCGGCATTTAAGACATCATCTTCATTTTTAACAACCGCTAATGATGCGATAAAGCGTTCGATGCAATCACTTAAAGTGCCGCCCTCAATGCTTTCAACCATTTCTTGTTTGCATCCATTCATTCTTAGCCATTCGTTTCGATCATCAATGCCATGGCCCCAACGAAGATCCGCTTTAATGAGCCAAGTTTGAATGTGGCTTACATCCTCAACACTCAATTGTGCACATTTTTGAAAATAAGCCCCATTAAATAAGTTTAAAAGGGATTTGGCACAAAATTTTTCTTTTGCCAATTGAATTAAATTTAAAAATTCTCGAATCAGAGGATTTTTTGCCGGCATCTCCAAATCCATCAGATGATACTTCAGCACACTTGAATCACTTCCAAAGACTGAATGAATGTAGGGTTCATAGTCCATGATATCTGGTGCCATCACAATGATTTGATTGAGTTTGATCGGATTATCGTTTTCATTTTCACAAATGATGTTTAAAAGGTTGTCGTAAAGAATTTGAACTTCTCTGCTTTTTGAACTTGCCACATGCACTTGGATAGAGCGGTCCGATTTTGGCAATACAATTTTTTCTGCAAGGGAAGGGTTTCTAAGGAAAGTCAAATCGGCTTGTATTGCTTTTAGGAGGCTAAAACTGCCTTCTTCTGCTTCAAAATCATCAAATAAATAATCTTCATATTGAGCATGATCTTCAATGCCTTCTGAAACAACATAGTTTGATTCAGTCAAAGCTTCGCTTTCTTCAATGAGCTTTGCCATTTGCCGACCAATCTTGCCAAAATTGGCAAGAAGAGGGTTTTGATCGCGAAGATATTCGTCCAACTCCAACTTTTGAGTTTCTGAAATTCCTTTTTTTTCTAAATGGTTTTTTAGTCCGGATTGTTCTTTTGTAGAGCGAATATCGCTCCAAAAAGCTTGGCAAGGAGACAAAAAATAATAGAAACAAGGAAGATCCTTTGAGATTTTTGAAAAAAAATCAAAATGCGCTTTGGATAAAAAACTTAAAGAAAAAAGATGAATGTGGCAAAGAGAAGAGTTTTTTAAGCTATGATGTAAAGAGTTTTCTTTAAACTCATTTAAAAGGTAAGGCATATTTTTTTTTTGAAAAAGAGTTTTCCATAATTCAATTTGGAAATCATCCGTTTCTAAAGAAGGATTTTCAAGTTTTAAGTCACTTATCATTTGCCCTCCAAATGTCCCATATTGCAAAAACAATGAGGCTAATTTTTCGGAAAGCGCAATCAATCTTTTTTTGGATCGTCTTTCAAAAACACTTGTCGAAATTTTTAAATAATTCATAAGCTTTGGCCATTTGGTCAAATCTTCATGAATCATTTTTTGAATTTCAACTTCGATTGTCAAAGAAAGTTCAAGTAACCCCGGCAATTTTTGTTTTGGTATGAGTTTTTCAATCGCTTCATCGAGCAGTAAAATTTCAACGCCGATCGCAATTTTAAGATCAGGATCCTTTGCCATCTCAAGCATCAACCATGATTTTATCGCAGGACTTGGTACAATGACCATGCGTCTTTCAAAAGGATTATTGACTTCAGAAAAAATCCCCGTCTTTAATTCTAGATAAAGTCTTTCAATTCTGTTGCTAAAAAAAATGTTCATACAAAAAAAAGGTTGTGTTGAAAAGTTTTAAGAATCATACTATATGTATATATATTTTGGAGACAAAAATTACATGCTTACTAATATTATTCGTAAATGGTCATCTTTTACATATTTAAATATTACTCAATTTCTTGGGGCTTTGAATGATAATATCTATAAGCTTTTAATCGTCTTCTTTTTAATCACCATTCAAGGGATTGAAAATAGCCACATGATTTTGGCAACTACCGGAGCTATTTTTGTTTTGCCTTTTCTTTTATTTTCAGCGCCATCAGGAACTCTTGCCGATCGCTATAGTAAACGAAACATCATTTTCTGGACAAAGGTTTTTGAGTTAGTCATTATGGTAGGTGGTATTATTGCCTTCAGCTTTGAAAGTAGTATCGGTGCTTACATCGTTCTATTTTTACTTGCTGCCCAAAGCGCTTTTTTTGGTCCGTCAAAATATGGAATATTACCTGAGTTGGTATCTGCTGAAAAAATTTCAGGCGCTAACGGATTGATGACATCCTTTACTTTTCTTGCCATCATTTTAGGAACGTTTTTTGCTTCATTTATTCTGGATGTTACAGGAAGAGATTTTATTATTGCCTCTATTTTTTGTACTATTATTTCCGTTATCGGGCTCATCACAAGTTTTTGTATCGAATACACACCACCGTCAGGTTCAGATAAACAGCTAAATCCAAAATTTTTATCAGATATCTTTTTTTCTTTAAAAGTTGCAAGCGAGGAACCCTCACTACTTGCAGCTATCATTGGATCAGCTTTCTTTCTTTTTCTTGGAGCCTTTTTTCAGTTGAACATGATCCCCTTTGCAGTTGAATCTCTTGGTTTAACAGATGTTCAAGGAGGATACCTCTTTTTATTGACAGCATTAGGAATTGGATTAGGTTGCATGACTGCCGGAAAAATTTCAGGAAAAACAGTTGAGCTTGGGCTTGTTCCAATAGCCGGCGTTGGCGTTGTGATTTGTAGCTACTCCTTAAATGTCACATCAACGCATCTTTTTGCGGTAGTTCCTCTTGTGACCCTGCTTGGTTTTTTTGGAGGAATGTTTCAAATTCCCCTTGATTCCTATATCCAATTAAAAAGTCCCAATAAATTCAGAGGGCAAATTGTTGCGGCCACAAATTTTTTGAGTTTTTTAGGCGTTTTAATGGCTTCGGGGTTACTTTTTTTACTTTCTGAAGTTTTTCATTTAAAAGCTCATAGGGGTTTTGAAGTGATCGGAACAATTACTTTATTTGTGACGATCGTGATCAGTTACCAGTTTTTTGATTATATCTGCCGCTTTATTGGCATGATCCTTTCGAGGTTGCATTTTAGATGCACTTTCTCAGGCCAAAAAAATATTCCGGAAACCCCGGCCATTTATGTTTGTTACCACACTGCTTGGAATGACACATTGCTAATGCTAGGAGCTCAAAGACGCAGAATGCGCTTTTTTATTCAGAACGAACAGACCCATACCAAGTGGTTGACAAGGCTTTATCATTTGCTAAGAATTGTGCGCGTTCCTTCCATTGAACCTCTTGAAAATAGTCAAATATGTTTAACGGTTATCAAAAACACTTTGAAAAAAGGCATTTCCGTCTGTATTTTTGTTGAAAATCCAAACATTAAGGAAGAAGTGGAAAAGCTAAAAGAATCTTATTCATTTTGTGAGGTTTTGGAAGAAAGTGACGCCCCAATGATTCCGGTTATTATTGAAAAAGGACTAAAAAATAAACATTCCAGGTTTTTTACTAAGGTGATGGAAAAAATTCATGTGCCTGCATCCATCACATTCGGAGAGCAAATTAAAAGCTCAACATGTCCTTTAGAATTCGATATGGAACCGACTTGTGACCATACAAATGATCACCTATTATCGCGAATTTCCCCAAACAAGGCTTAAAATGTTAACAGATTCTCCCCTTGGACAACCTACACTTTATATAGAAAAATATTCTGCAGACCTTTTATTTCCTATTTCAAGAAGTCTTGGAAGAGATAAAATTGGATTAACTAAAAACCTGCCCTTCCATGGAGTTGATCTTTGGAATGGATATGAGCTTTCTTGGTTGGATTTGAAAGGTAAGCCTTTAATTGCTTTAATTGTACTTGAGTACGCTGCTGAATCTGCAAATATTGTGGAGTCAAAATCATTAAAACTTTATTTCAACTCTTTTAATCAAACGCATTTTGATTGCATGGAATCTGTTAAAATGGTTATTCAGAGCGATTTAACTAAAGTCATAGGCTTACCAGTGTCTGTAAATCTTTATTCACCGAACCAATTTGTAGAAAATATCCTGATAGAGTTCGATGGAACTTGTCTTGATAACCTCGATATTGAAACAAATTGTTATCTGGTTGATCCAAGTCTTTTAAAAAATGAATCTGAAGAATATGTGGAAGAGACTCTTTATAGCAATTTATTAAAATCCAATTGTCTTGCAACGGGGCAGCCCGATTGGGGATCGATTTTAATTCGTTATAAGGGTCCAAAAATAAATGAGAAAGGGTTATTGAAATATATTATTTCTTATAGAAATCATCAAGGCTTTCATGAGCATTGTGTAGAACAGATTTTTAACGATATTTTGAATCGATGCAATCCGTCAAAACTCACTGTTTTTGCAAGATATACAAGAAGAGGTGGATTAGACATTAATCCATTTCGCTCAAATTTTGAAAATGCTCCTAAAAATTTGCGTCAAATGAGGCAATAATCATGAAGAACGAGATGTATCGCTCCCATCCTTGGCACGGCTTGTCTTTGGGAAATGAAGCTCCCGCTATTGTCAATTGCTATATAGAAATCGTTCCGACAGATACCGTCAAATATGAATTGGACAAGGAAACAGGAATTTTAAAGGTCGACCGGCCTCAAAAATATTCAAGCCTTTGCCCATCGCTTTATGGCCTTCTTCCAAGAACTTATGCAGGTAGCCAAGTTGCTCAATTTTGCATGGAAAAAACAGCAAGAATAGGGCTTGTTGGCGATGGAGATCCTTTGGATATTTGTGTACTGACAGAAAAAGTGATTGCCCACGGAGACATTATTCTAAAAGCAATACCAATCGGTGGATTTCGACTGCTTGATGGCAATGAAGTGGATGATAAGCTCATTGCCGTTTTGGCTGATGATTTGGTCTATGGGGAAATGAGCGACATTGAAGATTGCCCAAATGGATTTATAGAGCGTTTAAGACATTATTTTCTGACCTACAAAGATGTTCCGGGAATGCAAACTAGAACGGTTGAGATCACGCATATCTATGGGCGGCAAGAGGCTCTGGAAATTATCAGGTTGGGCTCCCTCGACTACCAAAAACTTATCTCTTCCGGTAGCTAGAATCTTTTAGGATTTTTACCTCGGAAGAGCACAGAATTCACTAAGAGAGCTATGCAGGTCTCAATTGATTATATCAATAATATTTTTACATTGAGACATTGAGAAAGACATGAGGGCAGTGAGGGGCTATGTAGGCAATGACTCTTAATGTCCTCATGTCATTCTCATTGCCTCATTGGTAAAAAACCACAATTTAATAATTCATAGAGCTTGCAAAAGATGATTGCAACTTTTTTGCAAAAGTGATAAAAGAAAGTTTTTAAATAAGAATAAATCATGGAGCTTTCTTTCTATATTTTGGTTTTTTGTTGCCTTCACCTTTATCGCTGCAACTCCATACTCAAAAAACAAATGAGTGTTGAGAATAGCTTAAAAAAGCAAAATTCTGAACTTGAGATTAATATCCTAGAAAGACTGAAATTATGCATAGTGAATCAGAAACCTATAATTGGCAAATACTTAAAAAGGAGATCAAATGATTGGTGATATTAGTGACTATTTATCAAATGAAAGAACTTTTCTTTCTTGGATACGGACAAGTGTTGGAATTATGGCTCTTGGATTTGTTATAGAAAAATTTGCTCTTTTCAAACAAATCATGTCAGTTGAAGAGGCGAATCAATCTATTATGATCTCACCTTCCCTTTTGTATTTTGATGGCTATTCTAACCATTTAGGTAATTTTCTAATAGCTTTTGCTGCGGTTATGAGTTTTGTTGCTTTCCTTCAGTTTAAAAGAGTAGCAAAAGAAATTCACGAGAATACATATTTTCCCTCAACTTTTCTTTGTGCACTTGTTACATTTGTTTTAGTAAGTGTCGCCTTATTTTTGCTAATCTTTTTAAGGTAAACAGCGTTTTGACAGAGCGTGTTTTTAGAAAAGAAAGAGAAGCGCCATTTCCAAAACGCAAAGAAGAACTGAAGATTGGAAGACCCACTAAATAATTGGGTTACGTTTACGCACCAATTATGACTATTTAAAAATAAATTTAAAATAGCAATTTATTGGATATATGGAAGAATTAGAAATTATATGGCTTTTAGCAGCAGGATTAGGGTTAGCGTGTTTTTTTGGCTATGTAGCACAAAAAGCTAAGCAATCTCCTATTATTGGATATTTATTAGCCGGCTTTATAATCGGACCCAACTCCCCTGGATTTGTGGGGGATTACTACATCGCCGAGCAATTAGCACATATTGGAGTGACGCTTCTCATGTTTGCTGTTGGTTTAAGCTTTAACTGGAAAGATTTGTTAGCTGTTAAAAGGCTTGCCTTGCCAGGAGCTTTGGTTCTTTGTACTATTTCGATAGTAACTGGGACTATCCTCATTCTATACTTGGGGGAGACTTTGCTTGCAGGATTTGTGGTAGGGCTTGCTATCTCTGTTTCTAGTACCGTTGTAATTGTACGCGTTTTAACAGATCAAAAACTTCTTCATACCCACAATGGGCACATTGTAGTTGGTTGGACAATCGTGGAAGACCTAGTATCTGTTTTCGGACTTATCTTATTACCCACATTTGCTGCTACTCAAGCTTCAGTTGACACGTCAAGCTTAGATATTATTTATAAAATATTATGGGTTTTGTTTAAAGTAGCCATGCTTGGCTTCTTTGTTCATTTTTTTGGCGAGAAAATAATAGAAAAGATTTTAAAGACAATTGCTCGAGTGAGGTCCCATGAATTATTTACTTTAGCTATTTTAGCCAGTACATTTTTAATAGCAATCGGCAGTTCTTATTTATTTGGCGTTTCTCTTGCTTTAGGTGCTTTTATTGCAGGAACGATAATCGGTAAAACAGATATGAGCCATCAAGCTGCTGCTAATGCTTTGCCTCTACGCGATACTTTTGCCGTCATTTTTTTTCTTTCTATTGGCATGCTTTTTAATCCCATATCTATTATGGATAATCCTTCCCTATTTTTTGGCGTTTTAATCATTATTCTTCTTATCCGTCCCGTAGTTGCATTTTGCATAGTGAAGCTAGCTAATTACCCGGCAGTCGTAGCCATAACTGTAGCACTTTCGCTCGCACAAATTGGCGAATACTCTTTCATTATTGCAGAGGCAGGTGATCGGCTTGGTATTCTTCCCAACAATGCCTTTGATATTTTAGTTGCTAGTGCCTTTATTACGATTGGCTTAAATCCGATCTTATTCCAAATTTTTAAAAAATATAAACACTTCTTTAAATTATCCATGGAATTCTTAAATGAACAAAAGCATGACAAGTCTGTGTTGCTTCCTAGGGCTATTGTGGTAGGTTTCGGTCCCATAGGCAAAAAAGTTTCTAAGCATTTGCTGAAAAAAGGATATTATGTACTTATTATTGATCAAAATATAGATACGATATCTTCCTTGAAAGGAAAAGAAGTTGAAACAATATTTGGGGATGCTACTCAATCTTATATTTTAGAAAAAGCACAAATTAATCAAACTAAATTAATTGTTATTTCTATCCCTGATCTTTCAGCTACACAATCTATTATTCGTATAGTAAAAAAAACCAATCCATTGATTCAAATTATTGCTAGATTACGTTTTAAATCTGAACTAATTTCTAACAATTGGGAGGGTATCACAGTCATTTGTGATGAAGATGTCACATCTGAAAAGTTTATCTCTGTTCTTAGCACACAGCTCAAAGAGATCTGATGAGCTTCTATTTAATATTTATTTTAAAATATAACCTTTTTATTACACATAATTGCCATTATGTTTTTTTTTCAGTTTAAATAATGAAATTCATATCCATTCCTTAGGATGATATTTATTGTATCTATTTATGGTATGCATTTTTACTTTTATAGCAGTAAATTTAAACCGCTTTATTGTGGAAAAAATAGATCATTACAAATTAAGATTACATAATTTACATAATTGAGGTACTCATTTGCGCGATGAACCCAAAATATTAGGTAGATGGACAACTTTTTGGATTAACTTATTCAGGCGCCCTTCCTTCAAACAAGTCATGATAAGAGCCATCCATTTGTAAAAGTTCACCATAACAATCTCTAGGTGCTCTTCTTTGATGTACTTTAGCTGCTTTTACTTTCTTTGAAATCCAGATTTTCTCTTCAATCATTATATTTCTGACAGAACTTATAGAGGCTTTAATTCCATAATTTTCAACAAGATATTCATGAGCTAAGCTCGGGCCAAAGTCTTCATAATTTT
>Ga0105047_10010080_pt1 | contig 15474 bp, 19 predicted proteins | sample MAT04_FD_78384 | JGI IMG/M metagenome (GOLD analysis project Ga0105047, IMG submission 78384) | Freshwater microbial communities from Lake Fryxell liftoff mats and glacier meltwater in Antarctica - MAT-04 (megahit assembly) | ecosystem: Environmental > Aquatic > Freshwater > Ice > Liftoff... | reverse complement strand
TATGTTAGTATGCTACATTGTAGCATACTGTTGCTGTCAAACGCCAACAAAGATTTGGCTTAGCTGCCATTCGCAGTATGCTAGATCTTTTCTATGATATACGAGCCGAGCGCGCATACTCATTGTGTTCCAGTCTCTTGCCAACAATACGAGCCAAGCATATTTTTCATTCATGGTGTTACCCCTCTTCAATTTTTTTGCTCTTAATTGAGCCGGTCACTCTCTTACCTCTATATATATACCCTCTTCATACATAAGACAAGCTTTTTTTTGCTTTTTTCGCTCTTTATTCGTCAAAAGCTTATAAGTAGTTGATTTACTAGGCTAATTTATTTTATTGCCGGTTGTTATCTATTGTACGCCATATGCCTAGCCATTCAATGTATCTTTACCTAACCATTCAATGTATCTTTACCCTTTAATGGCACCTTATTTTATTCGGTTTATAAGGTATAAACACTATAAAAACCGAACAATATAAGGTTAAATGGTTGTTTAACCTTATATTATTCGGTCAATTGTTGCTTCATCTATTTGTTATTCGCATGATTTGTGCTCTCTTAAGTGGTTGTATGCCTTGATGTCTCCGGCTTGTCACGGTCAATTTAAGCGGGTTTAAACGGTCGGATGTTGAGCGCTTTTAGTTGATCTAACGTACCAAGACAAGTAGTGTTAGTCTACTCTATCATCGTTAGGCCAGGCTATCAGTGTTAGGCTACTCTATCATCGTTAGTCTATCCTATCAGTGTTAGTCTATCCTATCAGTGTTAGTCTACTCTATCATTGTTAGTCGGCACTAACAAAGACGTATACCTTACGTTAACGTAAACGTCAAGGGGCCCCCTATCGGGTCCCTCTTCAACTTAGAAATATTTTAGAAGAAATGTATGACAAACCGACTCGGCCTAAAAATAAAATGCTTGACAAACATCGATCGAGATGTCAATCTTAGTCCATGAAACTGCCAAAAGAGAAATTACGCAACAGTCTAACCGTGAGGTTAGCCGACAAGGACCACGACGACTTCCTCCGCCTCACAGGAAGGTCTTACAGCTCGACGCTTCGGGAGTTGGTGAAGGCATACATCAGAAGCCGAGCCAAGCCATGAAGATCGACCTGAGCACAAAGATTGAACAACATCTCCAGAGGCTGGAAGACCTTGCCGTGGAGACCGAGGAGAACGAGGCTGAAAGTTTCAGTAGCCGGGCCACAGCTCTCAACTCCCTGTCAACAATGCTGCGCGAGTTGACCAAGACCCAGGAACTCATTTGGAATATGCAGCGCATGCAAAAGGTTGAACGTATAACAATCGAGGTAGTTAAAAAGTACCTGAGTCCCGAGCAGTGCGAGGTATTCCTTCAAGACCTGGAGACAATTTTAGGGGAACCGCAACCTTGAACAGCGACCACTACCTAAAACGTCTACGGGCGGGCCTTAGACCGGATACGAACAGCCTTGTGCGATTTATTCAAGATGAGACATACCTCAACCTTAAACCTTATAGTTTCAAGGGTCACGAGTATCAGCAATACTTCGTAGAACTGATCGAAAAAGACCAAAACGTAGATATCACAGCAGAAAAATGTAGCCAGATAGGCTTATCAGAAATCTGCTTCAGGATTTCATTAGGCTTGATGGCTCTCCACCCTGGGTACGCTGTCGCATATCTGATGCCCTCCGTCAGCCTGTCTAACGAGGTGCTGAAAACTCGGATGAATTCTATAATCATGCAGAGCCCAGCCTTGAGATCCCTCATCTCTAAGGACGTTGACTCCGCATCTGTTAAAATGTTCACATCAGGGTCAATCCTCTTTGCTCTGGGAGCTTCAACCAGCTCTGGATCCACCCTGATCAATCGACCTATATCATTAGCCTTAACCGACGAGATGGACCGCTGCTCCAAAGACACTCACACCGGTCTACGGTCCAGGCAGAAGCATTCAGTATTCGGAAAACCCTGCATAGCAGTATCCACCCCCACTGCCCCGGACATAGGGATAAACGCGGAGGCCAAAAACCGACAATTACATTACCAGATCATTGTCTGCCCCTATTGTAAACATGAGTTCAAGCCAGATTACTACGAGCAGATCAGATTACCAGGATTCAACGACCCCATCGAGACATTGACAGCAGAGAAACTAAGGTCTTTAAACCTTGATACTACCCTGGCATACCACGAATGCCCCTCCTGCAAGAGGGATTTAGCTGGAATAGGTCCAGATCCGCTGAAATGGGTAGTCGAAAACAGTCATTTAACAGGGATCCACCTTAGGATTTCTCCATTCGCTGCGGCATCTTTCGTTACCCCTGCTGATTTAGTGGCTTCCCAACTGAAGTATTCTTCTCGGGTAGAGTTTGAAAACCAGGAGTTAGGGTTACCAGCTAGATTAATTGATTCCTCAATCGACGTCTCTAAGATTCAGTTCACCAACGACGACGCCCCAGAAGGTGTCAGGGTGGCAGGCTTGGACCTGGGAAAAGTATCCCACTGGGCAGAAGGAGTAATCACTCCCACAGTAATCTTCGTTGACACAATCACACTGCTGGACGTAGAGCAGCTCGAAAGTGAGGTGTCCTTGATTATAAACCTGCACAACATAGCCTCAATTGTATCAGATGCAATGCCGTTCCTGCCTCTGATTCATAGGTGGTGCGCTCGTCACCCCCAACTGTGGCCAGCATACTATGTCGATCCGGTAAAGCCTATGCCGGAACTGTATAAACTGAAGTCTAGCACCGAAGAGGTTGTCCGACAAGTTTCAATAAATAAAAATTTGATGTTCGATTCTCTAGCGGAAGCCCTGATGACAGGAACGATAGTATTCAGGCACTCACAATACGACTCCATCCTCACTCAACATATCGGAGCGATGCGGCGGGTACGAGATCACAAGTACGCAGATCTACGTTATAAGTGGGTGAAACCAGATAAAGGGGAAGACCATCTGTGGCACACTCTCTGTTATCTGTTCATGGCATCAAAACTGATCAGGCAGGGGATGATGTGCAGTTTGGTGATGCCCACAGCCGCTTTATTTCACACATTCAAGCTAAAGGTTGACTTGTGATTCGTTGCCGCCGTTTCAACTCGTCCCCGATCAAGCTTATAGACCTTTTCAAAACACACGAGGGGGCCATCTTTCGGTACTTGTTAAGCATTTCCCAGAGCTCTTCCACGGTTTTGTCATTAAGTTTCATTTTTTCCTCCATTTTAGGCAACATTACAATATTTCCATTGACATCCAAGCAACACTAAGATACGATCAGGCTAGGAATGTACACCTAATCTCTAAAAAGGGCAATGATGGGAATTTTCTCAGACCTGTTTGTGAAGAAAAAACCAAAAGCTGGCGGCTTATACGTGCCGAAGTACCTGCAGAAGGTCCGGGTTGGTAGCCAGCTCCCTGATAACAGGACCAATACCACAAATACCGACCTTACTACGCTGAGGAATGGGGCCAACACTGAAGCAGTCGTTCGAGATTACGCGAAGAACAGCCCTGACGTCTCTCATGCCCTGGAGAGCTTGACTCGATTCATCATTACTGATTCTTTCACGGTAGTCGCAAAAGGTCTGCAAGATGACACTATTGACCCTGCGGTTACCACCTTGGTGCAGACATTCGCCGCCCGACTGAATAAATTACCCGCAAGCCCTGAAGGCTTTAGCCCACAGGGAAGTATAAACTCCATCAGCGAATCCCTGATCAGCCAGCTGCTGACGAATGGAGCGTGCTGTGCAGAGTTGGTGCTTGACAAAGCCCTGCTTCCGTCTCGCATCCAGCCTATCTCAACCAATAATCTCAAGTATGAGGCTAAGGGGTCCCGGTATATTCCGTATATCCAGGACAGTAGCGAGATTATTTACCTTGACTCTCCTGCAATTGCTGTCATATCACTCAGTCAAGACCCTGAGACTCCCTATTCTACCAGCTGGTTCAAAGCAGCGATTCAAGCAATTGTATCAAATGCGGAGTTCACCAACGACCTGCGAAGGTCTTTCAGGAAGGCATCCCTGCCACGGGTGAGTGCATCAATCGACCTGGAAAAATTTAAGGCATCTCTCAGCCCTGATGTGATGTACGATCAGATCAAGTTAAAGACGGCACTTGATGGATTTTTATTGAGCCTTGATGATAAGCTGAACAGCCTTAATCCTGAAGATGCGATAGTAAGCTTCGATTTAGTGACCATCTCCCATCTCGCAGCGGGTAACATCAGTGCTCACGAGAGTGTGAATACCCATGCGGGGATTCTCAACGGACAGATGTCAGCAGGTTTACATGTCTTGCCGTCCATCCTCGGACGAGGAGAGTCTCAGACGACAGCATCGACCGAGACGGTGCTCTTTTTAAAAATCGTCGAGTCCCTGCAAGGACGTCTGAACGAGCTCTACTCCTACCTCTTTACGCTCGCAGCACGACTTCAGGGGCACGACGTAACTGTTACCTTTAAATACAAGAAACCAAGCCTTAGGCCCGAGATGGAGGAAGAGACCTTCCTGGCTGTACGCCAGAGCCGGATACTTGAGCTTCTCTCGCTAGGTTTAATTTCCGATGAAGAAGCATCAATCCAGTTGACAGGGGATCTGCCATCAGGTAACTTTACTCCACTGTCAGGGACAGGGTTCAAGGGTAAAGTGGCTGCACCTGACACTTCAAATCCTTACTCGAATACCAGTGTTAGTGGAGACCAGCTGAATAACACACAAGATCAGAAGGATAGGAAGAAAGGCTCCACTCAACCTAAGACCAACGGGACTACAGGATGAACAAACTATACTGCGTAGCAGCAATCTATGCTGAAGAAATGAGGTTGCTGGAGGAACAGCAGCACAAGTTTTTGCTTGAACGTGAGTCGTACAGCGTTTCCTCCAACGAGAAAGACGATTCCGTTGACCGTCCTTATCAAGTGATTAACGGAATTGCCTTGTACTCCATCCAAGGGAAGATGTTGTCTTCAAGTAATTTATTTACCGACTTTTTCGGTATCGCCACCTATGATGGCATCAGCGATGCTCTGTCAATGATGGCACATGATGATGAAGTAACTCAGATCTTGGCCTCTGTAGACACGCCTGGGGGCTCAGTGTCGGGCATTAGCGATGTAGCCGAGGCTTGGAGCAGGGTCAACGCAATAAAGCCCATCACAGTCCACACACCGGGGATGCTGGCATCAGCGGGGGTGTGGCTGACGTCCGGCTCGACAAAGATTTTTGCAAGTGAGACTGCTGACGTCGGATCTATTGGCGTCATTATGCAGCATATAAGCCAGCAAGCCATGCTGGACAAGGCTGGGATTAAGGTTACTGAGATTAAATCCTCCCCTTTGAAGCACATTGGATCCCCTGCAAGAGATCTGTCAGATGATGACAAGGCCCATCTCCAGCAGAAAGTTGATGAATCCAACACACTTTTTCAACATCAGATGTATCGGAGCCGGGCAGGAATTAGTGCAAGTGCCTTCTCCGGGGCAACTTTTTCAGCAACCGAGAGCCAGAGGCTGGGCCTGACTGACGGCGTCATGAGCTACTCAAGAGTTTTTGAACAGCTGTCAGCATTAGTCGGCAGTGATAATAAACATTCATACATGGAGGAACTAGGTATGAAGAGAAGAGTTACAGCAGCAATGGCTGAAGCTGCAATCACAGCCGGAGCGGATCCAGATAACCTGGAAATCGTAGAACAGGAAGTATTTGACGGGTTAGTCGTAGAAGGGGAGGCAGTCCCTGAGATTGGCGTTTCCGAGGCAGAGCTTCAACTCACTGCCCAGGTAACAACCCTGAGTGAGGAACTTCTCACCGCGAACAGCCAGATCACAACCTTGACGGCAGAGCTTGCAGTGACCCAGCTAAAGTTAGAAGCCTCTAAATCTGACCCCCTGCGCAAGATCGCTGAAGAGCGGCTGGGCGTGATGAGGGTTGCCCTGGGCCTGAGTAAAGTAGACTTCACAGATTTCTCTGTTGCATCTCTTGCTACCGAGTATGCCGCAGTAGACATTCAGTTCAAGAAAAACTTTCAGGCCGGGGGACTTACGAAGCCTCGGGAAGTGATCCCTGAGAAGAAGAAAGCAACTATCACCAGTATAGATACGGCCCGTTTCACAGCAACCGGCCTTAAATAAACAGCCAATTTAACGGAGGAAATCCACATGGCAAAATTCAGATTACTGCCGACTGTTGACGTCAGCGGGTATTTCACAGCAAAAGTAAAAGGGGCGATTAAGGATGTAGACGTCCGCAAGCCTGTTCGCCTGTCCGTCGACGTGCCGGACACATATCAACTTGCAGCAGATGGAGAAGCAATAGATGCCTTTATCGTTGCCATCGATCCAGCAACATCCGACGGCAAAGCCCTCTGTACCTTGAATGGTAGCGGGCGGGTTCGTTGTAAGGCTGACGGGGGTTTGACTATTGGTGCTCTTGTCGAAGCAGCGGCTAATGCTGTTGCAGGTACAGCCAATGCTGGAGGGCTTCCTATAGTATCAGCGAAAGCTGTCGTAGGTGCAAATATAGCAAATGATGCAAGCGGAACATTGATTGCCGCAGCAGTGAATGCGATTTTGGCTGAAGCACAACTTTCAGTTCCAATCTGGCGGGTGGTTTCTAGTTCTGCTGCTACCGGATCTGTTCTTGATGCCGACGTAAACGTTATTATTGAGCGCATAATCTAAGATAAAGGAGAAATACAAATGCCTAGTTTTATTGACAAAACCGGCGCTCAGCAGGAAGTCACACTCAGTGCTGACATCTTTCGAGCTGCCCACGATTCCGACCAGACTGTACGTCAGTACGTCAATACTCAGTATCCGACGTGTTCAGAGACTGAGACCTTCGTCCAGATGCTGGCATCTGAAAAGATGTTTTTTAAATCTGACCCCCGCCACGGGACAAGCTCAACCCCTCTGCGGACCATCCTGGATCCACCGATCTCTAAGGAAGCTGGAAATACTACTTCGACGAGCCCTGTTCAATCACGTATCTTGTTTCCAGCGGCGATTTTGAGTCTGGTGGAATCGGCTATGATGACTGACAGGCAGTCGCCCGTTACAGCGTTCAATAAGATGATTGCTATCACGACGACTATCAATTCGGCAAGGGCAGAACAACCGGTCCTTACTTACTCTGGTCTTGATGGCCCTGAACAAACAAGGGCGCAGCAGATTTCCCAGCTGTCCCTCCCTGCAGCGATGCTTACGATTACAGCTGCAGATAGAACAAGGACTATTCCGACTTATAGTCTTGGTCTTGCAATAAGTGATCAAGCAATGGCTTACACCAGCCTTGATCTTGTTGGTCTAGCTATTACCCGGCAGAAAGAGATCGAGATGTTCTTACGTGCCGGCGAGTCCGTTCTCGATATGATTAATGGTGATTTGGACAATGGACAGAGCGCCTTGACAGCTGTTGAAGCTAAGTCTTTTGATGCTCTTGTTACTGCTGACGGAACGATAAGTCATAAGGCTTGGATTAGCTGGCTGTACTCCTCAATGCTAACTCGTCGGATTGACTATGTAATCGTAGATTCTATAGCCACTGCGATGGCCATAGAGAATAGAGCTGGCAGACCAGTGGTAGTTGGAGACAATCCATCTTCGTCCAGAATTGATACCGTGGCGGAGTTGTACTACCCGTCGCTGGCTGCGAATGTCAAGATTTTTGTGGCTCCGTCTGAGTGGGGGTTACCGGCTAACTCGCTGCTCGGTATCCAGTCAAATGCTGCGATTGCAAAATTGGTAAACAGTTCAGCTGATTACCAATCTTCAGAACGTTGGGCTCTCCGTAGAGGTGAAGCAATCCGGTTCGACTTTGGAGAAGTGATGTACAGGCTCGACGATGCAGCTTTCTCTTACATGACATTAACCGTGTAAGTTCAAGTGGTTAGATAGTTTGAAGCCCAATAAGTTAATTCTTATTGGGCTTTGTTCGTTCCATGTTGTCAACAACTATTTACCTTGACCGTGGAACCTCGTTAGGCTATAATTTTAATTATCGGCATTCGTCCAAATTCAAAAGGAGAGTCCCCCATGGCAATTACAAAGAAGTTAAAGATTGAAGATCCCACTGAAGAAAAGGTAGAGCATAAGATTAGCATCACCAAACCGGTCAAACGTTTTACAGCGGTAAGAGTTGCCCAATTTCACCCTTACCAGAGAGTCAGAATCCCTGTAGGCTCCCCGGGAGTAATCCTGGAAGACGATTCATGGGTGAAGTGTCAGGTTGAGGCAGGCATCTTAGAGGAAATATAAGTTTCACTCTTCATTCTGAAACCAGGAGATTTAGATGGTTGATGACATCCTTGATTATATCGAAGCCTACGACAACATCCGGGCGGTCTGTGGCCTCAACAAGCAAGAGCTCCCTGATGCCACACTGGGTTTAGCTGTCTACAGAAATAAGTTGAGTGTCACCCTCCTGAACATTAGCGGGGAGTATGCACCGGCAACAGTGGACCAGAATCTTGAGACCATCTTTAATCGGTTGCCCTCCACGGATGAAATGTACGTTGTCATCCAGCAACTGGCAATCTACACAGTTGCTGATGCAGTCTTGGATTCTGTCGGCCTGCGAGCGTACAAGAGTTTGATTGACGGCAAGGCTAATATAACTCGGTTCAGTTCGGAAGCGACCTACATGGGAGTCCGGCAGGCGGTAAAGGAAAATATCAGCCAGGTACTTGCAAATCTTGTCGGGTTATTTGATCAGGTTGGGGCCCTCCAGGAATATGTGGCGGTGGTCAGCCCTAACATCGATCTTGTTATTGGTGGCGCATGATAGCCGCGAAGTTAATTAGGTTCCAGCAGGATGAAGAGTGTACCCGGGGAGTTCTTACAGTCGAAGACAGATTTGTCTGTATGACACTGGAACTCCCATGGAAAGAGAATCAACAAAACGTTTCTTGTATTCCTGAAGCCGACCACTATCTTTGCAAGCGGGGGCAGTCTCCGCACTTCGGGGGGGCTTTTGAAGTGATTGATGTGCCAGGGCGGGACCATATTCTTTTCCACACAGGAAACACACCTGCGGACAGTGAAGGTTGCATCTTGGTGGGGAGAACTCTGGAGCCTAACCTCTGTTTTATCAGGGACAGTAGACTTGCACGAACCACTCTCATGAACGCTCTGAACGGGGTAGATGAATTCCACCTCACCATTGTAGGGGTTAATCATGGAACTTCGTAATGTTGTAACTCTATTTGCTACAGAGTCATTCATCGACGTTTATAATCCCACTGTGATTTTCTTGGGCAAGCTGAACCCTTTTGCTGAAGTGACCAATTCTGGAGCGGCTTCCCAGCGCAGGATACTTGAGACTCCAGACGGTGTAACTATCCCAGTCCAGCGGATTGTTCGGTCTCCATCAGGGGAGAAGTTCATTGTTGCTGACGCTAATGTAGATTACTGGGACAGCCAGGTTATCCGTTATAAGTATCCAGTCTACCCAGTGGATACGATCGGGATGGTTGGAAGCATTGGTGAGACTTTAGCGGGGGCCCAACCAGACCCCGCTGTCTATGCCTACCCGTTCTATATAGGTCGAGAGGCGGCTGCAGAAGAGATGTCTGACTATCTGTCGCGGTTTGAGTTATACTTCTCTTCAGTGAAGGTTTTTCATCGTGGACAGATTCTAAAGTTCGGGACAGACTATTACCGATTTAAGTCCGATACGTCGGTTGACGGGGCAGGTTTTGCTGTGGCCCTGGCGGTTAAGCTTGAGACTCCTATGCAAGCATTTACCATCAAGACCGCAGGCACTGTTTACGATTCAACGACAGACAGTTATGTTCAGACAATACAAACAGGTGTGAATTGTTTCGTAGAGCCCCTTTTTCAAGACTATGAATTCGTGACCCCCTCATTCACCAAGATCGAAGTAGGGGATTTGGCTATCTCTGTACTGAAGGCAACTTTAACTCTTGCGGTTAATGATATGATTGGAGATTATAAGGTGCTGAGCATTCGCACGGCTTCTGATTATGTTACCTGCCAATGCAGGAACATGGGGGGTTGAGCACTATGATCAGAGTTTCTGCAGATCTCAAAGCTCAAGCCAGATTTCTTGGCCTGGTTGGGCAAGCTTTGTATCAGGTCGCTGGCACTGTAATCGCTGATGGTATATGGGAGGAGTTCGAGCAGTTGGTTTATGAGACTGCCCAGTACACTGGGTCGACTGCGGCTAGTTGGAATGTTGCTACCAAGGGGGCAGGCTCTCATGGGCAAGTCGCGGTTATGGGTCTTGGGCCGGACCAGGAACCTTTACAGGTGGGGCATTCAGTTGCGGTTATGGTCGCCCTGAACCGGAATACGATGGAGGGAAACCTTGATGACCTACGAGCAGGGCAGAAGGGGGCACTCACGGGGGGCATCAATGTTTGGAACGAAGCCCCAGGTGCTGAAGTATCTCAGACAGGGCCATTGCGGAGTGTCAATGATTCTGCTATAGGTTCGTTTGATAGGTTTAAAGCTCGGGTGGCGGAGAAAGTTTTCCTTCCTCTAGCCCAGGATTACACGGTTGAACAACTGGTCGCCATGGCTAAGGCGGGGACAAAACTATGAGCCTCACACTACTCGAAGATGTCAGGCAGGCGGTGATCAGCGCGTTTCAGACAGCCCACGCTGTGAGCTACTCCGCGACCAAAGTCAACTATCCAAACCTTGTTGTGGTTGATCTCGAACATCAGGTGGCACCATTTGTTTCTGTCGAACTAGACCTGAGTAAGGTGACGAGAGCAGCCTTGGCGGACACTGAACTCCTCGTGCCCGGAGTCCTTCAGGTGTACTTCTACTACAGAGAGGGCACCGGCACCTCCGGTGCCCTCAGATATACGGATTCCCTGAATACTAATCTCTGTATGCGCCAACATGGGGCGATCTACTACCACGCGGTTAAGCCTATGCCGGTTACTACATTCCCAGCGTGGGTTGGGTTGCTCAACTACATCAAGTTTGATTTGAACAAAGCCTGCGTTTAACACGTTTCAAAGTCCCCCCACAAACCGGTCAGTCACAGGGTCATAGTCCTTGCTCCGTCGCTTACTAAATAAATCGTTTAGTGCTTCCCGGAGAAGGTCCGACATGCTGCGGTTTTCTTTAGCTGATAAGCTTCTAAGATTCTCCCACATTTGGTCTTTGATTATCATGCTTCTTGCTTTTGTGTTTGCCATTTTGAGTCCTTCTTGTTGAGTTTGAGTTCCCACTTCTTTTTACCGCAATCCCAGATGCGAAAATAACCGTTCGCGTGACAGTTTTCTACTTCTGTAAGTTTTGGATCGTAGTTAAAGTTCTTTCTTGTTTTCATAGCTAAGTGCTTGAACTGCGATTTATGGTAGATTAAATCACTTCGAGTATAGGCGTAGTCTGGCGGACAGGTTTTGGTGTGAGTAAAGCCCAGTGCTTTATAGACCTCTCCGGTAAACCACCTGTTATCAGAGTACGAGATTACACATTCGATCTCTTGATGGTCTCTGGTGAATGCCTTCAACAACTTAGATGCTCCACCGACTACCTGACAGTTGAACACCATTCTTCGAAGCTCCCAGCGCAAGGGGTTTTTGTTTCCCCGCTCTGATGTTGCTTTGGAGAATGAAGCTACTCCTAACAACTTGCCATCTTTGAACAGGCCGTAAGAAGTGCAGCCTTTGACGGCTCCTTGAAGGTGGAGTTCGTTAAGCATTGATTCCGCTGTTATCTGTTCCACTGGAGCTGCAGTAGTCTTTCTCGCAAAAACTTTTTCTATCTTCCCAGCTTTAAATTTTACAAAGTTTATAATTTTACTCGCGGGAATCGTGCTATTAAAGTGAACAAGCTCGACCCCTTTGGCAGCAGCTAGTTGTTGTTTCTCTATCATGTGCCACTTTGACTTCTCATGCCAACGTTCTGAGTGCCAGTACACCCCATTGTACTCTATGCCAAGATTTAGATCTGGGACATAGATATCGATCTCTTTTCCACCTAACACCCTTCTTTCATTGTATATTGTAGGTAATCCCATTTCAATGATTGAGCTGGATATAAGTCTTTGGACAAAGCTATCACACCTTGGAGAGCACTTCGGACAGGAGTAAAATTCCGGGTGGCATCTAATGTTTGTCATGTTAGTTTGGAACTCGGCATTGTGTTCCTTACATATCAAGGTGAAAAGATCAACGCCTCCGGAATATTCAAACTTTTCGAATGAGAGCCTCCCGGGGAACAGACTTTCTATTTCTACGATGACATCTTCTGGTTTTCGTAAGTAGTTTTTAGACGTCTGTTCGTCCCTACATTTGATGCAGCCACTGCCCTTGAATACGTGAGAGGCCAACAATTGAGACTGTTCTCCATGTACAGGGCAGTTGTATGTTATTCTCCTATGTTGTGTGCGAGAGACATCCTCTATCAAGGTGATGCTTAGGTATTCATATTTATTATCATGAGCCTTTCTCCCTTTAGCAAACCACTCTTCATCCGTATCTGATTTACTTTTACGCTTCAGGATCTGCCCACATGCAGGGCAACCACCAGCATCGAAAGTGTGCAAGTGCCTCGATGGCTCAGCCCAGAATTCTCCATGCTCAGGGCAGGACATTTTCATAGGTTTTCGATGTCCTTTGAAAGTCGAATAGTCATAAGTAAATTTATTATTAAATTTTTTGGGGGCCTCGACTTTGAATATCTCCAACAAGGCTACCCCTTGTTTAGCCTTGCCTTTTACCCGGTTGCAAGTGGGGCAGCTTTCTGTTCCTGTTCGGAACAAAGTGGTAGGATTACGGACAAACTCCCCGTGAATTCCGCAGGTCAGTATCAACTTTGTGTTATTCACAGGGAATTACCCAAGCCTAAAGGCCAAAACAATAATGTACTTTTTTTCATGTACGGTTACCCCGAACTCTTTTGTATGGTGACTCTCTTTATGCCTATGCATAGTACCCATTGAACCCATTGATGTCAAGCATTTATTTTATTTTTTATTTTGACTACCAGCTTAACCTGTGGTAATGTTGAACTATCAATCGATTGATCCTCCATGGTGGGGGAGATGCACAGGACAAACATATGGAGGATTTAAAATGGCACTTTCTGGAAGTTATAAAGTCGCGAGCAACGCGGCCATCCGTGTTCACTGTGGTAAAGCCACAGAAATGTTGTTAAGGGGACTTCAGTCTACTGCCCTCCCTATCGGCTTCACTGCATCAACCGTCACCGTAAGTTCAATGGGTGAGCGCATTGATCAAGTCCTTCCTACTGGTGGGGCGTATGAAGAGATTTCTGTAAACTACAACTTCGTTATTGGAGATCCTTCTCAGACCTATCTGATGCAAGCTGCCCTGAACAATGTTGAGATACAGGACATGCGATTCTATGTGGATGATAATGCTCTCTGTGGGGATTTTGCTACTGTAGATCTTATTTCTGATACTGGCGCGTCCTACCGTGTAGGCACATTCTCATCCCCTACTGGATCTAAGAATGAGCTTTTTACCGGCACAGTTTCCTTCCTGCCCGCTGGGGCATCTGCCCTTTTTACTGCTCATGCTAATGGTACGGATCTTGCCTTCACTTCCGGCACTGGTGGAGCAGTTGCTACGATCACTTCTACTGTCCAGAATTTTGTCACCCTTGGGTTTGAGGCCGGTCAAACCATCATTCTCGATCATGTTAACTTGCTTGACCCCTTGTTCTGTAAGGTGGGCACAGTGGGAGCGCACTTAATCACATTGGTTAATGCTGTTGGGGATGAGGCTTCGGTGCCTATTTATTCCGGGATTGCTGTAACCGCTATCCATGCTGCTGCTCCAATGCTCGCCGCTGGTTACGCTGCCCTTGCTTGTTAAGTTCTTCCCCTGCTCCCCGAAGGCGTTGGTCTCCCTAGCGGTGGACTAACGCCGGAGGGGAGTTTTAAAACCACACCGCTAAAGGAGATTTAAAATGTTAAAACTTTCCACCAAACGTACCAAATGGTTCTCTGTTCCACAGGACACTTCCGGCGAGGCCCAAGTTGAGATACTCCATCTCAAACCAGGCGAGGTCGTTGATATTGAATCCAAGTCTAATCAGATCATAGGCAGGCAAACTGGGGATCAAGATTTCCAGACCGAGATTGGGTTTAACCCAAATGAGAGGGCGAAGAAGATCGTCACTCGTGCTGTCCTTGATTGGAAAGGGTTCAATGGGATTAATGACAAGGTTCTTAAGTGCACTGACTTGAACAAGATGGAAGTCATGAAAGAATATGATTGGTTTGTGACCTTCGTTGACGACTGCCGGAAGACCTTGGCCGACGAAGTAGCTGAAGAGCAGGAGGACGCAGGAAAAAACTAGAAGACTTCAGCCTGTGGCTAAGTGAGGTAGGTCGGACATCATGCAAGGTGTGCATTGCTTATTACGGTGCTGACACACCTTGCGATCCCTGCCGACCAGAGCTGAAGGAAGTAAATGTTCCATACTTTGTACTTTATAATTATTGCCAAGATCAGGTGATAATGGGACCAGGTGGGCCGGTGTCCTTGGACGGGCATTTTATAAGGCAAGGGATGGAAGATTATCAGATTGAGAAAGATGAGTACATTGAATTTTCTCTTGCTGTTCGTCGGATAGCTGGGATTATTTACAATGCACAAGCTGAAGAAGCTGAAAAGAAGAGAAAGAAAAAATAGCCTCCCCCCTCCCAGGGGAGGTTCCTTAAAAAGGGGATCCTAGATGGCATTAGTCCTTGACATTCAAACTACTGGGGTCTCTACCTTAGAACGTGCTGTAATTGCCTTCAACAAGCTGTCCGAAAGCACGCTGAGTGCAGACAAGGCATTTGCAGCACTCTCAGACGCTGAGCAGAAAGCGGTAAAATACTTAGAGCGAATTGCTAAGGCGACTACGAAGACTTCTGAAGCCATTGCAGGGGAGGTTGCAGAACTGAGGGCCCTGGGCAGCGCTCTTTCGATGATTCCTAATATAAGCAAGCCTTTCACGCAGATAGCCTCTGATATGTCCGTGGCTAAGAACCAGTCTGCATTATTTCGCAAAGAACTCGCCCTGCTCAATGCCGAGATTGCAGCTGCCCTGCGGGGAAATAAAATAGCCACTGGTATGGTCGTAGGAGATAAGGCATCCTTAGTTTTGCTTCAGCAGATTAACGCCGAAATGGAGAAACAAGCCGGGCTTAGGGCTCAAATTGCGGTAGCTGCTGGTGATAAGGAGCGGAACGCTACTTTGAGAGAGACTGCGGACAACCTTAAGACTGCCAAGGCTGCAACAGAGGCATATATTGCTACCCTCGATAAACTCACTGCCAAGAACCAACACGCCGCTGTGGTGGAAAAAGAATTGGCTGCGGTGAGGAACCGCCATGCAGATAGACAGTATGCTATTGGAGCAGGCAGCGCAATGGGCTCAGGGGGGACCAGCAAGACAGGGGCTATTCTGGACCCGAGGGTGTTCGATAGGCAGAACGCGGCCCTTGCGAAATTACAGGAGAGACTAACCTCCTTGAAGGATTCG
>Ga0105047_10010079_pt1 | contig 15475 bp, 15 predicted proteins | sample MAT04_FD_78384 | JGI IMG/M metagenome (GOLD analysis project Ga0105047, IMG submission 78384) | Freshwater microbial communities from Lake Fryxell liftoff mats and glacier meltwater in Antarctica - MAT-04 (megahit assembly) | ecosystem: Environmental > Aquatic > Freshwater > Ice > Liftoff... | reverse complement strand
CGGCCCGGGCCGCACCCCACGCGGGATGGTCGCCGGGACGTCGCCACCCGTCGCCTGAACGTTCGGTCGGCGCGATCGGCGCGGTCATGCGGCGAGCTCGGATCCGCCCATCAGCAGCGTCACCGCCTCCTCGGTCGCGTCGGCACGGGACAGCTCACCCACGAGCTCGCCGTCGTGCATCACCAGGATCCGGTCGCACAGCCCGATCAGTTCAAGCAGATCCGAGGAGGACACGACGATGGAGGTCCCCCGGGCGACGAGGTCGTCCACGATGCGGTAGATCTCGGCTTTGGCGCCGATGTCGACCCCCCGGGTGGGCTCACTCAGCAGCAGAAGGGGTGGGTTCCGGTCCAGCACCCGCGCCAGGAGCACCTTCTGGGCGTTGCCCCCGGAGAGCGACGCCACCGGCGCATCGGGTGAAGGCATCTTGATGTTGAGGCGCTCCGCAGCCCGTTCGGCACGACGTCGGTCACCGGCGCGATCGGTCCTGTGCAAGGTCCGGTGCGACGAGAGCGCGAGGTTGGCGACGACGCTCTGGTGGGGCAACAGCCCCTGAGCCCAGCGATCGTCGGGCACGAAGCCGACGCCGGCGGCGATGCCCTCCGCCGGCGATCGCAACGAGAGTCTGTCGCCCTGCAGCCGAACGTCGCCTTCGACCGCCCGGCGGGCTCCGGCGATCGTCTCGAGCACTTCGGTACGTCCGCACCCCACCAGGCCGGCGATGCCGACGATCTCGCCTGCTGCCACCGACAGGTCGATCGGACTGGCAAACCGATCGGTGACCAGCCCCCGAACGTCGAGCACCCGCCCGCCGAGCGGGACGTCTGCCTTCGCGTACAGATCGTCGAGCTCGCGTCCGACCATCATCGAGCTGAGCCGGTGGTCGTCGAGCTCCGCCCGGGGGAGCTCTCCGACGAGCGCTCCGTCGCGCAGCACCACGGCACGGTCCGCCATCCGGGTGATCTCACGGAGCCGGTGGGTGATCAGCAGCACCGCCATCCTCCGCGCACGGCAGTGGTGCTCGATCACTGCGAACACCTCCTCGGGATCCGGGAGCCGCGTGGTGACCTCGTCGAGGATCAGCACGGCCGGCTCAAGGGCCAGGGCTTTGGCCAGCTCGACCAGCTCGGACTCACCGGGACCGAGGGTCTCGAAGCGACGTGAAGGATCGATGGACGAGCCCACCGCCGCCAGGGCGGCGGCGGCCTGCTCCTCGAGACCACGACGTCGGGTCCACCGAAACCCACGGCGCAGCGTGTGCAACATGACGTTCTCAGCGACCGACATGGCGGGGATGACCAACGGTTCCTGGGTGACCAGCGCGACACCCACGTCGAGTGCCCGTCCCGGGCGGGTGAACTGCATGGGCTCGCCGCGCAGCGCCACCGTCCCCCGCTCCGGGCGCACGGAGCCGGCGAGCATCCGTGCGAGCGTGGACTTGCCGGAACCGTTCTCCCCGGCGAGAGCAACCACCTCGCCCGGGAACAGTTGCAACGAGACCTCGCCCACGGCGACGACGCGGCCGAAGTCCTTGCCGAGCCCACGGGCTTCGAGCACCGGTACGCCGCTGCTCGACATCCCCCTGCCCTCAGGAGCCCTTGACGTAGGACTTGCCGTCGCGCTGCTCGAGCTCCACCGCCATCGGCTCCTGTGCTCGCTCCTCCGGTGGCACCCAGTCAGCGACATTGGACTTGTCGACCACCTTGGAACCGATCCAGATCTCTTTCGGGAGCTCGTTGCCACAGATCGACTCGATCGCGGCGTAGGCCAGCGCACGGCCCGCCATGTCGACCTGCAGGTCATACGTGGCGGCGATCTTGCCGGCCTCGACCAGGGGGATGGCATCGGGCTGGCCGTTGACCGAGACCAGCATCGGTGCGAAGTCGCCGTCGAAGGTGGAGGCGACGCCGATGGCCGAGACGTCGTTGAAGGTCCAGATCCCGGCCAGGTCCTCGCCGTACTGCTGCTTCCACTGCTCCGCGACCTGGCGGGCTGCGTCGGGGGTGATCGCCATGTTCGTCTGGAAGTTCGCGATCTCGAGACCCTGCGCGGCAGCCTCTTCCTCGAACGACGTGCGGGAGCGCTCGAGGATCTCTGCGAACGGCGGGCCCTTCATGGCCACGACGGTGCCGCCATCGGCGTTGGCGGCCAACAGCTTGGCGCCATCACTCGCCGCCTGTCCGGAGTCGGACTGCACCGAGGAGGTGTACGGGCCGCCGACCTGGGTGTCCTGGACGATCACCGGCGTACCGCTGTCCATGATCCCGCCGAGCACGTCCTGCACCGCGTTCGGGTCGACCGGGTTGACGAGCAGCACATCGATGCCCTGCTGCTGCAGCGTGTTGATGTCGCTGATCTGCTTGCCCGGGTCGAGGTTGGCGTTGACCGGCATGACGGTGGCGCCCACCTTGGCGAGCTCTTGTTCGAGCACCGCCTCGACGATGGCGAAGTTCGGATCCGGCAGCGGTTCGGAGTAGCCGACCACGGCGCCGTCGGTGGCCTCGCAGCCGGGCGCCGCCGCAACCTCGGAGGCAGGGAGGGACGTCCCCGGCTCGTTGTCCTCGGACGTGGTCGTGGTGGCCGAGTCATCGCTGCTACTGCAGGCACCGGCCAGAACGGCAAGTGCGAACGCAGGAACGATCAGCTGTCGGATCGGCACAGCACCACCTCCGTGGTCTCGACCGGGACCCCCCTCGGTCGTGCTTCCTTGTCTACACTATCGGTGACGGTCGACACAAGGACTACATGAACTCGGCCTCTGGACTCAGGTCCAGGTCTCGGTGTCCCACCGCCACTTGTAGTCCTGTGCGAACTGGCGCATGGACGTCGGTTCACGCCCGAGCAAGCGCGGGAGATCGTCGCCGACGGGGTTGTTCACGTTGCGACGGGCGAGCGTGTACACGATGCACATGAAGAACACGGTGTCGCGGGTCAGGCCGCGCTTGCGCATCCGCCGCCAGAAAGCGAAGAACGACGGATGGGTGTAGGTGATGGGCCGACCGAGTGCCTCGGTGAGCACCTCGGCCACGTCGAAGTAGGTCTTGCGGTGCTCGCCGGTCAGCAGATAGGTCTTCCCTCGGTGCTCCTTCGGTGCCGCCGCCATCATCGAGATCACCACGGCGAGGTCCCGAGAGTCGACGAACGTGGTGGTGCTCTTGCCGGCCGGGATGAAGACCTCGTCGTGTTCGGCGATGTCGACGCCATGGGTGGAGAGTCGCCGCACGAGGTTCTGCATGAAATAGCTCGGGCGCAGGACGGTCCACTCCATGCCGGAGGCCTTCAAGTGCTGCTCGACCGTGTTGTGGGGGATCACACGCGAAGAATCACCGCCCGGCACCGAGATGTAGACGACGTGCTCGATTCCCGCAGCCGCGGCGGCGTCGATGAACGGGACCATCCACTTCTTCGCCGTGCGCGGGTGCGGGACGGGAAACAGGAGGAACAGCACGGTCCCGCCCTCCAGCACGGCCGGCCAGGTCGTCGGGTCGTCGTAGTCGAGGTGCACGATCTCGGCGTCGGGGCCGAACTCGGACCGCAGCCGGTCGACGTTGTGCGCGGCGAGCCGGAACTCGAGCTCGTCGGGGTTCTTGTCGACGAGGTAGCGACACAGTTCGGTGCCGATGTTGCCGGTGGGCCCGGTGATGATGAACACGACGGTCCTTGAGGTTCGATGGTTGAGGCTTCGGTGGACGAGCGTTGGACGGAGGGGATGTCGGTGGCGGACGGGAGCTGGTGCACCCGCGTTGCCTGGCCGGCGGTCAGGCGGACACCGGAGGGCTGGGCTCTGCGATCGTCTCACCGTTCCGACGGCGTTGTCGGAACGCCAGCGCACCGGCCAACACGGCGCCGATGCCCCACGACGCAGCCTGGATCGGGTGGTCCTTGGAGTTCTCGATGCCGAAGCAGACCGGGCTCGGCGCCTCGTACGTCTGACCATCGCCCCGCTCGAGTCCTTCGGAGAAGAGATCGCCGAGGGGGAGGAAGATCGGCACGCCGTTGGGGAAACCGAGGCCGGCCTGGGCTGTCGGCTGGGTGAAGTCCGGCGGAGGCGCACACTCGAGGACCGGTCGAGGGATGTCGTAGTCGGTCTCCGTGAACGCCGCACGGGCTGCTTCCAGATCGCTCTGGGCCTGCGCGGTGCGGTTCTCGGCTTCCGCCGCGACCGCTTCCGCTTCCGCCGCGGCCGCGTCTGCGTCGATGATCGCCTCGGCTTGCTCGCGCAGCTGCACAGGGATCTGCGGAAGGATCTCGGTCGGGATGTCGGGGTAGATCACCGCCATGGTTTCCGCCGGCATGCAGCCATAGGCCTCCAGCGGGAGGACCTTGACGATCTCTGGTGGCGGGATGAGATCGGCCTGCTCGGGACACTCTGGTGCGACTGTCATCGGCGTCGCTCCGTCCGGACCGGTCGCCGTCGCCTCGTCGGGGGCCGGGTCAGGCCCGGCGAGCGCCACCGGCTCGACCTGGAGATCGGACCACTGGGCCTGAAGGTCGTCGATGCCCGACAGCAGCTCGGACCGCTGGTTGAAGTTGTCCGCCACCATGCCCATCAGGATGGTGATCACCACGGCCACGAGCGGGACGACCACCCGCGACCGACTCTGTGCGCCGTAGGCGACGGCCAGACCGATCCCCGCACCGATGGGGATGGCCAGCAGACCCATGATGTCGGCATCGGCCACCGAAGCGACCAGCAACCAGATGGCGATGCCCGCGGCGGCTGCCAGCACTCCGAAAGCAACACCGCCCAGTACCCGTCGAGCAACGTGGGCTTCCTTGCCGGGCGCCTCGGTCGGCGCATCCTCGGTGACGGTCATTCTGGTCCCCCTTGGGTCGTCGCCTATGGCGTTCAGATGACGATAGTCAAGAATTCGCTAGTTGTGAAGGACTCAGTCCGGAAGGAGGACGGCGCGGCCTCGGCGGCCACGCCGTCCGAGCCAGTCGAGAGCATCGCCAACCTCGGACAACCCGAAGGAGGTGGTCGGGATCTGGATCCTGCCGTCGCCGAGGCGCTCCAGCAGCTCGGGCACGGCGGCACGACCCTGCGACTCGCGTCGGATCATGTTGAGCGGCAGCAGCGAGACGTCGCGCTGCACGAACGCCGGCAGGTCGAGACGCACCTCGGTGCCAGCGACGTAACCGACGAGCACCGCCCGCCCGCCGGGGCGCACGGCCTGCAGCAACTGTTCCAGCACGGGGCCACCCACCGGGTCGACCAGCACGTCGGCGGGTTCGGGCGGCGTGCCCGGACCGGCGCCCGACCCGTCGAGCACCAGGACCTCCACACCGTCGGGCAGGTCGCGAGCGGCAGCCTCGCTGCTGACCGCGGCGACCACCTCGGCACCCGCGTCCAACGCGAGCTGCACCGTGACCGAGCCGACGGCGCCGTTGGGCCCGCTCACGAGCACGCGTTCGCCGGGCTGCAACGCGGCGACGCGGTGCAGCGAGACCCACGCCGAGGTGCACGGTGAGAAGAACACCGACCCGAGCTGGATCCCGACATCGTCGGGAAGCGCACCCACGGCGGCATCGGGAGCGAGGACCACCTCCGACCAGGTGCCGTCGCGCGAGATGCCGAGCCCGGCGCCACGGAGCCAGACTCGTGCGCCCGGCTCGAAGCTGTCGGACTCGACGACGGTGCCGGCGCCCTCGACTCCGGGGATGTAGGGGAGCTCGGGGGCGTGCAGGAACCCACCGCTCAGGATCGTGCGGTCGAGGTGGCCCACGGTGGCGGCGCCCATCCGGACCAGCGTGGTGCCCGTGGTCCGGGTGGGCACCTCGAGGGTCTCCACCTGTGGTGGCGTGGCCCATCCGCGGACCACGACCGCTCGCATCTCGTCGGAGGTCACCTGGGGTCGAGGTGGTCCGACAGCACCTCGGCGAGCCAGTGCAGCTCGTCGGGATCATCCAAACAGGGCAGGAGCACGACCTCGGTCGCGCCCGCCGCGGCGTAGGACTCCACGACCTCGCGCACGCCATCGGCTCCGGCGCCGATCGGCCCGAGCACGAAGTCCGGGGGCCCGCCTTGGGCCAGGTACGTCGTGCGCCATTCGTTCGCCTCGCGTTCGCGCTCGGCGCTGCAGAACCAGGAGCCGGCCACGACCCGGGGTTCGCCGTCCCTGCCAGCTTCAGCCCAGGCGGCTTTGACGGTGGCGATGTCGTAGCCCGTGAACTCGGCGTTCACCCCGCCGCCGACGAACCCGTGGCCGTGGCGGAGCAGACGACGGATCGCCCCCTTGGAAGCGCCACCGATGAGGATCTCAATGTCCGGGTCCGGTACCGGGCCGATCGAGTGGGGGAAGTCGCCGGGCTCGGCGAGGGCGGCCAGAGCGTCGAGCGACGCGTCGACCAGTTTGCCTCGCTCTTCCCACGCGACCTGGACGGCGGCATGGTCCTGGGGGCGGGCGCCCACGCCCACGCCCAGGGTGAACCGACCCGGAGCGAGCAGGCTGAGCGATGCCATCTCCTTGGCGAAGAGCGCCGGCGGCCGCACGGCGGCGATGAAGATGTTGCCCATGATGCGGATGTGTTCGGTTACCGCTGCGGCGGCCGCCAGGGTCACGACGGCGTCGACGTTCGCGTACACGATGCGCTCGTTGATCCCGATCGAGGAGAAGCCGAGACGTTCGGCGTCCCTCGCCCAGGTGAGCAGCGTCTCGCCGGTGACGCCGGGAACGCCGTGGGGCAGGTTCACCCCGACTGAGGGTTTGGTGGACATGGTTTCTCCTGGGGTGTGCTGATAGATGCGGACAGTGGAGTGTTGTCGTCGAAGGATCTCGCCGGAGAGGGGTCAGTACTCGTGTCGGATGTTGTCGAGGGGGAGCTTCGCCGCATAGCGGCGGAGCTGTGATCCGGCCACGCCGTACGCCCGTGCCTGCCACCGTCGCGCCGACCCGGCGATGTGGGGAGTGATGATGACGTTCGGGGCGCTCCAGAGCGGATGACCATCGGGAAGCGGTTCGGGGTCCGTCACGTCGAGCGCCGCGCGAAGACGACCCGCACGAAGTTCCCGTTCGAGCGCGTCCTGGTCGATCACCGGTCCGCGCGCCGCGTTCAGGACGATGGCCTCGTCGGGCAGCTTGGCCAACACCTCGGCGCTGACCATCCCGCGAGTCTCCTCGGTGAGCGGCGCCATCACCACCAACGCATCGGCATGGGCGACCAGGTCGTCGAGCTGATCGGGCGTGGCCGTCCCGCCGCGTCCGTGGCGGGTGATGCCGGTGGTGACCGCACCGAACGGTTCGAGGCGAGCCGCCACGGCGCGCCCGATCGAGCCGTGACCCAGGACCAGGACCCGCTTGCCCTCGAGGTCGTCGCTGGCGGTGTGCTCGGGTGCGGTGCGCAGGGCGTTCGCCCCCACGTCCCACGTGGCGCGGCGCTGGGCGTCGAACAGGCGCGGGAGCAGGTGGACGTGAGCCAAGAGCATGGCCACCACCCACTCCGCCACGGGCGCATCGTGGGCGCCGCTGGCGTTCGCCAGCACCACACCCTCGGGGACCTCCCCGACCAGCATGTCCACCCCTGCACTGAGCGACTGCACCAGTCGCAGCGCGCCGAACTCGTCGAGGCGTCCGAGCAGCTCGCGCTGGCCCGCCCCGAAGACCACGACCTCGACGCCGAGCATCTCGTCGGTCAGCTCGTCGCCAGGCGCGTGTTCGATCAGGCGCATGCCCTCGGGCAGGGGCCCGAGCTCGTGGCGCAGCACCTCGACGGGGACCAGCACGTCGATGCGCCGGTCAGCTCCCCCCATGCCGGTCACGACAGCGAACCCTCGGGTCGACGTCGATCCAGGAAGTCGAGCACCAGCGCGTTCCACTCCGTGGCGTACTCGACGTTGGGACAGTGACCGCAGTCGTCGAAGACCTTGCACTCCGCACCGGCGATCGCCGCCGTGATCTTTTCGGCGTACCCCGGCTCGCGCAAGGGATCCTGCGCGCCGGCGGTGGTGAGCACCGGGATCGAGATCCGACCGTAGGCCGTGTCGTCGGTGTTGCCGAAGTCGCTGCGCTCCGGCGCCTGCGGTGAGCGCAACCGGGCGGACGCCGCAAACTCCCAGGCGCCGGGTTCGAGCGACGCCTCGTGGTACATGGCCACGATCTCGTCGTCGGCGCTGATGGCGGGGTCGTGGAACACCACGCCGAGCTGGCGTCGCATGCCCTCGAAGGTGCCGTCGTAGTCCTGCAACATCCGTCGGGCGTCGTTGAGCGGGCTGAACCCGCCCCCCGACGCGGTCACGATGGTGCGGGCGGGCAGCACCGGGCGATCCGATGCGGCGTCACGGACGAGGAAGGTGCCGCCCATCGACAGCCCGACGATGTCGGCGGAGGTGACGTCCATGACCTCGAGGAAGCGGGCCATGTGGTCGAGCATCGCCGAGTTGCCCCGCACGAAGTCGCGCACCTTGTCGGTCCCGCCGAAGCCGATCCAGTCCGGTGCGATCACCCGGTTCCGTTCTGCGAACGCCTCGATGTTGCGTCGCCAGCTGAGCCACGCGTTCTCACCGAATCCGCCCGCGTGCAGCAGCACCACGGTCGGGCCGTCGCCGGCGTCGAGGAAGTGGGTGCGCACCCCGTCGACGCGCACGTACCTGTCGTGCACCCCCTCCGGGCGCTCGGAGGGGGCACTCACGGGGCGTCTCGCAACGAGTCGAGCTGGTGGTACACCTCGGGGATGTGCGCCGTCGCCGCCTCCAGGTGGTCGTCACCCTCGTAGCGGACCCGTGGCGCCAGCTTCGGCTTGCCGACCTGCGCCGCGAACTCGGTGAGGGTGCGGGGCACCGCGGGCTCGGTCTTCGCCCACGTCGGGCGGCCGTCAGGTTCCCGAAAGTGCGGGATGACCTCCTCGGCCATCAGGTACATGTTCTTCTGGACCATCCAATGCGGCATCGAGCCGAGGTGGCCGCCGGCGCTCATGACCATGCCGATGCGGTAGTCCTCGATCATCTGCTCGTACTTCTCGATGACCGTCTGCGGCGAGCCGACGATGACGTAGCCACCCTCGACGAGCTCCTCGTAGGACATCTCGGTGAAGCCCTTCACCCCCGCCTTCGCCTTGCCCTCCAGGGTCTTCTTCATCGAGCCCTTGGTGGAGTACCCGGCCGGCATCATGTGGAACGGCGGGATCTTCAGCCCGTTGCGGAAGAACCACATGATGTGGGCCCGAGCCTCGCGGTGCGCCTGCTCATCGGTCTCGGCCACGTGGGTGTGCACCAGGCGCCCGAGCTGACGTGGCGACGGGGTGTAGCCGAACTGCTCCTCGGCCACCTGGTAGTAGCGGTCGAAGGCAGACTTCGACAGCCAGTTCGACGTCGGGGTCAACATGAACGGGTAGCGGCGCTCGGCCGCCTTGTCGATCGTGTCGACACTGGTCGATCCCGGCAGCCAGATCGGCGGGTGGGGCTGTTGCAGCGGGCGGGGCCACGGGTTGACGTACTCGACGTCGAAGTGCTCTCCGTGCCATTGGAACGGCCCGTCGCTGGTCCACGCCTTGACGATGAGGTCGTTGGCCTCCCAGAAGCGCTCCTTGGAGGTGGTCGGGTCGACACCGGAGGAGACGTACTCGGCGCCCATCGCCCGGACGTGACCGGAGATGATGCGACCGCCCGAGATCACGTCGAGCATGGCGATCTCCTCGGCGACCCTCAGCGGGTTGCGGTGCATCGGCAGGGCGTTGCCGATGACGCCGATGCGGATGCCGGTCGTGCGTGCCGCCAGGTAGGCCGCCCAGAGGTTCGGCGCCGGCTGCACCGCATAGGCGGTCTGGTGGTGCTCGTTGACCAGGATCCCGTCGTAGCCGAGTTGTTCACCCAGGACCATCTGGTCCATGTACTCCTTGTACAGGCGATGGCCCGTTCTCGGGTCGTACATGCTGTTGGGCAGCGTGATCCAGATGGACTCGAACTCCTCACCCGGTGGGATGAAGGGGTAGGGCATCAGATGGAACAGGTAGAACTCCAGGCGGTTCATCCCGCCACCTCCTCGATGAACGATCCGATCGTGTCGGCCACCCGGTCGGGGGCCTGCAACAGCAATGCATGGCCCACGCCGTCGAGGGTGACGAGCCGGGAGTCCGGGAGCAGCTCCGCCCAGCGTTCGGCGTGGGCGAGCGGCACCACGAGGTCGTCGTCCGGACTGACGACGAGCGACGGCACGGCGATGCGGGGCACCCGGCGATCCAAGGTCACGTCGTAGTGGCGTTCCCAGATGAGTCGGGCGGTCACCGCGTTCTCGCCGTAGGCATTCGTGAAGGCCTCGATGTCACGGGCATCGGCGAACAGCCCGGTGTGCTCCCCGGCGGGCCCGCCGAAGAACGCCTGCTCGACCGCCCGTGGATCTGCGGCGAGGAACTCCATCGGGGGTGACTCCGGGAGTCGGAGCCCGGTGGCGGCGACCACCGTGAAGCTCGCGATGCGCTCGGGGTGGTGGACCGCGAGCTGCGCACCGATCCAACCGCCCAGGTCATAGCCGACCAGGTCGACCCGGTCGAGCTCCAACACGTCGAGCAGTGACCGGTAGTGCAGCACCAGGTCCTCGAAGCTACGAAGCCAGTCCGGTGGATGACCTTCGACATAGCCGGGGTGCAGCGGCGCGACCAGATCGAAGCGCTCCGCCATGGCGTCGTGGAAACGGGTCCAGCGGGTCGGGGCAAAGGCTCCGTGGAGGTACAGGACCGCCCGGCCGGTACCCGCGCGGCGCACCACGGTGGGCTCGCCGTCGACCGCGATGGTCGTATCGGGTGGGCCGGTTCCGGGCCGATCCGGGGTGACGGGTTCGGAGGTCGTCATGGTCATTGCTGCTCCAGTCGCTGGTGCGGTGAGGCGCCCCCAGGGGACCGCTCGCCGACATGATATGCTGCTTACGTTGCGTTCGTCACGAAAAGAATGCATCATGGCGAAATTGTCGTGATCGGAGGCCGTCCGGTCGCCGAGGGAGGTTCTGTCACGTGGGAGCGAGATCGGGCAGCGAGTACCTCGAGGGCTTGCACGATGATCGTGAGGTCTGGCTCGACGGGGAGCGCGTGGTGGACGTGACCGCCGAGCCTCGGCTGCAGGGCGCAGCCGCGACCCTCGCCGGCTACTTCGACCTGCAGCACGACCATCCCGACGTGTTGTTGACCGACGACGAGGAGTCCGGCGAGACCGTAGCGATCACCCACGTCGTCCCCCGGTCTCTCGACGACCTGGTCCGTCGCCGCAGAGCGCTGGAGAGCATCGCACTGTTCACCCTCGGCTGGTTGGGCCGCAGTCCTGACTACCTCAACGTGACGATGGCTGGCTTCGCCGGACGCGAGGACGTGTGGAGTGGCGGCGGCAACGAACAAGGTGCGAAGCGACTCGTCGAGTTCCAACGAGAGGCGATGCTCTCGGATTGGTCCATGACCCACGCGATCGTGAACCCGACGATCGACAAGCGCCAGCGCGAGGTCGATGCCGGCGATGGCAAGATCGCGTTGCACAAGGTCGGCGAGTCGGCGGAGGGGCTGGTCGTTCGCGGCGCCCGTGCGCTCGCGACGCTCTCGCCGTTCGCAGACGAGATGGTGGTCTACCCCGGTCAGCCCCTCCCCCGTGACGCCGATCGCTACGCACTGTCCTTCTCGGTCCCGATGGCGACTCCCGGGCTCAAGTTCCTGTGCCGGGAGAGCTTCGCCTCTCGGGGCGATCCGTCGGACCACCCGTTCTCGTCGCGCTTCGACGAGCAGGACGCCGTGGTGGTCTTCGACGACGTCGTCGTCCCGTGGGATCGCGTCTTCCTCGATGGTGCGACCGATGTCTACAACCGTGCGATGACCTCCGGCTGGGTCGCGAACATCATGCAGCAGACCACGGTGCGGGCCCACGTGAAGCTCCGTTTCGCCTGGGAGCTCGCCACGAAGATGGCCGAGGCCATCGGATCCGACGGCCCGCAGGTCAATGAGATGCTCGGCGAGCTGTGGAGCTACGTCGAGCTCACTCGCTCGGTCATCGAGGCCGCCGAACACGGCGCCTACGAGTACGGCAACGGGGTGTGGTTCTGTGACGACAGGCCCTTCCGGGCCATCCGTCCGACCATGCCGCGCTGGTTTCCCCGGGCCAACGAGATCATCAAGCTGGTCGGAGCGCACAGCCTGCTCGCCACCCCGACCGCAGCGGAGCAGGCGAACCCCCAGCTGGCTCCGTACATCGAGCGCTACTACGCCGGTGCAGACGACATGTCCGCAGCAGAACGCATCGCCATCTTCCGCACGGCGTGGGACTTCACCAGCTCCTCGCTCGCCGGGCGCGGCGATCTCTACGAGCGGTTCTACCTGGCATCGTCGTCCCGCATGTACCAGGTGGCGCAACAGGGCGCCGTCCGTGACACCGACTTCTCCCTCATCGACGGCGTGGTCGGACCTCTGGTCGCCGCGGTAGCTCAGGAGCGGACATGACGAGTGTCGCCGACGAGCGACGCTGCGTAGCTGAACGCCGTCGGCTCCAGCCGGGCCCGCAAGCGCCCGAACAGGTCCGCCGCCCGTCGGCCCGGCCAGTTTCGCGCCAGCAGCTCGGCCGGGAGCCCCGGGTCGAGATACGGAAACTTCCGCCAGTCGTGCAGGGCGAGCGTGTACCACCCGAAGGCCTCGGCGCCATCGACCGGCCGACGTCGGCGCGCCAAGCGCTCCTCGAGCGGTCCGTGGTCATCGAGGAACTGCTGGTACTGGCCCTCGAGCGCCTCCAGGTCCCAGGCCCGACGTACCAGCTCCGTCGCCTCGTCGAAGCCCTGGTACTGCGCGGTGAAGACGTCGACCAGGTCCGTGAGTCCGAGCGTGGCGACGGACTCGGTCACCAGATCCAGACTGCGACGGGGGGCGATCCACAGCGCGCTGCCCACGTTCCCCATGCCCAACCACATCAGCTTGGAACGCAACAGGTGCCGCTTGTCCCGCTCGGCCTCAGGGATCGAGAACGACACGAGCACCCAACCCTCCGACAGCGGCGCCGCGTCCATCGAGGCGTAGATGCGGCGGTCGCCATCCGCCAGCAGGTCGTCGGCTGCCGCGGTCGTGGCGTAACCGCGAACGCCGTCGCGGACCTCCTTGTGCAACAGACCGCGCCGACTCATCCGAGACAGGGCGGAACGGACGGCCTGCTCGTCGACGCCCAACAGCCCCATCAGATGCACGAGGTTCGACACGGCGAGCCAACCGTGGAACTGGGGCGAGTAGCGGCCGTACACGTCGAGGATCAGCGTCTTGGGTCGGCGTCCCGAGCCGTTGGCGTCCTCACCCATGGAGCATCCTGGTCATCAGGGAGAGATCGTGGCACAGAACGCTGAGACCATTGCGGGTCGCACGGCCAAGGCCTACTCGACCGGCCGCCAGGACTGGCAGAGCTGGCCGGTCTACGACGGTGCCACCCTCGGGCTGCGCGACTACTGGTATCCCGTCGAGTGGTCGAGCCAGGTCGGGCGCTCGCCGGTGGGTCGCGAACTGTGCGGCGAGCGCATCGTGTTGCAGCGCGACGGCGACGACGGGGTCCACGCGCTGCACGACCGGTGCCCGCACCGCGGGGTGCCGCTGTCGATGGGCAAGGAGGAGTTCCCCGGAACGGTCACGTGCCCGTACCACGCATGGACCTTCGATCTGGCGAGCGGTGAGCTCGTCGCCGTGATCACCGACGGTCCGGACTCGCCCATGTGCGGCAAGGTCAAGGTGCGAACGTACCCGTGCGAGGAGTTCCTCGGCCTGGTGTGGGTGTTCATGGGCGACCGCGAGCCACATCCCCTCGCCGAGCAGCTGCCCGAGGAGCTCGTCGGCGCGCCACCGCTGGCGGTCGGCGGGCGCATCGAGGAGCGCTCGGGTGACTGGCGCCTCTACGCCGAGAATGGGTTCGACGAGGGACATGCGAAGTACCTGCACCGGACCTCGTACTGGCGGATCTTCAAGACGATGCCGACGTGGAACAAGATCCACGTCGAGCGCCACGGACGGTGGATCTACCGGGTCGAGGACGAGCGCTTCTGGTCGGCCGACTTCCTCGGGCTCGGCCACTGGACCAACGAGCGCTGGTGGAAGCTCAAGCCCAAGCAGGCCCAGGGCAAGTTCCTCGGCAACACCGGCGGCAACGACGAGCCCGACCCCTACATCGCGTCGCGTGCGTTCCCCGGGTTCGCATCGCTGTCGCTTCCCGGCGTGCTGCGCATCGCCTACCCCCAGTTCATCCACTACGAGTTCTACGTGCCCATGTCCGAGGGGCGGACCCGCTACGTCGGGGTCATGGTGCAGTTCAAGTCCGGGCGAGCTCGCGCTGGCTTCTACCTGCGCTACCTGGGCGGCATCCGCTGGCTGTTCCACGGGAACTTCAGCGGACAGGACCACTGGATGGTGAACGCCACCGACGCTCCGCCCGAACGGCTGTACCGGCCCGATGTCTCGCTGCTCGAGTGGCGGCGACTCGTCGAGTCCGGCAACCCGTTCGCACCCGCTCCGGACCACTCGAACGGCTCCGACGGATCCACTCCCGAGGAGGGCCCGTCATGACGCTCGACCCCGGACCGGCACCCGAAGGCCGGCGGATCGTCGCCGCAGACGGACACGGCTACCACGTCGTGTCGTTGTCCGGCGCAGCCCGTGAAACATCTGACCGACCGGTTCCCGACCTCACCGAGAAGGATCGCACCGATGCGACACCACTCGTCTTGTTGCACGGCGGCGGACCGGGGTGTTCGGGTTGGACCGACTTCGGGGTGGTGGCGCCGATGTTCGCCTCGCGTCGCACGGTGCACCTGGTCGACCTGTTGCAGTACGGCGCGTCGGACAAGCCGGTCCTGTCCGGACCTCGGTGGAGCACCCTCGCCACCTCGATGGTCTCGCTGTTCGACGCCATGGGTCTCGAGCGAGTCGATGTGGTCTGCAACTCCTGGGGCGGCACGATCGCCTTGGCTCTCGCCGCAGAGCATCCCCAGCGCGTCCGGGCCTTGGTCATCACCGGGTCGATGCCGGTGCTCGACGGGCCGCTCTGCCCGCTTCCGGAGGGTGGGCGGAGGGGCCGCAACGCCCGAGACCGCTACTACGGCGGCGAAGGACCCAGCCCGGACGCGATGCGTGACCTGATGGCCCGACTGGAATGGTGGGACCCCGCCCAGATCCCGGCGCGCACCGTCGAGCTGCGGTATCGCCAGAGCGTCGATCCCGAAGAGGTCGCGCTCGCCGGAGGGTCCGACGACGCCCGGGGTGAGCCCCAGGACCTGAGCGGTCACCTCCGCAGCATCGAGGCGGCGGTGCTGTTCTGCTGGGGCATGGCGGATGCCTTCCTCACGCCGGACTACCCGCTGATGCTGGCCAACATGGTCCCGAGAGGGCAGCTCTACGTGATGGATCGGGCATCGCACCACCTCCAGGAAGAACGGCCAGGGGACTTCCATGCCGTGGTCGGCGGCTTCCTCGACCAGGACCACGACCGGGAGGGTCTGCGATGAAGCGGATCGTCGTGATGGGGATCGTCGTCGCCGCCCTCGTCGTG
>Ga0105047_10010076_pt1 | contig 15478 bp, 12 predicted proteins | sample MAT04_FD_78384 | JGI IMG/M metagenome (GOLD analysis project Ga0105047, IMG submission 78384) | Freshwater microbial communities from Lake Fryxell liftoff mats and glacier meltwater in Antarctica - MAT-04 (megahit assembly) | ecosystem: Environmental > Aquatic > Freshwater > Ice > Liftoff... | reverse complement strand
GGCAGGAGTGGCAGGAGTGGCAGGAGTGGCAGGAGTGGCAGGAGTGGCAGGAGTGGCAGGTCCGCGCGACGGCGAGGAAATGGGGTCCGATCCCGATTCAGTACAACAACCTGTCCGAAGCGCGCGGGTCAGTACGACATCGGGCCCCGACCCCATTTCCGGAATCATCCGGAGCGCAAGAGCGTCAGCGCCAGCGGTCGGCATGCCGCAGCAGCGGGAGAAATTGGAATCTGACCCCGATTCAATGGAATCTGACCCCGATTCAATGGAATCTGACCCCGATTCAATGCAGCCCGCCGTCCGCCTGGGCCTGCGCATGGTCTCGGGGCTGGGCGCGGCCGCCGCCGAGCGTATCGTCGAGGCCCGCAGCGATGCGCCTTTCACCACGACGCAAGACCTTGCCCTGCGCGCTGGCCTCGATCAGGGCGACCTCAAGGCGTTGGCCAGTGCCGACGCCTTGCGTGCCTTGTCAGGGCATCGGCGCCAGCAGGTCTGGGACGCATCGGCGCTCAAGCCGGCGCCACCGCTGCTCAAGGCGGCTCCGGTGGACGAAGACTGGCTCGAACTGCCACCCGCCGCCGAAGGCGAGGAGGTGGTGTTCGACTACGCGTCAACGGGCCTGTCCCTGCGCCGCCATCCGGTATCGCTGCTACGTGACCAACTGGCAACAATGAACCTGCATACCGCCGCGCAACTGCGTGACCTGCCCAACGGCCGTCTGGTGCGCGCCTGCGGCCTGGTCGTGATGCGCCAGCAGCCGAGCACCGCCAAGGGCGTGGTGTTCGTCACGCTCGAGGACGAGACCGGCAGTGTCAACGTCATCGTTTGGAAAAGCCTGCGTGAACAGCAGCGCAACGAGCTGCTGTATTCCCGTTTGCTGGCGGTCTACGGCGTCTGGCAACGGGATGCCGAGACCGGTGGCGAGGTGCGCCACCTGATTGCCAAGCGGCTGAAAGACCTGACGCCGCTGCTGGGCGGCTTGTCGACGCGCAGCCGGGAATTTCATTGATCCTGCAAACGGCAGCGGGGTGCGATCGGGTGCATAGCACTCTCACCCAACAGGCGACGGGCTTCGTGGCCACAATCGTCAGGTTCCATCCGCGTCTCCAGCGGAAATCGAGCGGTCAACTGCCGTTTGTAGGTTGATCCTGCCGATCCGCGCCAGACGGTGCCTGGCGCGGACCGCATGGCGCGCTCAGGACTTGCTCTGTTGCGCATCCTTCTTCGCGCTCAGACAGGTTTTCATGAAATCCTTGCGCTCGTCGCCCTTCTTGCCGACGGCATCCTTGTTGCACATGGCCATCTTGTTCTTTTGCGGAGACTTGGCCTTTTCCTCGGCATGGGCGGCAAACCCGAACATGAGCGCGGTACCGATCGTCAATACGGAAAGCAGTTTTTGCATGATGACTCCCTTGAAATGTGGACGGACCCAGGCGCTCTTTCGTGAGCTCCCGCACCAGCCACACAAGTCGGCTCGCCTGAAGCGCGGGTGAGGGCATCGTATGGCCTCGCTGCCGTGGGGTCATCCCACCAAGCGATGACGAAACATCCGGGGTCGAATCGCGCCGGCACTGCCTCTTCGTCCATCCGATACGGCTCGACGCTCGACTGGATCGTGCGCATCGTCACGCGCATCGGCGAGGGTTCAGCTCCATGGGCGACCGCGTGCGCCGGCGGCGCCTCACTCGAGCGCCTCGACGATGCCGTGCTGGCATCGCTCATGGCGAAAGTCACGAATGCCGGCTTGTGGCGCCCGGTGCTGCGCCTCCCATTGGTGGCCAGCAGTGTCGACGGTCATGTCGCGCAGGGTGAGTCGCGCCTGATGGAGTTGCTGCGCGGGCTGTGGCCTGAGAGCGCCCCCAGCCCTGGCTTCGCCAGGCCCCGCAGGTGCGAGGAAACTTGGGGCGGCCCGGCGTTTCCTGGTGAGTCCCGTGGCGGCCGTCAACCGTGTTGGCGTTGCACCAGTTTAGGCAACTCGTCCGCGACCGCGGCGTCGATGATGTTGCGTACCAGCGGGTGGTGTTCGCCCCGGCGCGAATGGATGGCGTGGATCTCCTCACAAACACCTTGGCTGCGGCCCAGCGGCCGCAAGCCACTGATCAGTCGCACATCGGATGCCCCAAGGGCGCATACCGGGAACACGCCCATGCCCTTGGCCGCGAATATACCGAGCAACGCGCTGTCCTCGAACTCGCCAACCGTGTGGGGGCGAACCCCCACCGAGTCGAACCAGCGATCGAGCTTGGGCCGCAATGCGGAATGCGACGTGGGCAGCAATACCGGTAGCTGCTCCAGGCAGTGTGGAAAGCGCTCGACCGCCGCTTTGCGTACCAGTGTCGAGGGTCCGTACCAATCGATCGGTGACTCCAGTATGCGCACGCTGCTCAGACGCAGGTTGGGATTGCGGGGCGCGGGTTGTCCGGCCAGCACCAGGTCGAGGTGATGCAATGACAGTTCGGACAGCAACTGTTCAAACTCGCCTTCATGACACAACAGCCGCAGCGAGGGTGTCGTCAGGATCGGCTCCAGCAAGGCGTGCGCCGCCAACTTGGACAGGCCGTCGGACAAGCCCACCGCGAGCCGGGCGACCGGACCCGTGGCGGCTTGCCGCACCTCCTCGGGTATCACCTGCCCAATGGTGAAGATCTCCTCGGCCCTGGCGAACGCCACAGCCCCCGCCTCCGTAAGCGTGACGCCCCGCCCGGACGGTTTGAGCAATTGATAACCCAGGCTCTTTTCGAGTTCGCGCACCTGGGCGCTGACGGTCTGCACCGCCATGCTCAGGCGTTCAGCCGCACGTGCAAAACCACCTTCCTTCGTCACGACCCAGAAATAATGCAGATGGCGGTAATTGAGCATGAACGGCTTCCCGGCAAGATATGCCTGCGCCATCCACCGGTGTGGAGTGCGCACGCCAAGGGCTTGTTACATTGTCCCGTTCAAGGTAGCGACGGCTCGTCTGCCAGTGGGATTACCCCGACCCGTGCCCGTGTTTTGCGGCTGGCACCTTATGGCGCCCTTGCCCGGTGGTGAGCGGGTCTCAGCGCACGTTCATCCACTTGAACAGCATGAAGCCGTCTGCACGCTGGTAGGCGTCGATGGTCTTCTTCATGCCCCAGGACAGGGTCTGCTGGTGCAGCGGAATATGGCCGATGTCGTCGGCATGCAGCTGCAGTGCCTCCTTGATCATCGCGTTGCGTTTGGCCTGGTCGAGTTCGGACTGAATCTTCGTGGTCAGTTCGTCAAGTTTCGGGTTGCTATAGGCACCGAAATTCCAGCTGCCCTGGTTGCCGGTCGGAGTTGCCAGCACGGTGAACAGCAGATTGTGCGCGTCATATCCGGCGGGTGACCATCCGAGCATGAAGAAACCCATCTCGCGCTTGAGGCCCTTGGGGAAATACGTGGTCTTGGATTCAGCCTGTAGCTTGATCCGGATACCGGCCTTGGCCAGGTTGGCTGCAACCGCCTGGCAGATCTCCGAATCGTTTACATATCGGTCGTTCGGGCAGTTCATGCCGACTTCAAAACCGTTCGGGTAACCCGCATCGGCCAGCAGCTTCTTCGACGCTGCCAGGTCGAACGGCAAACGCGATTCCATGTCGAGCGTGTAACCCTGAATGCCCGGCGCGATCATGGCGCCAGTGGGCTTGGAGGCGCTGCGCATGATCTGCGTCTTGATGGTCTGGATGTCGATCGCCTGGTAGAAGGCCTGGCGCACGCGTTTGTCCTTGAACGGGTTCTTGTCGGTCACGCTCGACAGCGGCAACACGTCGCGTTTGTGGTCGAACCCGAGAAAGATCACGCGCAGCTCCGGGTTCTCCACCACCTGCAGCCGGGGTGAGCTGTTGACACGTGGAATGTCCTGCAGCGGAACCGGATCGATGACGTCGACTTCGCCCGACAACAACGCGGCCACCCGGGTCGCGCTGTTCTCGATCGGCAGGAACACCACTTCGTCGAGGTTGGTTTCGAACGTGTTCCACCAGGTCGGCGAACGCTGCAGCACGGTTTTCTGGCTGGGCTGGCGTTCGCGTACCCGAAACGGACCGGTGCCGTTGGCGCGAAATGAAGCGGCGTTCTCGATGCCCTTGCGCCGGTCAACCGGGCGAGAGGCCTGGTTGTTCTCGGCCCACTGGCGGTTCATGATCAACACATTGGTCAGCAACTCGGGCAGGATCGGGTTCGGCGCCGAGGTCTCGAGTTCGACGACGAAGTCCGACACCTTGCGAATGGCCTTGACAGAGGCAAGTTGAGACTTGATGTCCGAGCCTTCGCCGCGCGCGCGCTCCAGCGAGAACACCACGTCGTCGGCCGAGAATGGAGCGCCATCGTGGAACTTGACATTGCGCCGCAGTTCGAAGCGCCAGGTGTTGGCTCCGGTGGCTTTCCATGCAGTGGCCAATGACGGTGTCAGCTTGAGGTCCTTGGCGCGAGTGACCAGCGCCTCGAACACGTTGTTCAGGAAGGACAGCTGCACCGCCTCGTTGAACGAATGCGGGTCGAGCGACAAAACGTCGCCCTGGTTGGCGACGCGCACCGATGCAGCGAGGGCCGGAGCTGCCGAAAGACCGAGGGCAAGGCCTGCGACAAGCAGGATGACGGTGTTTTTCCAGGTGTGTCGATACATGGGAAGCCTGTGTGTGGGTCCATCATGCTATCAGCCGGAGGTCTCGCGTCTGGCAGGCACGGGTTTGCAAGGGCACTGGCCGTGCGAGTGTCCAGCTTCAACCGGCGACGGTGGCCTCTGGCAGACCGCGTATACCCGGCAGCTTCAGCACAAACACCGAACCCGACAGTGGCGCGGCCGCCACTGCGCCCGCGACCGATGGGCGCGCCGCTCACGGAGCTGGATACCGCGCGCGGTATCCAGGTCGTCCAGATCGACATGGTTGCGCATGCACTGCTGGCTGGCATCGATCATGGGTTGGTAATCCCAGCCAGCGCGCTTGCCGTGTCGCAGGGACGCATGGACCAGCCGGCGCCGACGCTGACTGTCCAGCACCCGGGCGTTGTGCGTGGGCAGCGAGGGCAACAGCAGGTCCGGGTCCAGCGGCGCATGGATGAACTTGTAACGGCTGGGGCGGGTCTTGGGCATGGTCGCGCAGGTCCTGGCTTGGGACAGGTGGGGATGACAGTCTCATCATCAGCGCAAACAGAGCCGCGGTAAAGCGAGAGTGGGTTATGTCGCTGATAAGCTCCGCTTATGCCAAAACCTTTGCCTTCGCCGGACCTGCTGCCGATGCTCGTAGCCTGCGGGCATTACCTGAGCTTCACCGCCGCAGCGGCGAAACCGGGCATGACCCAGCCTGCGGTGAGCCGGCATGTCCAGCCGCTGGACCAGGCTCTGGCGGTCTGGGGCACCGCGCTGGACGGCAAGGGCGTGGCCATCGGCTGGCATCACCAGATGTTGACGCAGCGAAAGCGCCGCCCGGTGGTCTGCCGAGAGTTCGCGCAATGGCTGCAAACGGCGCTTCTGGGTGACCAGGGGCCGACTGCGGACTGCGTCCATGGCTGACGCGCCCGCCGCCGACGAACGGGTCCTCGCGGTGTTGCGCGCCAGCGGGGTATTTGGCAGCCTGGATGAGCCGGTGTTGCAGGACCTGGGTCGCTTCCTGCACCTGCAGACGATTCCCGGCGGCAACATCGTCTATCGTGAAGGCGACCTGGCCAACACCATGTTTTTCCTGATCAGCGGGCGGCTGCGGGTGTCGCGCCGTGACCGGCAGGGCGTGTTGCTGCTGTACAACGAGATCCGGCCAGGTGAGAGCGTCGGCGAAGCCGGCCTGATCTTGCAGCAGCCGCGCGCCGCCGATATCACGGCCTTGCGCGACTCGGTGGTCGCCATGCTCAGCCGCGCCGATTTCGAACGCCTGCTGATGCTGCATCCGTTGGCGCTGAATCAGGTCTTTTCGCGCGCCATTTTCAACCATCTGCGCCATGCATCCCAGGTTGTCGAGCGTCGGCATGCGCAGATCTTCGTGGTCGTGCCGCTCGCGCCTGGAGCATTGGCGTACGAGGTGGCGCTGGGCCTGACCCGTGCATTTGGCGAGGTCGGGCGATCACTCCATGTGTCGCCCGACACAGAGCGCGCGGCTGATCCAGCCGCGGCCAGCGACCCGATCGGCAAGGACCGGTACGACGCGCTCGAGGAGCAATATGATTTCCTGGTCTACGAGGCTGACCTGCGTTCTCCGGCATGGACGAAGCGCGCGTTTCGCCAGGCCGATCAGGTCGTGCTGGTTGCCACGCCCGGCACATCCGCGCAGTTGGGTGAATTGGAGCAGCAACTCGCGCGCGAGCCGGGTTTCGACATGAAGCGCAAGCACCTGGTGGTGTTGCATCCGGCCCAGGCAGACGTGCCTGCGGGCCTGGAGCACTGGCGCGCGGCGCGGGATGTCGAACGGGTGTACCCGGTTCGGTCCCGCCACGCGGCGGACTATGCCCGTCTGGGCCGCTTTATCAATGGAAAGGCAGTGGGCCTGGTGCTCGGCGGCGGCGGCGCACGGGGATTCGCGCACCTCGGTGTGCTGCGCGCGCTCGAGCAGTCTGGTGTTGTGATCGACCTGATCGGAGGCAACAGCATGGGCGCCTTGCTCGGTGCGCAATATGCCTGTGGCTTGCCGCTCGACGAGATCCGCGAACGCACCGTGCGCTTCGCGCGCGGTGGCGAGCGCCCCACCATTCCGGTGATCTCCATCATGTCTGGCCGACGGGTCGAGCGTGACCTTCGGCGCATGTTCGGCGAACGAACCGTCGATCAGGTTTGGCGTCCGTTTTTTGCTGCTGCCTGCAATCTGAGCCGGGCCTGCACCGCGGTGCAGGACAGCGGGCCGCTGTGGCGGGCGGTACTGGCGAGCAACTCGCCGGTAGGCTTGTTCCCGCCGGTGTTGCACAACGGCGATCTGCTGGTCGACGGTGCGATCCTGGAGAATGTGCCGGTGGCCGCGATGCGCGCCCGCCTGGGCGCGCCGCTGGAAAAGCGCCGCGGCAATGGCACGGTGATCGCCATCGATGTCGACGTGCGCGACTACATGGGTGTGGATCCTGCGTTACCCCGGTTGTCGGTCCGCAGTACGATCCAGGGCTATTTTCGCCGTGGCGTTCCGTCGTCACCTGGCATCGGCGACATCCTGTACCGGGCCAGCCATATCGGCGGACTGCATCAGCGCGCACGTACCATCGCACAAGCCGATCACTATCTCGAACCGCCGGTGGCATCATTCCCGCTGATGGGTTATGGCCGGGCGGCCCAGATCGCCGAGGTCGGGTACCGGTATGCGATGCAAGAGATTGAACAATGGAACCGACCACGGACATCTCCCTGACTGCCGGTAGTCTGCCGCTGTCGCTGAGCCAGCTCGAAGTCTGGCGGGACCAGCGTGCATGGCCGGACAGCGCCCACCTGAACCTGGGCGGTGGCGCGTTCATCGTAGGGCCGCTGGCCATGCCGCGGTTCGAGGGCGCCCTGGCGCAACTCGTGGCAGGACACGCCGCGCTGCGGCTGGTGCTGCAGCGGGGCGGCACGCAGCGCCTGCTGCCGGTCTACCGGCCGGAGTTGACACTGATCGACATGACCGGCCAGCGCGATCCGCGCCAGGCGATGCGCGACTGGTGGCAACACTGGATGCGCCAGCCCATCGCGCTGCACGACGGCACGCCACCATGGCGCTTCGCTTTGCTGCGAGCGAACGACCAGCTGCACGGCCTGACCATCCAGTTTCACCACCTGATCATGGACGGCTGGGGCACGACCCAGGTCATGAAGCAATGGAGCGCGATCTACGACCGGATGGGTGCCGGCGACGACAGTGTCGTGCCCAGCGATGACAGCTACCTGTCGTTCATCTCCGAGTCGCATGCCTACCGTCAGTCGGACGCGTTTGCCCGTGACGCCGCGTTCTGGCGCGCCCAGCTGCCCCAGCTGCCCGAGCCGCTGCTGCAGCGCCGCCAGTCGCATGCCCGGGGCGGTTCATTGCCCGACGCGCACCTGGTGGTCGAGTCCCTGTCCCGCGCCGACTACGACCGGCTCAAACGCCGGGCGGCAGGGCTGGGCATCACGCCGTTCAATTTTTTCCTGGCCGCGATCGCGCTGTATTTCGCGCGCGTCGGCGAGCGCGAGCAGGTCCTGGTCGGGGTGCCGACGCTCAATCGCGGCGGGCGGCGCTACCGGGACACCATGGGCATGTTCGTCGGTGTCATGGGCATCAACGTGACAGTGGCACCGGACATGACGGCGGCCGAACTGGTGGCGTCGGTCGGGGCGATCATGCGCTCGGCTTTGCGCCATCCTCGCTATCCGCTGAGCGAACTGGCGCGCGACCTGGAGGTGGTGCGCAGCGGCCGCGATGGCCTGTTCGACGTGTTGTTGTCCTTCGAGCGCCAGGATTACCAGGTTGTGTTCGGCCAGGCTGAACTGGTCGACTCCCGCCAGCTGTTCTCCGGCAGCGCGCGGTATCCTCTGGGCATCACCGTGTGCGAGTTCGATGCGCGCCAGGACCTGGAACTGGTGCTCGAGGGCAGCGCCGCCTATTTCTCGCCGCAGGCCGTGGGCGCGCTGGCCTCCCGCCTCTGGCATGTCGTGCAGGCGCTGTGCGCAGATCCCGATCGCAGGATCGCCGACCTGCCGGTGCTGCCGGCCGAGGAGTTCCATCGCATCGTGCATGCGCGGCATGACGCCGTGGTCCGGCACCGGCAGCCGCGGACTTATATTGCGTCGTTCGAACACCAGGCGGCACAACAACCGGATGCGGTTTGTCTGGTCTGGGATGGCGGGCAGATGGACTACGGCACGGTGAACCGCCGGGCCAACCAGCTGGCCCATCGACTGGTCGGGCTGGGCGCGGGGCGGGACTGCATCGTCGCAGTTGCCATGCCACGCAGCCCGGACCTGGTATTGGCCATGCTGGCCATCGCCAAGTCGGGGGCCGCCTATCTGCCGCTGGACCCGGATGCGCCGCTGGCCCGGCTGTCGGTGGTGTTGCAGGACAGTGCAGCGGTGGCGTTGCTGGTACAGCAGCCGGATTGGGACCGCCTGGCACCGTTGCATGTGCACACCATTGCCGGTGGCTGGCAGCAGGGGTTGTCTGAATTGCCGCTGGACGATCCCCCCGCGACGGCGGCGCCCGACGACCTGGCCTACGTCTTGTTCACCTCGGGTTCGAGTGGCCGGCCCAAGGGCGTGATGATCGAGCATGCGGTGCTGGCGCGGCGGCTGCACTGGTTGTCGCGCAGCTACGGCGTCACGGCGCAGGATCGCACCGGTCAGGCGACGCAGGCCACGTTCGATCCGTCGCTGATCGAGTTGTGCCTGCCGCTGGTGCATGGTGCCAGCATTGCACTGGCACCGCCAGGCCGGCTGCTGCCGCAGTCGCTGGCGGACTTCGCGCTGCGCCACCGTGTCACGATCATGGCCTTCGTGCCCTCGACGCTCAGTGGATTCCTCGACGCGGCAGCCGGCCGGGACGGGCTCGCCTTGCGCGTGGCCTGTTGCGGTGGCGAAGTGCTGGCGCCCGAACTGGCGCGGCGTTTCCTGTCGCTCACCGGTGCGCGCCTGTTCAACGTCTACGGTCCCACCGAGGCCTGCATCTTCGCCACGGCCTGGGCCTGCCTGCCCGATGACGATGCCGTCGTGTTGCCGGTCGGGCTGCCGGTAGACGACACCACCATCCATGTACTCGACCGGCAACTTCGTCCGCTGCCCGACGGCGTGTCTGGCGAGGTGTACATCGGCGGGCACGGCCTGGCGCGTGGATACCTGAACCAGCCCGAACTGACTGCCGCCAGTTTCGTCGCCAACCCGTTTCGTACTGGCGAGCGACTGTACCGGACCGGGGACAAGGGCGCGCTCGACCACCTGGGCCGGCTGCACTTCCAGGGCCGCCTGGACCGGCAGGTCAAGTTGCGAGGTTACCGCATCGAACTCGGCGAGATCGAGGCAGCGCTGCTGGCGGTTGAGGGTGTGGCTCAGGCAGCTGCATGCAAGGTCGAAGTCGGTGCAAACGCGGCCATCCACGCCTGGGTCGCGCCTGCACGCGCAGACGACCACGAGCGGCTGCAACGTGCCTTGCGGGTGCGCCTGCCGGACTACATGGTGCCATCGGCAATCTGTTCGTTGCCGGTGTTGCCCACCAGTGGCAGCGGCAAGATCGACTACGCGGCTTTGCCGGATGCGGCGCCCGCTGCGCAGGCGCGTGTCATCGGACGGGGTCCGGCCAGTCCGCGCGAGGCCGAGCTGCTGGCGTTGTGGGAAACTGAACTCGGACGCAAGCCGCTGTCGGTGCAGGACAATTTTTTCGACGTCGGCGGGGATTCCTTGGCCGCGATCACGATCCTCGCCGGCGCGGAGCGGATCATGGGTCGCCGGATTCCGTTGTACCTGCTGACCGAGAATCCGACCGTCGAACGGCTTGCAGCCGCGATGGACCGGGAAGCGGTGCCGCCGGGCCTGCTGGTCCAGTTGGGGCCGGGCGTTGCGGCCAGCACCATCTATCTGGCTGCGTCCGGCCATGGCGACCTGCTGCGGTTCCGGGCCTTGGCCGATGCGCTGGGCAGTAATTGCGATTTGCGCATGTTGCAGCCGCCGTCGGACCCAACGGCGTTCCGGCGCATCAAGCAACTGGCGCAGATGTACGCCGATGGCATTCAGGCGCAGGGCCAGCTGCCGGGTTTCATCGCGGGCTTTTCGATCGGCGGTATTGCCGCGCTGGAGACAGCCCGATTGCTGGAGCAACGTGGCATGCCGCCGCGCGGACTGATCCTGATCGATACGCTGTACCCAAAGGCGGTCTGGGGCGGCATGTTTTATTGGCGTTTGTTCACGGGCCTGGTGCGTTTTCTGCGCTTGCAGGAGCTCAGCATCAATGGTCGACGCCTGGGCGCCATGGTCAACGACGCCGGCCTGGTCGCGCAGGTCAAGTCCATGGGAGGGTATCGCGCTGGCGCCTTTGGCGGCCCGACCACGCTGATCAAGACCTCCGGCCTGCTGCGGTGGGAAAAGCCACTGTTCGGCTCCTGGAAGAAGCTCTTCGGTGAGCGCCTGAACGAGCGCCGGGTCGCCGGTCTGCACGGCTCCATCTTCGGCCCCGGACAGGTCAGGGACCTGGCAATGCTGCTCGTGGATATCACCCGGCGGTCGCCATGAGTCGCGGCTCGATGCCCGCAGCGCCTTTGCCTTCTTCCGTATTGCGACGGCGCGTGATGATGTTGGCCATTGCCCTTGTGGTCGTGCTGGGCCTGGCCATTGCATGGACGGCAACACCGCTGCGCCATTGGCTCGATGTGGACTGGGTGGTGTCGGAACTGCAGCGTTTCGGTCAGGCCTTCGGGCCAGTGGCGGCCACGCTGGGATTTGCACTGGCGATGACGCTGGCGGTTCCGCTGACCTTTTTGACACTGGTGGCGCTGGTCGCGTTCGGCCCCTGGGCCGGCTTCGGTTGCGCCATGGTCGGTGCCTTGCTGGGTGCGGCGGCCAGTTACGGCATCGGCGCCTTTCTCGGGCACGAGGTCCTGGTGCGGCTGGCGGGTTCGCGCATCAACCTGTTGAGCCAGCGCATGGCAACCCGCGGGCTGGTGGCCGTGATCCTGGTGCGCATGGTGCCGGTGGCACCGTTCGCGGTCATCAACATGGTCGCCGGCGCCAGCCACATCCGGCTGCGTGACCTGGTGCTCGGCACCGCAATCGGCATGACGCCCGGCATGCTGGCCATGATGGTGTTCGTGGACCAGATCACGGAGGCACTGCGAGCGCCGACACCGTTGACCTTCGCACTGCTCGGCGGTACCGTGTTGCTGATCGCCGTCGGCGCCTGGGGGCTGCAACGCTGGCTGCGCAGCGTCGACCGGTAGGGCGTTTCCCGCCGGAACGCTGCGCGACCTGCAGACTTACAGCCCGGCCGCTGCCCGCAGCGCTTGCGCTTGGTCAGTCCGTTCCCAGGTGAAATTGGGTTCTTCGCGGCCGAAGTGGCCGTAGGCGGCGGTTTGCTGGTAGATCGGGCGCAGCAGGTCGAGCATCTGGATGATGCCCTTGGGACGCAGGTCGAAATGCGCGTGTACCAGCTTGGCGAGCTGTTCGTCGGAGATCACGCCCGTGCCTTCGGTATAGACGGTGATGTTCATCGGTCGCGCGACGCCGATCGCATAGGCAACCTGGATCTGGCACTGGCGCGCAAGGCCGGCGGCGACGATATTCTTGGCGACATAGCGGCAGGCGTAGGCAGCCGAGCGGTCGACCTTGCTCGGATCCTTGCCGCTGAACGCGCCGCCGCCGTGCGGGCAGGCGCCGCCGTAGGTATCGACGATGATCTTGCGGCCGGTCAGCCCGCAGTCACCCTGGGGTCCGCCGACGACGAAACGGCCGGTCGGGTTGATCAGGTATTCGGTTTCCTTCAGCCATTCACTTGGCAGCACAGGCTTGATGATCTCCTCGATGATGGCCTCGTTGAATGAGGCCTTCATCTTGGTCGCCGATTCGCTCTGGTCCGGGTGGTGCTGGGTCGACAACACGACGGTTGCGATGCTGTGCGGCTTGCCGTCGACATATCGCATCGTGACCTGGCTCTTGGCGTCCGGCCGCAGGAACGGCAGTCGGCCGTCCTTGCGCAACTGGGCCTGGCGCTCGACCAGGCGGTGTGCGTAGTAGATCGGAGCGGGCATCAGCTCCGGTGTTTCGTCGCAGGCATAGCCGAACATCAGGCCCTGGTCGCCGGCCCCGGTGTTCAGGTGATCGTCGGACGCATGGTCGACGCCCTGTGCGATATCGTTGCTCTGTTTGTCGTAGGCCACCAGCACGGCGCAGCCCCTGTAGTCGATACCGTAGTCGGTGTTGTCGTAGCCGATGCGCTTGAGCGTGTCGCGCGCGACCTGGATGTAGTCGACATGCGCGTTGGTCGTGATCTCGCCGGCCAGCACCACCAGACCGGTATTGCACAAGGTTTCCGCGGCGACCCGGCTGCGCGGATCTTGTTCTAAGAGTGCGTCCAGAATCGCGTCGGAGATCTGGTCGGCCACCTTGTCGGGATGCCCTTCAGAGACGGATTCGGATGTGAATAGAAAATCGTTCGCCATAAGTTTCCTTCGTTTGCTCCATCAACACATTGAAATCTGCGTTGCCTGGGCTGGAGGTGCTTGGGCGAACGCTTTAGCAGTTTCACAAGGCACAATGGCTGCTGCCAGTGCGCCGCCATCGTGGGTGTCGCCCTGCAAGTAGTTCGATAACTCGGCGACCGGCCGATTCTACCTATTCATGATTCACCTGTTTCGCTGGCTTGCGCAGCTCCCGTTGTGGTTGCTGCATGGCCTGGGCTGGTTGCTCGGCTGGTTGTCATTCATGTCGTCGCCGACCTACCGGCGCAGGTTCCGCGAAAACATCGCGCAAGCGGGCTATCCCATGGCTTCGGTATCGGCTGCGGTGGGCAGTGCCGGGCGCATGATTGGCGAGTTGCCGCGGCTGTGGTTGGGCGCCGCGGTGGCTTTCGACTGGGAGAACGACGCCTGTGTCGACAAGGCCTACGGTGCCGGGCGGGGCGTGATCTTTCTCACGCCGCACCTGGGATGTTTCGAGATCACGGCGCAAGCCGTCGCGGCGCGGTATGCGCAGCGTTATGGGCCATTGACCGTGTTGTACCGGCCGGCGCGCCAGGCCTGGCTGGCGCAACTGATGCTGCAGGCGCGCGATCGTCCGGGCCTGGTATCCGTACCCACCAGTCTGGCCGGTGTGCGGCAGATGATCCGTTCACTGCGCAATGGCCACGCGGTCGGTTTGTTGCCGGATCAGGTTCCGCCGGACGGCATGGGCGTGTGGGCATCCTTCTTCGGACGCGATGCCTACACCATGACCCTGTCGGTCCGTCTGGCGCAACAGACCGGAGCCACGGTGTTGTTGCTGTGGGGCGAGCGCCTGAACCGGGGCCGTGGTTTCCGGTTGCATTTCCGCGATATGCACGAGCCGTTGTCGTCCGATCTCGACACGGCAGTCGGGCAGGTCAACCGCGAAATGGAGCGATTGGTCCGGGAATGTCCGGGGCAGTACCTGTGGGGCTATGCGCGTTACAAGCAACCCAAGGCAGAGGCATGAGGCGCTTGCGGCCACCCGTATGCTGAGTCACCTGGGAATCGGCTTCATGCGCTTGCTGGCGCATCTGCCGCTGGCATGGGTGCGCGCGCTGGGCCGGTCACTGGGCTGGTTGCTGTACAGGCTGGCAGGGTCGCGTCGACGGGTGGTGTGGGTCAACCTGCGCTTGTGTTTTCCACAATTGGCCGAAGCCGAGCTGCGCGCCCTGGCGCAACAGACCTTTGTCTATTTTTCCCAGGCCTGGCTGGACCGAGGCTGGTTGTGGCACGGCAGCAGCGAAGTCCTGATGCGGCGCCTGCGCCTGCGCGGTGCGGTGCACGAGTTGCAGGGAGATGCGCCGACCGTCGTGTTCGCGCCGCACTTCGTCGGCCTGGATGCGGGCTGGACCGCATTGACGAACGGGCTGCCACGCGCGTTCACCACGATTTATTCGAACCAGGTCGATCCGACGCTGGACCGCTGGATACTCGAGGGCCGCAAACGTTTCGGCAAGCCGCGCCTGTTTGGCCGCGATGATGGCCTCAAGCCAGTGGTGCAGGCCCTGCGGGCCGGCCAGCCGCTGTATCTGCTGCCCGATATGAACATCACGCGCCAGGAATCGGTGTTTGTGCCCTTTTTCGGCGTGCCTACGGCAACGCTGACCTCATTGTCGCGGTTCGCGAAGATGGGCCGGGCCAAGGTCGTGCCGGTGATCACGGAGTTGACAGCCGCGGGCTACGACGTGCATGTGATGCCGGCCTGGGAGGATTTTCCGACCGACGACCTGCAGGCGGACGCGGCCACGATGAACCGCCGGCTGCAGGATTACATCGATCGGATGCCAGCCCAGTATTACTGGGTTCACAAGCGCTTCAAGATGCGCCCGGCCGGCGAGACATCGGTGTACTGACGCAACACGCGGGTCAGGCTTCGGCCGGTGCGTGGGCCACCGGTCCCGGATCGCTGGCAGCAGGCGTGTCGACGGATTCGCCCGTTACGGGGTGCGCCCATTGCCACAGCAGCCGCGAAATATCGTCGATTCCCTGGCGCTTGGTAGCCGAGAAAAGCATGGCGTGTCCGCCACCGGCCTGCAGCCGGGCGATCGACAAGGCCCGGCTGGCCTCGGCGCGGGTGAGTTTGTCAGCCTTGGTCAGCAGCAGCAGAAACTGCAGCCCTTGTTCCACCCGCGGTCGCACCACGTCCAGCAGGATCTCGTCGAGTTCCGTCAGCCCCAGGCGCGGGTCGCACAAAAGCACGATGCCGCGCAGGTTCTCGCGCGTGACAAGGTAATTGGCCATCACCTGTTGCCAGCGGATCTTGTCCTGCTTGGGCACGGCGGCATAACCGTAACCGGGCAGGTCGGTCAGCACCGCATCGGTGACACCCTGCTTGCCCAGCGAAAACAGATTGATGTGCTGCGTACGGCCCGGC
>Ga0105047_10010075_pt1 | contig 15480 bp, 10 predicted proteins | sample MAT04_FD_78384 | JGI IMG/M metagenome (GOLD analysis project Ga0105047, IMG submission 78384) | Freshwater microbial communities from Lake Fryxell liftoff mats and glacier meltwater in Antarctica - MAT-04 (megahit assembly) | ecosystem: Environmental > Aquatic > Freshwater > Ice > Liftoff... | reverse complement strand
GAATTCAACAGGCTTTAACAACGCCAGTAGCTTTGAATGAAATAATGAAATCAAAAAGTTAATTTGTTTAAAGCAGATAAGTTATATCTTTATAAAAAAGTTATAGGTCAAAATTCCAGATTCTATTACCAATGTTAACTTTCATTTAACCGCTCTACTTACCTAAATATAAAATGATTAACATTAAAAAGTCTCATTGAATTTCAAACAGACATGATTAACGAGCAATACCGATGGCAACAGTTTAAGGAAGGTACCCAGCAAGCGCTGGCAGATATCTTTTTAAGTCATCTCGATGATTTGTTCAGGTATGGCTTGAAGCTGACCGGTAATAAGGAAATGGTAAAAGATTGTATCCAGGATTTGTTCCTGAAACTGTGGAAAAACCGGGAAAGCCTTCCTGCGGTGCAATCCGTGAAGGCTTATCTTTTCAGATCACTCAGGAATCACCTTATAAACAGCCTCTCAATTCAAAAACCAACTATATCTATTAACAATGAAACGGATGAAAATCTGCTTGTAATATATTCACATGAGGAATTTCTTATTCACGACCAGGTTACTGAAGAAAATCGTCATCATGTAATCTCTGCTCTTAATAAACTTACTTCCCGACAACGTGAAGCAATATACCTGCGCTATTTTAATGATCTTGATTTCGACACTATTGCTCAGGTAATGGAAATGAATGTGCAATCAGTTCGTAATACAATTAGTCGTGGCATGATATGTATGCGCGATTTGGTGTAAAACCCTTCTCTTCCTTTGACTGATATTGAACTAAGGTTTAATATATATCTATTTTTTTAAAATTCCTGAGGCCAACTGAGTATATAAACACTTATCAACTGTCATTAATTAAATAGAAGTTCGGATGACCAAAGTTGTCAGACATTTCGGAATTCGATTTTCTCATCATCTCCCCTTACAATTTATCTCCTTTCTGCATCAGAATATCTCTTTTAAACCGTTAACCGGAATTTTAACACAGGCTTTTTAATCATGGTCAAAAACAATAACTCAATATATAAGTCTGTCGTCCTGGCATATTTGTTATTTTTTAGTTTGAGTTATATCCATGCGCAGCCAACTGAAAAAAAAGTCAAAGAACTGGATTCCATCTCAACAGTTAAATCCAAGGAGGAAATGCTTTCTTCGGAAAAAGTTCTTATTGAAAAAGAATACCTCGAAAAGGCACGAAAAAATATTGAGCAATACCGAAAGGGCGAGATCTCGCTAACTTTTATTGATGCAAACGGCCAGGCTATTAAAAATATTTCAATTGAAATTAATCAGGTTTCACAGGATTTCCTGTTTGGGAACAACGTTTTCGATATTGCAGGTTTTGCTCTTGAAAAACCTTTTAAAGTCGAGAAATTCAAGAAGAAATACAAAGCACTTTTCAATTTAGCGGTGTTCCCATTCTATTGGAACGGATATGAAAAATCACCGGGCAATCCTGAATGGCAAAAGAATCAGGCTGCATTGGATTGGTGCCTGAACAATGGAATTACCTGCAAAGGCCACCCACTTGCCTGGACAAGTCCATCAGGAACTCCAACGTGGCTACTCAACCTTTCGGAACCAACAGCAAACGAAATGCTAAAAGCGCGTATTTATAACAATGTAATCGGTTACAAAGGAAAAATAAATGTATGGGACGTGGTGAATGAACCCGTAAATACTGTGCCATGGACAGTTGCCCTGCATGATAAACAAAATAACAACGATCTACGATATAATGTTAAGGGAATTGGAAATGATCAGATTTTACCTTGGGTAGAGCAAGCATATAAATGGGCTTATGATGCCAATCCGGACGCAAATTACATTTTGAACGAATACTTTACACTGGCCATACCCGAAGTGCGCGACCGTTTTTACGAATTGGTCACCGAATTGAAAAAGAGTGGCACCCCTGTCAGCGGTATTGGTATTCAGGCACACGAACCGCGTGAGATGTGGTTTTCACCTATCGAAATGTATAAGACTTTTAACTTGTTCAAATCCCTTAACCTGCCAATTCATATTACTGAATTTATTCCGCAATCGTCGGGCAAAGACATCACCGGGTGGCGGACAGGCAAATGGACCGAAGAAGCACAGGCCGAATTTGCTGAACAGTTCTACACACTTGCTTTTGGGCATCCTTCGGTTGTATCCATAACATGGTGGGGCTTGTCGGATAAAAGTATATGGCTGACTGGCGGTGGTTTATTAGACAAAAATTACAATCCTAAACCCGTTTACAGGACTCTTCTAAAACTGGTTAAAGAAGACTGGATGACTAAAAACGTAAAGCTGGTAACCGACAAGAATGGCCATGCAACTTTCCGCGGATTTTTTGGTAAGTACCAGCTAGTGGTTACCAAACCTGACGGCAGCAAGCAAACATTGCATTTTCACCTTCGTGAAAAGGGTGACAATCAGTGGAAATTTGCTTTGTAATTCAAAGAAGCATTAGGCCCCGGAATCATTTTAAGAAAACTAAAGAATGAAGACAAACCCATTACTAATATTGAGCTTGAGCGTTGTCTTGTGGGTCATTGGATCAAAGCTTGCCTTTTCTCAGGAAATCAATTTTAAGTATTCATTTCAGAATCCGGCATTATCTGTTGAGCAGCGTGTTGATAATATCGTGTCGCTGTTAACCATTGATGAAAAAATAAATCAAATGGTGAACAATGCACCCGCCATCGAACGTCTCGGAATTCCTGCGTATAATTGGTGGAATGAAACCTTGCATGGAGTCGCACGCAGTCCTTATCATGTTACTTCGTATCCGCAAGCCATTGCCATGGCCGCTACCTGGGATATTGAGTCGTTGCAGCAAATGGCTGACTACAGTGCCGAAGAAGGCCGGGCTATTTTTAATGATTCACGCAAAAAAGGGAAAACAGGCATTTATTTAGGCCTCACCTATTGGACGCCTAATATCAATATTTTTCGCGATCCTCGCTGGGGTCGTGGACAGGAAACGTATGGCGAAGATCCTTTTCTTACTGGTTCTCTTGGTAAAGCCTTTGTTACCGGTCTTCAGGGAAACGACCCCAAATACCTGAAAGCATCCGCTTGTGCCAAGCATTTCGCAGTGCATAGCGGCCCCGAATGGAACCGCAGTACATACAATGCTGTAGTGAGCAATTATGATTTATGGGACACTTACCTGCCCGCTTTTCGCGATTTGATAGCTGATGCAAAGGTGAGCGGTGTAATGTGCGCATACAACAGGTTCGATGGACAGCCTTGTTGCGGCAGCGATAAGCTGATGATGAATATTTTGCGAAATCAATGGGGCTTTATTGGTTATGTAACTTCCGATTGCGGAGGTATAGGTCATTTCTGGAGAACTCACAAAACCCACCCAACCAAGGAGGCTGCTGCATCTGATGCCGTTTTGCACGGAACGGATTGCGAATGCTCAGGTAGTCCAACATATATGGCACTTCATAAAGCTTTGGCCGATAGTTTGATTACTGAAAAGCAGATTGATATTTCGCTAAAACGACTATTTACAATACGGTTTCGCCTGGGAATGTTCGATCCCGACGAGATGGTACCTTATTCTAAAACGGATGTTTCTGTTCTGGAGAGCGATGTCCATAAAGCCCATGCACTTAAAATGGCACAACAATCAATGGTTTTGCTGAAAAACGAAAACAAACTGTTGCCCTTGAGCAAATCGCTGAAAAAAATTGCTGTTGTCGGCCCGAATGCTGATGATGAAGCGGTTATGCTGGCCAATTACTATGGTTATCCAACCGAAGTTACATCGGTTCTGGAAGGGATAAGGCAAAAACTGGGACCAGGGACGGCTGTGCAATTTGAAAAAGGAATAAACCTGATCGATAACAATGTTTTTCACTCAAAGTACCAGAACAGTTGTTTTAAAACGGAAGCAAAGGAAGGCTTTCGCGCTGAATACTTCCGGAACGCCAAATTTGAAGGCACACCAGCATTGGTACAATCCGAAAATACGATTGATTACCAATGGGGCGATGGCGAGCAAATTGCCGATAATCTTATCGCCAGAGATTTCTCGATACGATGGTCTTCCGTTTTTACACCCGTAGCTTCAGGCGAAATAACCTTCGAAATCAAGGGAGATGATCGTTGTATGCTATTTATTGACGGCGAAAAAAAGATTGAAACCGATAGTAAAAGCGACTATTACACTTTTAACGCGGAAAAGGGAAAAGCGTACACGCTGGTGATTGAATATGTACAATTCTCCGATAATGCCGAAGTAAAATTTGATATGGGTTACTTTGAGAAAGTCAGCCCACAAATAATTGCATCACGGGTTAAAGATGCTGATGTGATCATCTTTGCAGGCGGTATTTCTGCAAAACTCGAAGGCGAAGATATGCCGGTTGAGATTGAAGGTTTTAAAGGTGGCGACCGCACCAATATTGCACTTCCAGCCATACAGACTGATCTGTTGAAAGCCTTGAAAGCCACAGGCAAACCCGTGGTTTTTGTGAATATGTCGGGCAGTGCCATTGGCTTTGAATGGGAGGCTGCCAACATCCCGGCTATTGTTCAGGCCTGGTATGGCGGGCAGGCTGGTGGAACGGCAATTGCTGATATGCTGTTTGGCGACTATAATCCTGCAGGTCGTTTGCCAGTTACTTTCTACAAAAATGTAAGCGACCTTCCCGATTACGAAGATTACAGTATGGAAAACCGCACATACCGCTATTTCAAGGGCCAGCCATTGTTTGAGTTTGGTTTTGGACTCAGCTATACAAAATTTAAATACGATAAACTTGATGTTTCTAAAGTTACCGGATCCGAGAATAAGCTTACTGTAAAAGTAAATGTAACAAATACAGGTAAAATGGATGGAGACGAAGTAGTTCAGCTTTATGTGTCGCATCAAAACGCTTTGTTCAAAACACCGATAAGAGCATTGAAAGGCTTCCGGCGCATTCATTTAAAGGCAGGCGAAACTAAATCCATAGTTTTCAACTTATCCGAAAAAGAGCTTTCCGAAATTGACAGCGAAGGCAAATCCGTTATGGCAAAAGGTAAAATAGGGATTTCAGTTGGTGGATGCCAGCCTTCAAAAGAGATGATTTCGGAAAATAATGTAGTACAAAAAATAATTTCAATCTCTGCCAAATGACCCAAAAATTAAATCTTTTAGCTTTGAAAAATTTCAAATCGGGGGTAATTCTGGTAGCAATACTTGTTTGCTTTTTAACCCGGCTTTCCGCACAATTCATCGACACTTCAATGGACAGGGTAAAAACACCGCTGGAAGTTAAAATGAAGCGGATTGGAAGCATAAAGCCCCGTAGCACCAAGGAAATAGCATCTTCGCGAATCGCCGTGGGTTGCGAAACCCTCGACCGGGATTTAGCTGTTTGGGATAATTATAAATCCTATCTGGTACCGCTGGGTGTTAAAAAAATCAGGCTACAGGCCGGTTGGGCCAGATGCGAAAAAGTTCCTGGAGTTTACGACTGGAAATGGCTTGACGAGATCATTGATTATGCCGTAGCCAATGGACTGGAGCCCTGGGTTCAAGCATCGTATGGGAATCCTGCCTATCCCGGAGGAGGCGACACTGGTCTTTTAAACAGCCTGATGACTTCAGAAGAAGGGTATGCTGCCTGGGACAGATGGGTTGCAGCATTGGTTACCCGTTATAAGGGCCGTGTAAAAGAATGGGAAATCTGGAACGAACCTGACCATCCGATGCAGAAAATTTCGCCCGAAACCACTGCCGAACTCAATATCCGCACCGCTGTTATCATTAAAAGGATACAGCCGGAAGCCCAAATTGCCGGTTTGGCATTTACATCCAACAGCGACCAGGAATACCTCGACCGTTTTTTGAAAGTGATTGCCGATGCCGGAAAACTCGGCCTGTTTCATTGGATTTCATACCACTGCTATACCTTAAGACCTGAAGATGCTTACACCGATAAGAGTGTACTGGGATTAAAAAAAGTAATTGAAAAATATTCGAAAACGCTGCTTATGCGACAGGGTGAAAACGGTGCACCATCTACTTACATTCCAAGTTTTGCTTTGTCCGAAATTTATTGGACCGAATACACACAGGCCAAATACGATATGCGCCGTTTGCTTGGAGATTTGGGTCACGATATCGAAACTTCGGTTTTTACGATTATCGATATTTATTATAAACCTGTGCTGAACACCAAAGGGTTGATTCAGTCAGATCCAACCATGGCTGCTATCCGTCCGAAAGTGGCGTATTATGCGGTTCAAAATCTGGCTTCTGTATTCGATAACAACTTAGTGCTTAATCCTGATTTTAAATTTACTACATCGGCAAAAGAATCCATGTCGGTATATGGCTATCAGCAAAAAGCAAGCAATAACCAGTTGCTGGTGCTATGGCTTGATGGGCAAAAAGCAGGCAATTCGTTCAAAACCACAGATGTGAGTATTACTATTGAAAACGGCAACTTCAAAACTCCGGTTTGGGTTGATCTGATGACCGGCAGTATTTATGAAATACCTAAAGACCAATGGAGTAAGGCCGAAAATAGCTACACCTTCAATGTGCCTCTTTATGATTCGCCGGTTTTATTAGCTGAAAAATCGATGCTGATCAAAAATGGGAAATAAGTTTCAATGACAAAATAGAATTACCGGAATTGTATCATGAAAAAGTCAGTCCTTAAATCGGGTATTTCATTTTTCCTTTTTCTTTTAGCGTTTATATATAACGCTGATGCAACTACTTATTTTGTTGATGCAGTAAACGGAAGTAATACGAACAGCGGGCTAACTGCGACAAATTCATTTATGGCCTTGTGTGTGACGGCAGGAAAAACTGCTGCCGGAGATACAGTTTTTGTAATGAACGGAACTTATACCAATTCAGCAGGAAACCCTGCATTGACTGAAACCCACTCCGGAACAGCAAACGACTGGATAGTATGGATGAACTATCCCGGGCATTCTCCGGTAGTTTCCTTTAATACATGGCATGGTATCTATATCAAGGGTTCCTATGTTGAAGTAAACGGATTTGCGGTTAGGGGGAACAACACCAATGTTACGCTTGAGCTGGCGCTTGTACATCCTAAAAGCTGCAACACACCTTCCGGTTCGTACGGCTTAAAATTTAATGGCAATGGGATTTATATTGATGGAAGATCACCCAACGTTCGGATCCACCACATAGCTATTAAAAATTGCCAGGTCTACGAATGTGGTGGTGGCGGAATAGCCATTATCCAACCGGATTATATTACCCTCGAAAACAAGTAAATAATGGTGTACGGCTTGAATCAGGGAAATTAATTCTGAATTTCTAACCCGACAAATACTAAAAATATGAAAAAGATAACCATTTTGCTTTTTGTAATACTATGTTGGACTCATCTCCGTGCTGACGCTATTGAATCGATAATAAATTCTCTACCTGGCGAAAAATGGTACGGAGCATATACTGCCAAAGCGTATTGCAATACTCCTTTCGACCAAATCCATTTTCAGCCTTACCCTTCCAACACGGCCAAAAAGGATTTAAGCATGGATAACAATGGAAACCAGGCTGCCCCTCTTCTGATTTCAAATCAAGGTCGCTACATCTGGAGCAACGAACCTTTTGCCTTCGAATTGAAAGCTGGGGACGTAGTACTATATTCAGAATTTGAAAAGATTGAAGTAGTAACCGCCGGACAAACCTTGCGTGATGCTTATCTGGGAGCAATGGACAAGCACTTTCCTGCTTCGGGAAAAACGCCCAATCCGCTGATGTTCAAGATACCACAATACAATACATGGATTGAACTGGGTACCAGTCAAAATCAAAAAGATGTTTTGAAGTATGCCAATGATGCATTGAAGAATGGATTCCCTGCCGGTGTATTTATGATTGACGACGGCTGGGCAAAAGATTATGGCAATTTTGAATTTGATCCAACTGCTTTTCCCGACCCCAAAGGAATGATGGAAACGCTTCATGCAAAGGGATTTAAAGTGATGCTTTGGCTAGCACCATTTATTAGCCCCGATGGCAGGGAATACAAAGAATTGGATGGACTGAAAGCCCTGGTATTGAAGAAAGACAGCAAATCTCCGGCCATCATCAAATGGTGGAATGGTTACAGTGCCTGTCTGGATTTAAGCAAACCGGCTGCAATAAACTGGTTAAGAGCAAAATTGAAAAACCTGCAAACACAGTATGGCATTGATGGCTTTAAATTCGATGCTGCTGACTTCGATTTTTACATAAAAGACTCCCCTAATTTTCCTAATGAAGAGTCAAATACTCAGGGATACCTGCAATCAGAATTATACACAAGGTTGGGTGCAGAGTTTGATTTTAATGAATTCAGAGCCTCGTGGAAAAGCGGCAATCAGCCTGTTGCACAACGCTTGCAGGACAAAGGTTACTCCTGGGATGAATTAAAGCTACTTGTTCCCGATATGGTTTCAGCCGGTTTGATTGGCCATCCGTTTACTTGTCCTGATATGATTGGCGGTGGCTTGCGGATGAATTTTGAAAATATCGATTACAGTAAATTCGATCAGGAACTGATGATACGTTCGGCACAAACACAGGCTTTAATGCCAATGATGCAATTTTCGGTAGCGCCATGGCGGGTGCTTGATGAAAAGCATTTGAATATTTGCCGCGAAGCAGCTTTGCTTCATGCCAAAATGGGCGATTACATATTTGAACTGGCACAGGCAGCCACTAAAAATGGCGAACCCATTGTTCGCCATATGGAATATGCTTTTCCGCAGCAAGGATTTGAGTCGTGCGACGACCAATATATGCTCGGGGATAAATACCTTGTGGCTCCGATGGTACTTAAAGGGAAAACAAGAGTTGTAAAACTGCCTAAAGGGAATTGGGTTGATGAGACAGGTAAAAAATACAAGGGCGGAGCAACAGTAACAATTGATGTTCCACTCGATCGGCTGGCTTATTTTATTCAGGGAAAATAAAAGCTGTTCCTATAAGTGGTAAATAAATATGATGATTTTTGAGCCTTTTGCACAAAGTTGGCATATTTAGAATTAATTGGAATTGCACTGGCCATTTTGGGTTCTCTGTTTTTAGCGGTTGTTAGGGAAACATACGAACTAAATTAACGATTGTTGCCAATACGAATCACACACTGAAAATTATCAGCTTAAATGAAACAAAATATTATTCTTCATCCTTTAGAAATACCTAAAGCCGTAATGTCGGATTTGGAAAAGCGAAATCTTTCTCTTCGAATTTCCCTTGACACTCATGCCCGTAACGCGAAACCAGGACGAACAATGACTGATCCAATTTACTTTTCAAGTAATGATGGTGCACCTCATAAACTCATGTTTGTCAAGGCAAATAGAATAGAGTTGACCGAATTGTGTATTCATCCGGAGAATGAAAATTTTCTGGTGATTGGTGATGTCAATACAAAACCATTGTATTTGGATATAGCTTTATGTATGCGTGAAGAACTTGACGTTAAGATTCAATCAAAAACTCTTCGTGATTGCGATTTTATTGATTTAAGGTTAAAACAGACTAACCCTGTTGTTAGTTTCTTTACCATGCTCAAAGATGTTACTCATGGTGAAGCCATTGGAAAGGATGAAGGAAAACCAGCTTCGTTTTATGTTACTGAATCAAGAAATTTAATTGATGTGGATATGAATTTGGTTGATTTTTAATTAGTTATTGAGGAATAAAAAAATGATAAAGCTCAAATATAGTACCACTCTACTATTAATTTGCATTCTATCTTTTTCTGTTCTTGGACAGGAAACTTCGGATGCTAATATCCCTAAATGCACGGAGTATCCACAAATTATAACCGCAAAAAAAAATGTTTGGGTATTCATTATGGCTGGCCAATCGAATATGGCTGGGCGAGGTTTGGTTGAACCAATTGACACGGTTTCAAATCAACGGATTTTGAGCATCAACACAAAAGGTGAAATAATTTTGGCTAAAGAGCCGCTGAATTTATATGAACCACTAATGAAAGGGTTGGATTGCGGCGTTTCGTTTGCGTGTGAATTGTTGAAATACATTCCCGATTCGGTCTCAATTTTGCTTATCCCAACTGCTGTTGGTGGTAGTTCCATCAATCAATGGATTGGAGATTCCTTGCACCGAAAAGTGAATTTGCTTAGCAATTTTCGTCAGAAAGTTGAATTAGCAAAGAACTTTGGTGAAATAAAGGGTTTGCTTTGGCATCAGGGTGAAAGCGATGCAAAACATCTGTTGGTCAGAACTTATGCGATGTCATTGAAGGATTTGTTTGAAGATTTCAGAAAAAATATAAATAATAAAAAACTGCCAATTTTAACAGGCGAGATTGGAACTTTTACTCCTGATAGTACATTCCAAACCGCAATTAATAAGTCTATTGTAAGTAATGCCAAAAAAGATAAATATGTCTTTTTGATACAAACAAGCGATTTTACCGATAACGGTGATAAATTGCATTTCGATTCAAAATCGCAGCGGATAATGGGTAAACGGTTCGCCCATAAATACATAGAAATTATTAAATAACAAATAGAACAGTTAGCACAATGAGTAGTAAAATGCTTTCCGAAATCAATGAAATTCCTGTAAAAGCAGGTGAGTTTCTAATCCATTCTCCTACTTATATACTTCCTGTTGGAGTGCCTTACCTTGGTATGGGCTCTTCCTATTTTGCACCATTGGCCTTCAAATACATGGGCATTAATATTCAACCCGAAATCGCTTCGGAGTTCTTCAACTACCAGGCAAAAAACAGCAAGTTCCCGAACGGCGTAATTCTTTCCCAGTCCGGACGGAGCAGCGAAGCTTTAGGGTGTACATCGCTTTTCGAAAACTACATTGGAATTTCCAATTATACACAAAATGCCTTGTGTAAAGCTCCCAATGTTTCATGGTTTATTGATCTGCTTGCCGGCGATGAGCAATACTCTTCATCTAAAACCTATATCAACACCTTACTTGCTCTGTTCAAAGGCTTTGGATTTGATGCCACTGATGCAATTGCACTTTTGGAAAATAAGATGCCTGAATATGATGAAAAAGGAGAAGAAATGGCTAATCAAGTTTTTAAGTTGATCAGCAATAAATCGATACACGGCATTTATATTATTGGCAGTGGGCCAAATATTTCAACTGCCTTAGAGGCTGCATTGATTCTCAGTGAAAGCACAAAGCGGAATTTTCATGGGCTGCCGATGGCACAATACGACCATGGCCCGAAAGAAACTGCTGAGAATAGTATAGTGATTCAAATCATTTCCAAAGGCGCATCATACGGGCGGAGCCTGAAGCTTTCGGACATTATTTCAAAAGCAGGAGCAACTGTTATTACCGTTGAAGAACCTGAAGCTGATGAGAATTTTTCTATCCTGCACAACATGGTGCCATTTAATTTTATGGCCTACTATCTGGCACAAAAGTTAAACATTAAAGATACTTTTTTGGTAGGTGGGAAAGTCACAGAATCGGAATTAAATTAAGGAATTTCAAACCAGTCAATATGAAAAATTATATAGGAAGTTGTTTGATCCTGGTTTTGGTAATGACAGATAATCTTTATGCGCAGCAAAAGAAGATATATCTGGCACTCGATGACCATACCGATTTTATGTGGACGGCCAACGAGGCAGGTTACGATTTGGCATTTGTAAAGATGCTCGACTATTACCTCGACCAGATCGACTCCACACAGTCCAATCCACCCGATTTTCAGGCCAGATTTAATTGCGATGGCAGTTACTGGATGCAGGCTTATCAGCGGCACCGCTCGCCAGCGCAGTTCGAACGGTTGATTTCAGCCATCAAATCCGGGCATATTAGTGTTCCGCTGCATGCACTCATCAACTGCTATGGTGGGATGCCCACCGAAGCAGCTATTCGAGGAATGTATTATGCAGGCCAAATTGAGAGAAAATACGACCTCCGTTTTCGGATGGCAGGAACCATGGAAAATAATACCATACCGCTTGGGATGAGTTCCATTTGGGCCGGTTCAGGTGCAAAATACAGTTGGTATGGCATTGGTGGATATGGAAGTCAAATGAGTTACGAATACCGTGCCAACCGACGGAACCAGCTTTATCGGTATGCCGGTCTTGATGGTTCAGGAGTGATTATGAAATGGTATATCTACGATGAAAAGAAAACTGCCCCATTAGGAGGATATGCCGAAACCCGTACCGCTATCCCCTCGAAAGATGCCGTGAAAGAGATTGGTAGTTTGATTCCCCGGCTCGATGCGATGTGCGATACGATTTCACCAAATTCGAAATACCCGTTTAATGCTGTCGCAGCTTATGGTTATGGTCACGACGACCTTGAAACCTATCTCTCTCCGGAGTTTATTCAGGTTGCTAAAAATGGAACTACACCTAACCGAAAGGTTCGCGTTTCAGTACTGGAAGATTTCTTTAAAGATGTGGAAAAAAAATATCCGCAACTACCTTCAGAGTCGGTGACTTACGGAAATGAGTGGGATTTATTGTCGGCATCGATGAACGAAACCACGGCTAAAATGAGGCGGGCAACCGAGAAGCTCAGGGGAGCAGAAGCATTGGCTACAGTTGTTAGTCTTACAAATCCTCATTTTGCTGACCAATTGATTGACATGCGGAATAAAGCCTGGGACTCGTTTGGGTTTTACTGGGAACACGACTGGACCGGCGACAGCAAATTAGCCATGACGGAAAGGCCAGCCTGGCAGGTTAAATTACAGCAAAATCTCACTGCTTATACCGACACCTTGCTTAAGCTGTCAATTCAGAACTTAGGCGATCAAATTCGCAAATCGGAATTTCAGCGATTTTTCGTTTTCAATCCTTTAAGCTGGATTAGAAGTGATGTGGCCGATTTTGAATGGGAAGGTGATTATCCGGTAAAAATAATTGACGTTCATGAAAATAAGGAAGTAACGAGTCAAACTATCACGAAATCGGGTAAGAAATATATCCGCTTTTTTGCTGAAAACATCCCTTCGGTTGGGTTCAAAATATTCGAAATCAGAAAAGGAGAAACAACACCAAATCAAAATACAATAACCGTTTCAGGCGAAAATATCAGCAATAAGTATTATCAATTGCATTTAAGCCCTTCTGGCGCCATTATGGAAATAATCGACAAGCGTTTTGAAAACCGTCAACTGGTGAAGGCCAAAAATGGAAAGTATCTCAACGATTTGGGAACTGACGATGTGACCAAAGGAGAGGCGGTAGTAGTCGAAAATTACGGTCCGGTTTCGGTAACGCTAAAGGCGGTTTCTGCCTTTCCGGTTAAGCACACAACACGTGTTACATTGTTTGCCAATAGTCCGGAGATTGAAATTGAAAACAGTATTGATGCCAATTTCGATGATGTGAAAACCTGGGCCTTCCCGCTCAATCTGGAAAAACCTACCACCCGCTATGAGGAGTTGGGAGCTGTTATAACCGCCAGGCTCGAAACCAATGGGGGAAATTACTCATCACAAAATGCCCGCTACGATTGGCAAACATTTAATCATTTTGCTGACCTGAGCGAGGAAAACTATGGAATAACCGTTTCAAATCTAGATTGCAGTTTCTTTAAACTTGGTGAAAGTTCAATTTATTCGCTTGACGAAAATGCCTCGCAAATATATGCTTTGGCTGGTGGCCGGGTAGATAAAAAACTGGAAGATGGTGGTTATTTGGGCTTTCCAAAGCAAAATGGTGAAACAAGTTTTCACTATCATTTTGTCCTTACCAGTCACAATTCTGGTTTTGATGCAACTGCGGCTATGAAGTTTTCTCTGGAAAATCAAAATCCTCTCATTACAGGAAAAGTTACAGGTGACAAATCCGCTTCCGGCGAAACACAGTTTTCATTGCTGTCGGTTTCCAATCCTGATGTTATTCTATGGAGCGTAAAACCTTCGGAAGAGGGTATTGACAAAGGTATCATACTCAGGGTTTGGAATACACACAATAAAGATGCGGAATGTACAATCGCTGCAGCGAGGGAAATTATAAGTTGCAAAAACACGACACACATCGAAACAGACGGTGCACCAATAGTTCCTGAATCAGGTAAAATAGGAACAACAATCGGACAAAACAGAATCCAATCGTTTAGGGTATTTCTGAAATAGTCTTGTGATTGAAAATAATGATATCAACGAGTAAGTGTAAATTAACTATAGAATAAAAATTAATTCCCAATGAAAAAATTAACATCTGTCGTAATTCTTTTGTTTGTGGTGGCTGGCTTATCCGCTCAAAACCATACACCTGTTTATCTCGACAACACACAATCAATCGAACTACGGGTAAAAAATGCATTGTCACTTATGACATTGGAAGAAAAAGTGGCCATGTGTCATGCCCAATCGAAGTTTAGTTCTAAAGGAGTATCCCGATTAGGAATTCCAGAGGTTTGGATGAGTGATGGACCTCACGGAATTCGGGAAGAGGTTCTTTGGGACAAATGGAGTGGTGCCGGCTGGACAAACGATTCATGTACTGCATTTCCGGCGCTCACATGTTTAGCTGCAAGCTTTAATCCTGAAATGTCAAAATTATACGGGAAATTGGTTGGTGAAGAAGCTCGTTACCGCAATAAAAATGTTTTACTTGGTCCGGGTGTGAATATCTACAGAACTCCTTTAAATGGCAGGAATTTTGAATATATGGGCGAAGATCCATATTTGACTTCGCGTATGGTGGTACCGTATATACAAGGGGTGCAACAATGTGGCGTGGCAGCTTGTGTAAAGCATTTTGCATTGAATAATCAGGAAGTTAATCGAATGGCAATAAATGTTCAGGTGAGTGATCGTGCCTTGAATGAAATATATTTACCTGCCTTTAAAGCAGCGGTAGAAGAAGCTAAAGTATGGTCAATTATGGGTTCTTATAATCAGTTCCGTGGGCAGCATTGCTGTCATAATGATTTATTGCTTAACAAAATTCTGAAAACCGACTGGAAATTCGACGGTGTAGTTATTAGTGATTGGGGCGGAGTTCACAATTCCGATCAGTCTGTAAACAATGGTCTTGATTTGGAAATGGGTACATCAACCAATGGACTTACTACCGAAGGAATTTCACCTTATTCAGAGTACTATCTTGCAAATCCATTTTTACAAGGATTAAAATCAGGGAAATACAGCGAAACGGTATTAAATGATAAAGTGAGCCGCATTTTGCGTCTGATTTTCCGAACAACCATGAGCGCAAATCGCCCCAATGGCAAGTTTGTAAGTCCCGAACATTCCGAAGCCTCACGAAAAATAGCCGAGCAGGGAATTGTTTTGCTTAAAAACGAAAAACAAACACTCCCCATTTCGGCTGGAAAATATAAGAAAATAGCTGTTATTGGTGAAAATGCAGTAAGAAGTATGGTAATTGGTGGTGGGTCTTCATCATTAAAAGTGGCGTATGAAGTTTCGCCATTAGTGGGTTTACAAAAAAAATATGGCAAGGAGACCATTCAGCAAAGTTTGGGATATTCATCTGGTCCCTATGTGTATGAAAAAGAAGTTC
>Ga0105047_10010074_pt1 | contig 15481 bp, 10 predicted proteins | sample MAT04_FD_78384 | JGI IMG/M metagenome (GOLD analysis project Ga0105047, IMG submission 78384) | Freshwater microbial communities from Lake Fryxell liftoff mats and glacier meltwater in Antarctica - MAT-04 (megahit assembly) | ecosystem: Environmental > Aquatic > Freshwater > Ice > Liftoff... | reverse complement strand
GCACGCAACCGCGGCGAGGAACAGCCTGCGGGTGTCCTGCGGGCCCAACGCGCCAAGCCAATGTTGCTTCGAAGGATCGCGCTTCGCCCAGCCTTCCTCGTCTTGGGGGAACATCAGCCGCAGTGCCACGATCGTCGCATCGGGATGTTGCTGGGCACCGGCAAGACACATCTGTTCGCCAAGCCGTTTGGTTACCCCGTAGGCCGCGAACGAGTCGGCAGCGATACTCTCGTCGCGAGGCAGACCTTCATAAAGTTTTTGATAGACGCTGAGGCTGCTGGCGTAAACAATTCGCCGCACACCGGCATGCAGCGCGTGCCAGAGGAACCGGTAGAACCCAATCACGTTAACGATGAACATCCCGTCTATTTCTGAGCAATCGCGTGTGCGCGGGGGCTTTCCCATGGCGAGGTAGACCAGCGCATCCACATCCACAAGACTCTTCGCGACGGCGGGGTCATCATTCACATCTGCAACAATGGTGCGATCCTCGGCCCCGGGCACCGGGCGCAAGTCGAAGTAACGGCAGGCGTGCTGCTGTTCCAGCGCGGAACGAATGATACTTCCCACGTGGCCTGCGCCACCTACAACCAGCACCCGCATGGACGAGCTCCTTTCCTGGGCGTCACGGCTCGAAGTAGCGAGGGTATACAGCAACCTGCAACGGCTGACAACGTGCGCGCCGGTGCATCTTTCGCAGGCGTTCCAGGCGAAGTCCAGCGGGATGGCAATCTCAACATCCTGGATACGAGTAATGAGAATAATGATTCAGCGCAAACGGGAAGCGTTGCATGGCGAGGCACGAGGGGTGCCGCGAATGTCTGGCAAATCAGGCGATCATCCGGCGGTACCGCTTCAGCGCGTCTGTCCAGTCCGGCAGCGGCTTACCGATGAGTTTCGCATAAGGCGAGACATCGAACACACTGTAAAAGGGTCTGGTGGCGCTGTCAGGTTTGATCTTTTTCCAGTCGGCGCTGGTGATGGATTCGACTGGGTGGTTGATGGAGAATTCCGCGAGGATCGCCTTGGTGAATTCAAACCAGTTGGTTTCCCCGGCGTTGGAAACGTGCCAGATGCCAGTGGCATTTTTCTCCAGAAGACTCAACGTGGCATCGGCAAGATCGAGGGTGAACGTGGGACAGCCGAACTGATCGGCGACGACGCGCAGCGGCTTGCCGGCGCGGGCGGCGTTGACGATGGTGTTGACGAAATTGGGACCGTTGGGACCGTACAGCCAGGCGGTGCGGAGGATCAGCCAGTTCTTTGGTGCATGCTGCTGGAGAAGCTGTTCGCCGAGCAGTTTCGACTTGCCGTAGGCGCTGACCGGTCCGGTGGGATCCTCCGGACGAAGCGGCCGTCGCACGCTGCCGTCAAAGACATAATCGGTGCTGTAATGAACCAGCGTCGCGCCGATCTTTCCGCACGCAATGGCGATGTTGCCGACGCCCGTGCCGTTTACCGCATTGGCAAGATCCGTCTTCGATTCGCATGCATCGACATTCGTGAACGCGGCGCAGTTGATCACCAGTTGCGGACCAGCCGCTTCGAACGTCGCCGCAATGCTGGCTGGTTGAGTGATGTCGCAGGTGTCGACGTCGACGCCGGTGATGTTCGCGAAACCGCGATCGCGCAGCTTGGAAATCAGCGCGCTGGCGAGCATCCCCTTCGATCCGATAACGAGAACGCGTGCGTCGGTGTTCATGCTCCTCATTTATCGGCAAATGGTGGCGGGATCAAAAGACTTGCGCATGAAGGAACGCAAGATCGTAGATCGATCAACGGGGAATTAAGGGTGCAAGGAGGCAAACCAAGTCCGCGACGCGGCCGCGAGGGTGCAACTTCAGTCGCGGGCGATTTCAGGCGACGCGGCGATCCATTCAACCGCCATCTCATCAGAGAGGACGCTGATGAGTTCATGCCCGCAACGCACGTAGGCGTGGCGCTGTTTCCCACACGCGTTTTCCAGGGTCACACGGTAAACCGGCAGACCCGGATTGAACTTAAACGGTCCAAGATTGATGAACTTGCGATGAGTTTTCAGTGCGCGCCAGCCGCCCTGCTTTGCCCAGGCGCGGATCATCGAATGGCAGCGCATTGCCACGAGGTGCTGAAACAAGCCGAAAATCCCGATAATGAGGAAAATCCTGGCAATGAGGAACATCAAATCGCTGGAAAGAAATTGAGTCATCGAAAAATCGCTCCGTCCGCCGGTCCATCGGCGGTGAGAGGATGTTAACCTGATGCATCTATAAGGAAAGCCCCGATGCCGCACTCGTTAAAATTAATGCCACCAACCGTAAGCTATCTCTCCCCCATGCGCCGTTGCCGCAACGCGCTTGCATATTTTGCTCGATGTTCCAAGCTTTATCTTTCGCCAAATCAGAAAGTGAATCGCACCCGCGTCGGATCGTCAAAAGAATCGTCTTTTATCAACGGTCGCACGCTGGTTCATACCCTTGGAAGAACGAGTTATGTCAGACGCGATTTCCCAACTTCACGTGATGATGCAGGCCCTTCCCACTGGACGGGTCGAGGAAACTGGCCACGTCGAGATGGCCTTGTCAGCAGCCTGGGACAAGATCGCTGGAACAGAAGCGGAATCCACCCACGCCAGTAAGCTGGTCGGCAGAACCGAGCAGATGGTCTGGAATCCGCCCGTTCTCTCCTTCGTCATCGAACGACACGGTGGTACCGTCCATGGATCCAGCCGTGCGAAACTGCATAAGTGGAATATCGATTTGGAGAAACGGATTGCTGTATGCAACCCGGATCATTCGTACCGACAGCTGACCTCGATGTCTCCCAGGTTTGACGTCAAAGCACCTGCCAGGGAGATCGCTGCACTGATTGTAGAAAAGAAGACTGATTCACGACTGCGGTGGCGCGAGTCGAATCGTTTGGTTCAAGTCGTCATATCGGAGGTTGTTCCAGATACTGCGGCAACACAGACGATCACTGGGCGTCGCAAGCGATTCCGGAAACTGTTGACAGTATTGCTGGCGCCGCATGGGTGGCAACCAGCAGTGGGCAAGGCCGCCAACACCTACGTGCGATCTGACGAGGCCTTGGCACCGAACATAAACAGCGTCTCCGGCGCATGAGTGTCTCACCGAGGTCCTGCTCATCGCGAGTTCAGCAAAAACGATGTTGGATGTTTAAGAAGATCCTCCTTCATAAGCTGCCCCCTGCTGCTGTGCCAAAAAGCGGGATGCCAGTTGGCACAATCGCGGCGCTCTCATTGCTGATAGCTCAACCGTAATTATATCGTCACTTGCTCCGCAGGCGACCAAGCCTGGCTCGGCCAGGTATAGATGTCGCGCAGGTCGCGGAGCGACCAGCGAACCGTTCTGGCGCTGATCCGTTGGACCCCAGCGACGGCTGCAAGGGCATCAGCCGCCCCGGACCAGGCCCATTCCGCCTCCACTTCGACGGGGGTTCGCGGTTTCCACGGCTGCAGATGAGGGTTCCGGGTGTTGTCACCGGAACTGTCCGCTGGCAACCTCAGCAAACGGAATTGGCGTTCGAGGTTGATGAAAACCACATGCGCATCCGGCAGGACCGCACACTGATTGCACAGCGGGCCATCACGCCCGAACTCGCGTCGCGCCTGCGTGGTGCAACCTTCACGTGGGGCAAGGGCGCATGCGGCAAGTTTCCGGGCACACTGGTGCCGACGGTTGTGCGAGTCTGAACATCCCTCATTCCTTGGGACGAACATGGCCAAATGCTTCCTTGCGGCGTGTCTCTCCGTTCTTTTCACCGGCTTCATTTTCGCGGGCGATGGGCCCATCGCCCATTGGAAATTTGATGAAGGCACCGGGACCCAGCTCCGCGATTCCGCCGGCAAAAGTCACGGCAGGATTCACGGGGCAAAGTGGATCAAGTCCGGCAAGGGGCACGCCCTGAGTTTCGACGGCGACGATGCTTTCGTCGATTGCGGCGACACGCCGGCACTGGACCTGCGCGAGAAGATGACGATCGAGGCGTGGATCAAGCCCGACGCCCCGCCACAACGCGAACCCGGCGTGCTGGGCAAGGGTTTCACCAGTTACCTGCTGACTTACTACAAATCGGGATCGGTGTACTTCTACATCAAGGACGGTGGCAACGGCACTGAGGGTCCGGTGAAAGTGGGAACATGGTCTCATGTTGCCGCGACGTTTGACGGAAAGACCCTCCGCTTTTTCGTCAACGGCGTTGAGAAAGCAAGTCGCGATTCGAAGTACAACGAGATTGCCAGGGGCGGGAAGTTTTGGATGGGCGTCGTCCCCGGCGACCCTTCCGCGACAGATGCGGCGATGCGGAACACCGAACATTTTCGCGGTGCGCTGGATGAAGTGAAAGTCTACAACGTAGCCCGCACCGCGCGACAAATCGCCGAGAGCTATAACGAGATCGCGCCGGACAAGGGGCTTACACCCATCACGGCTGCGGAGATGCAGGAATTGCTTGTCGAGATCTTTCCCTACCCGGAGCGCAAACAAATGGTTGTTTCCGCAGATTTTTCCCACATGAGCGGGCTGGGCGAGCAGGCAACCGCAACACTTCATTTGAAGCGGACGAACGGAGAACCAGTTCAAACAAAGAACGCAGACATCAAGGCTCCCATCCGCCAGACGGAGTTTGTCATCGACTCATCCGACCTCCCGGCCGGCACGTACACGGCACAGGTGAGCGTGCAATCGGGAACCGCGACGAAGGAAGCTGATGCATCGGTGCAACTTCCAATCGCCGAAACGCCTTTACCATCGCCGGCGGAAATGCTTGCCGCTCCTTTGCCGCCGCCGACTTCCCAGCCATCGTTTGAGGTGCAGGTTTCGCCACAGGAAGCGCTGAGCGTAGGGGTGATTCCAAGCGACAAGAGCGATCCTTTCGGGTTTGGTCCAGTCGGTGGCAGTGGCCCGCGTCCCATCGTCACCGGGGATTTCAACAACAATGGAAAGACAGACGTCCTCTATCGTGAAGGGGATGCCGGGGGCTGGTATGCCAGCGAATATGCGCCTGCTGGCGTTCAGCCCGGGCCTGACCTGGTACGGGTGGGTAACGAATTCGCGACGCCATTTGGTTCGACTCCCAGCCAGGGAATCGTTATCGGTGATTACAACAACGATGGAAAGAACGATGTCCTGAGCGCCGATGGGTCCGATCGCTGGCGTGCCCAAACGATGACGCCCGGTGCCGTCGGCGCAGACGCCATCACCAACAACGGCAGCACCGGCCCGGCGATTGTTTTAGAAGCAGCCTCGCTCCGAAAGATCATGATCGCCGACATCAATAATGATGGTCTGCAGGATTTTCTGTATCGCGAGACGGATGGCGCCTCGTGGTATTACCGCACCTATGCCCCCGACACCAGCACGCCGGACGATCTGACGGATGCGATTCAGCAGAACGAGATTTCGCTCATCAATAACCCGGATATACTGATTGGCGATTACAACAACGATGGACTCAACGATGTGGTCTTCGCCCTGGGCAGCAGCTTCCGGGCGTGGACCATCATGCCGGACAACAGTACCGGCCCGATGTTCGAATTCACTGATGGCATTGGAACGGCGAACGAATTCAAATTCATCACCAACTACAACAATCAGACTGCCGCCCGCAAGACGTTGCAGACATCTCGCGACGGAACGATGGTGCCGCTGAACGAACTGACGCAGGCAACCAGCGATGTGGAGGTTAAGAAGCCGGGTGATCCCAACTGGGTGAAGCGGAGTGACCCGCATGCAGCGAAAATATTGAACGTCCAGTCGCCCGCAGGAAAATCAGGTCCGGCGGTGCCGGTTGGGTAGTTAGGAAATCCCCCTTGACCAACACCCGTGACTTTCTCCCTCTCCCGCGTACTCGGGGGAGAGGGAGAACACGCGAACCCATTGTCACAACGAAGCGCCACACCCGGTGTTTCCGGATTGCGAGGCAAGACCTTTGCGATCAAGGCCTCATCGCTCATAATCCCACGATGCTCCGCCACTGGCTTCAACTCTCCCTGACAGAAGGCATCGGGCCGATCCTGCAATCGCGGGTTGTGGAGGCTGCAGGTTCAGCCCAGGCGGCGTGCGAAGCCACGACTTCGATGCTCCGGAACGTCGAAGGCATCGGTTCGGGCAAGGCGCTGAAGATTCACGACGCCTTAAAACGTGCGGCGGCAGAGGTTGAGCCTGAACTCGAACGCACTGCAAAAGCCGGCGCGCGGCTGATCTGTCGTGAGGATGAAGAATATCCGGCGATGCTGAAGATCATCCCGGACCCGCCGCCCGTGCTCTATATCATCGGTGCGATCGAGCCGCGCGATCTCAATGGCATCGCAATGGTGGGCTCTCGCCGCTGCAGTTTATACGGTCGCGAGCAGGCCGAGCGATTTGCCGCGTTGCTGGCGGGCGCGGGATTCACCATCGTCTCAGGCGGCGCCCGCGGGATCGATTCCGCCGCCCATCGCGGCGCGATGATGCACGAGGCGGGTCGCACCATCGCTGTTCTGGGAAGTGGTATAGATGTGCCCTATCCGCGCGAGAATGAATCCCTCTTCCGTCAGATCTCGCAGCGTGGCGCGGTCGTCAGCGAATATCCCATGGGCGCCGCGCCCTTGCCCGAGAACTTTCCGAAGCGCAATCGCATCGTCAGCGGGATCAGTCGCGGCGTATTGGTGATCGAAGCCGATGAACGCTCCGGCGCACTGATCACCGCGCGAATGGCGACCGAAGATCACAACCGCGCCGTCATGGCAATCCCCGGCCGGGTGGATAATGCAATGTCCGCGGGACCGCATAAGCTGATCCGCGAGGGCGCAGCGCTGATCGTTAATCTGGCGGATATTGTCAGTGCCTTGCATCCCTTGCCGGTGGATGTGGGGCAGCCGGATCTGTTCAGGGTTGAAGAGCCGGGCGAATCCGCGAAGCCACAAGCGAAGATGGTCGAGCCAATGCTCGCGAATCTCACCGCGCATCAGGTGCAACTGGTGGAAGCGATGAACGAACATCCATCGGATGTCGATTCTCTGGTTGAACGCAGCGGGCTTTCCACTCCGGTGGTGCTGCAGCAACTTACCCTGCTCAGTCTCAAGGGAATTGTGAAACGCGTGGAAGGCAACACCTACGTCCGCACCAAATGACACTTCGCAATGACATGATCTGCGTGTACATCGTCCGCCCGGATGCGGATGGACAGTCGTTTGAGTTTCTGCAGATGAAGCGTCATGCCGAAGACTATCTCGGCGGAACCTGGCAACCGGTGTATGGGACGGCCGAACCGGGCGAAACAGCGGTGGAGGCTGCGCTTCGCGAGATGCGTGAAGAAACCCACCTTGCCCCACGAGAGTTTTACCGACTTGGCATCGCCGTCACCTTCTACACCAGCAACAACGACACGACATGGATCGTTCCGACCTTCTGCGCCATCATCTCCCGCGAGGACGAAGTGACGCTGAACGACGAGCACGAGGAACTTCGCTGGATCACCCGTGATAAGGCGCATAAGGCTTTCATGTGGCCGAGCGATCGGACGGCGTTGGCGTCGCTTTGCGAAGATATTCTCGACAACTCGCCCGCCAAACCGTATCTAAAGATCTTATGACCGCAGCCGCGTCTTCCGTCCGTGCCAGTGCAGCGTCTCACCGCGAATTGCTGCGTCTTGCGGCGATCGACGTGGGCACGAACTCCATTCACATGATCGTCGCGCAAATCGACGCCGACGGCGCGGTCACCACCCTATGGCGAATGAAAGAACCGGTGGGACTTGGGCGCTTAAGCTTTCCCAACAAGACTCTCACCGCCGCCGCAATGGAACCGGCGGCGGCGGCGCTGTCGCGCTTTCAGCATGCTGCGGTGCAGCGCGGGGCAGAGAAGATCATCGCTGTCGCCACCAGCGCCATCCGCGAAGCCGCAAACGGAGGCGATCTGATCGAACGCTTTCGTCGCGATGCTAAGACGACTGTCCGCGTCATCAGCGCCCGCGATGAGGCCCGTCTCATCTATCTCGCGGTGCGACATGCCTATCCGCTGCGGCAGATCCCGGCGCTTATCATCGACGTCGGCGGCGGCAGCGTGGAGTTTGTCGTGGGTGACGGCAAAAAGGCATCAATGCTGGAAAGCCGCAAGCTTGGCGCTGCCCGCATGACGTCACGCTTTGTCAATTCCGATCCCATCAGCAAAGAGGATCTACAGAAACTCCGGAAACATTACGATGCGGAACTGAGCCCGCTCTATAAGCAGATCGAACCGCTTCGCCCCAGCTTCGCCATCGGCACCAGCGGCACGTTGGAGAACATCGCCGCGATGGCCGCGGAGTTCAGTCCTAACGGCATTCAGACGCCTGCGGTCATCGAACGACGAGCGTTCGACAAACTGCTTCACACGCTCATCAAAAGCGACAGCAAGCAGCGCGGCCGGATGAAGGGACTTGACGAACAGCGGAGGGATCAGATCGTCGCTGGCGCGGTGCTGGTGGGACGTCTGTTCGAAAATCTCAAGCTCAAGAAGATCACAATCTGCCATGCGGCGCTGCGCGAGGGACTGATTCTCGATTACCTGTCGAAACACATACCGGATTTACAGATCCGCCGTGATGTGCCTGACCCGAGAAGACGCGCGGTGCTGGATCTTGCCCGCCGCTGTGACTGGCATCAGAACCATAGCGAGCATGTAACCATGCTCTGCCTCAAACTGTTCGATGAATTGAAAACCCTTCACGGCCTGGGGACGCTGGAACGTGAGGTGATCGAATTCGGATCGCTCCTCCATGACATCGGCTGGCACATTTCGGGCAAGGGACATCACCGGCACAGCATGTATCTGATCGAGCACGGCGATCTCTCCCCCTTCACGCGCGAAGAGGTGGCGATCATGTCGAATATCGCGCGTTATCATCGCAAGGATCCGCCGACAAAGGAGCACGAGCAATATGCCGCGCTCCCCCTGCGTTCCCGCCGGGTGGTGGATGTTGGTTCGGCGTTGCTGCGACTTGCGGACGGACTGGACCGAACCCACGCCAGCGTCGTGCAAAACCTCAAGTGCAAAATCGGCGAGAAGAAAGTCCAGGTCGTCATCGACACGCGTGCAGATGCACAGCTTGAGATGTGGGGTGCAAAGCGGAAGAGCGATTACTTTGGGAGTGTGTTTGGGAAAAAGCTGGAGATTGCGATTAAGTAAGCTAAGCCTTGTCGCGTCCATCTGGTGGTGCAGCCTAACAGAGCGTGCCAATCGGGTCGGCCGTTGTCATCCTCACAGACGCAAAATTCGGTATCTGCCTGCCGGTTGAACGAATATTCCTATCCAGATCGCAGCCGCAGTTGATTACCTGAAAGACCTCGCCTTTCATAACGTCTCTTCTTCAAGGGATGCTCCAACCATGGGAGTCCATGCTGATTTGCCCGAGTGGGCAATCTGGAGAATCTTGTGAAGTGTCGTTGGAATGCATCTTGGATGGGAAATCCGTGCTTTCCTCGACTTTTCCGGAAGATGTGATTGAATAAGGAACCGTGAGGGGCAAATAACGATGTCACAACCTAAATTCTTCGAAGATCTCGAAAAGCGTTACCTTCTCGCCGGCACCCCGTTGCCGCGGCCGACCGATTTGGGGGCTGAGGTGCGTTCCAGCACGGCGGTCACACTGTTCTGGACGGACAATGCCACCTCCGAAACCGGCTACAAGATTGAGCGCGGCACCAACGGAACCGACTTCACCCAGTTGAACGTTCTCGGCCCGAATACCACGTCGTACATCAATGGCAGGCTGAGAACGGATAAGAAGTACTATTATCGCGTCCGCGCGTACGATGCGTCGCGCCACAGCGATTATTCGAACATTAAACGCGCCATTCCCCAGGCGCTTCCCACGGTCACACCGTTGGCCGCTCCAACGAATCTGAAGGCAACCGCGGCGTCATCCACCGCGATCAAGCTGACGTGGGGGGATACCGCGTCGGAAACCGGCTTTAAGATCGAGCGCAGCACCAACGGCACGACATTTTCACAAATCAACAGCGTCGGCAAGGACGTCACGACGTACAGCAATGCGAAGCTGACGACTGGTAAGAAATATTACTATCGCGTTCGTGCCTTTGATGCGACGCGAAACAGCGATTATTCCGCGGTCGTGAGCGCGACGCCAAAGGCCCCGACGAATCCGCCACCCGCGCTTGCTGCCCCGGCGAGCCTGAAGGCATCATCGCGGTCTTCCACTTCCATCCTGCTGACCTGGACAGACAAAACCAGCAGCGAACAAGGCTTTAAAATCGAGCGGAGCTTTGATGGTGTGAACTTCAAGCAGATCAATCTTGTTGGCCCGAATGTCACGTCGTACGTCAACGCCAAGCTAACCACCGACACGAAATATTACTACCGCGTCCGCGCCTACAACGACACTTCGGGTGATGGCTTGTATTCGAACATCGCGAGCGCCACCCCGGAAGTCCCCCCGCCGCCGCCATTGATGGAAGCGAATGAACTTCGCACGGTGGCGCTTTCCACCACGGCAATCCGCATGGTGTGGAAGGACAATTCGCTCAGCGAAAAGGGTTACAAGGTCGAGCGCAGCAATAGCAGTTCGGGCGGTTTCAGCCAGGTCGCCGTGCTGCCTGCGGATTCGAATTACTACAACGACAGCGGATTGCAGTCTGGCAAGAAATACTACTATCGCGTCCGCCCATACAACGACGGCGGCAACGGTCCGTTTTCGAATGTCGTCGGCAGAACCACCCTGACCCCCGGCACCCAGCCGGACTGGGCCATGGGCGGCATCAATGACTATGCCACCGGCAACTGGTTCTACGACGGTGTGAGCGTCACGCTGGCGGCTGATCCGTTGGAGGTTATTCCGCAATTGAAGGCGCTGCACGTCGGCAGCGTCCGCATCTGGTTCAATCGCGCCGAAAGCTGGGAGGCTACCGGAGGCGATGGCATAGCATTCGCCAAGGCCTACAAGGAGGCAGGCTTCCGCGTCATGATGGTGATCGGCGACGACAAGGTCCCGACCCTCGAACAATCCACCGCGTTCTTCCAGTATGTCGCGAATTACAAGGATGCCCTGAAATACGTCGATCTCTGGGAAATCGGCAACGAGCCGAACATCCCCGGCTTCTGGAAAGGGACCGGCGAGGAATATGTCAATCTGGTCCTCAAGCCCGCTTACGAAGTCCTGCATCCGCTTGGCGCGCTGATCGTCGGGGCGGGTCCGACATGGGATGTCAATTTCGCCAAGAAACTCGTTACCTACGGATACCTGGACTACGTCGATTACGCCAACTTCCATCCCTATGGCTCGACGCCTGAAGAAGTCTACACCCGTGCAGTCGGCGCGAGAGATGCCTTCGCGGGCAAACCGATCCTGTTCTCGGAATGGAACATCCGCAACACCTCTGGTAAAGACGCATGGGCGGCGAAGGTGGATGCCACCCGCAAGCTCCTGGCTACCGTAGGAGCGGACTCCTCGTTCTATTTCACGCTCGTCGTCGCCGAAACGATGGCGGGTCCAGGCGGATTGATCAATCTCGCGGACTATTCCGCGAACCAGCCGTTCTTTGACATGTTCAAATACTGGGGCGAAGAACGCCCGCCGGAACCACCGGTCATTTCATAGGCACTAAAGGGCCGGTTTTCGAATTCTCAAGGAGCGGCTGTCCTCAGCCGCTCTTTTCTTATAGAACCGTCGCACCATGGCGTGGACATCGCTTTGTGAAGTCGCAGAACTCGAAGAAGGCAAAGGCCACTACGTCGAGATCGACGGGTATAAGCTGGCGGTCTTCCTCAATCAGAACGCATACTACGTCATGGACAATCACTGCCCCCACGCCGGCGGGTCCCTCTCAGGCGGGTTTGTCGAGGATGGCTGCGCGGTTTGCCCCTGGCATTACTGGGCATTCCGCCTCGACAACGGAGAACTGAAGACCCATCCCGGCGTCAAGGTTTCCACCTACAAAACCCGGCTGCTGGAACGCGAAGGTAAACCGACGCTTCTGCAGGCGGATCTGGCGATGCCATGAAGCAGGGTATATACGAGCCGCGCCCATAAGGGAGCGATGCTGTACTCCAGAGACTTCGCTCCCTCGCCGTCGCGGCTCGTCACAAACCCGATCCAAGCATCCATCTCAATCCGAAATCCGCATTCCGCAATTCCCTCCCCTCGCATATCATCCCACGCCCCATGGATCGAGCAGATTCATCCTCTCCCGCGCTCGCGACGCCCATCGATATGCCGGACTCGAACCGCGCACTCATGAAGGGACTGATCCTGCTCTCCTGGCCGATCATCGTCGAGCAGATTCTGCATACGCTGGTTGGATTAAATGACACGTATCTGGCGAATCATGTGATTCGAAACGCCGATCTGCTTCCCGAACCCCAGCGGTTGATCGCCCAGCAAACCATGGCAGACGCGGCGGCGGCGGTGAATATTGTCACCTATCTTTTCTGGTTTTTTGGACTCATCGTCGGTTCGGTGGGAACAGGCGCAAGCGTGCTGATTGCCCGCGCCATCGGGGCGAAGCACCGCTCGCTGGCAAACAGCGTCTGCGGGCAGGCGATGGCGGGCGGCGCGCTGATGGGCATCATCCTGATGATCCTGCTGTTCGTGTTCCAATCACCCGTCGCTGCATCCACCCGGCTCAGCGGAGAGGGTGTTGGCTTTACGCTGATGTACCTGAAGCTGCTGGCCCCCGCGCTGCCGTTTCTCACGCTGATGTTTGTTGCCAACGCCTGCCTGCGCGGCGCTGGCGACACGCTGACACCCGCACTGGTCTTCGTCGTCGTCGATATCGTCAATCTGTTCTTCAGCTGGGGATTCACTTATGGCATTTTCGGACTGCCCAAGCTGGGATTTCAGGGCATCGCCATCGGCACCATGATTGCCTACATCGTCGGCGGCGTGGTGCAGGTCATCGTCCTTATTCGCGGCCGCGGTGGAATTCAGCTTCACCTGCACCGCCTGCGCCCGCACTGGCATAACCTGAAGCGACTGCTTCGCATCGGTGTTCCCAACGGACTCGAAGGGTTCGTGCAGTGGTCGCTGAATTATGTCCTGATCATGGCGATCAATCAGACCGACAAGACGAATGCATCGGGCGCATCGCACGGCAACGCGGTGCGGATAGAGGCATTCAGCTATCTCGCCGCGTTCGCCATCGCCACCGCCACCGCAACCATGGTCGGCCAGAGCCTGGGTCAGAAAAATCCACAGCGCGCCGAGCGCGTGACCTATCTCGCGTATGCCCTGGCCGGCGGATTGATGACACTGTGGGGATTGTTCTTCATCTTCTTCCACGACCTTCCTGCGCGGTGGATTTCCGACAACCCGCGAATTACCGATCTTACGAGTCAATGTCTCTTCGTCACCGGTTTCTGCCAGCCCTTCTTCGCCGCGGCGATGATCTTCGGCTTTGCGATGCGCGGGGCCGGTGACACCCTGCGGGTAATGGTCTATTCGCTGGCGAGTCAGGTGGGCTTACGACTCACCGTCGGACTTCTCGCTGCCTTATACTTCGGATGGGGCGTGGTCGGTGTGTGGTGGGTGCTGTCGGGCGAACTCACCGTGCGGGGGATCATCATGTATCTGCGGTTTGCGAAGGGATCGTGGAAGACGGTGAAGGTATGACGCAAGCTTCTTTTCGCACTACTGCGCGAGATCGGTGATTTTGGCTCAAAAGCAAGGGTCTGAACCACGGTTTATAAGGACTTACGATCGATCGCACGATGCAGCGTCACCGGTTGCAAGCTTCACGTAGAACAGGTCGCCATCAGGCTCGCCATCTCCCGATCTTCCGCTGTCGATGATCGCCGCGTCATTGTTGCTGGTGTCGAGAATTACACACCGCGTCGTCGAGGGCACAGCGGGAGGAAGAGAAGATTCTGACAATGAAGAAGACAGGGACGGTTGTTCTGCCATGAGAGACTCCTGTTAAGCGGGAGTCTACTCGCCAGTAAGGAACCGACACCCGCACGGGGTGAGTGGGAAGGATCAAACCCGCCACTCAAACCGACCCTCTGCCGGGAATACGATGGAACAACCGGTAGAGCGAGGGAAGCACGACCAGCGTAAGCAGTGTTGAACTCACGATTCCACCAATGACGACGGTTGCCAGGGGCTTCTGTACCTCCGCGCCTGTGCCTGTCGCGATCGCCATGGGAACGAACCCCAACGCGGCAACCAACGCAGTCATCAACACCGGACGCAGTCGCGTGAGCGATCCGTTTCGGATTGCTTCTTCCAGAGAACTGCCTTTTTCGCGCAATTCGTTGATGAACGAAACCATCACCAAGCCGTTAAGCACCGCGACGCCGGATAGCGCGATAAACCCAACCGCAGCGGTGATCGAGAAGGGCATCCCGCGGAGCCACAAAGCAAGAATTCCGCCGGTGAGGGCAAGGGGCACACCTGTGAACACCATGAGTGCATACTTCACTTCGCCAAACATGCCGAATAAAAGCAGGAAAATGAGAAAGAAGCAGATGGGAACGACAATCAGCAATCGTTCTCTCGCGGCGACGAGGTTTTCAAACTGTCCGCCCCATTCTAGCCAGGTCCCGGGGGTCAGTTTCACCTGTTCGTTCATCTTCCGCTGCGCCTCGGCGACGAAAGACCCAATGTCGCGTCCGCGCACGTTGGCCTGCACGACGACGCGCCGCTTGCCGTTTTCGCGGCTGATCTGGTTGGGTCCTTCGGCGATGTCGATCGTGGCAATCGATCCTAACGGGACGAATCCGCCATGCCCTGGATTGGATGCCATGTCGGCGATGGACGTCACGGCAACCGGGGCGTCGTCGCTCTGTGGAAGCGGGATCGGAAGATGGACCAGGCCATGGATGTCGCGACGCACCTCATCCGGCAGACGTACGACCAGATCGAATCGCCTGTCGCCCTGAAACACTTCGCCCGCGCCGCGTCCGCCGATCGCAACTGAAATCACGTCGTGCACATCGGCAACGTTCAACCCATAGCGCGCGATGGCGGCGCGGTCGATGTTGATGTCCAACACCGGCAGACCCTCCGTCTGTTCGACTTTGACGTCCGCAGCGCCCGGCGTCGCCTGCAGCACTGCGGCGATGGCGTTGGCAATGGGCACCATGTCTTCAAACCGCTCGCCGTACACTTTCACCGCCACGTCGCTTCGCACGCCGGAGATCAATTCATTGAACCGCATCTGGATCGGCTGGGTGAACTCATAGTTGTTGCCCGGCACCGATGCAACAGTGAGTTCGATGAGCTTCTGGAGCTTTCCTTTGCGGGTTGTCACGTCCGCCGCGCCGTGGTCAGCTGCATCAGCATGAGTTTCGTCCTCATGAGCTTGCTCCGATGCAGCCGCCTTCTCCTCGAGCTTCTCGACCAGTTCGTGAATCTCGACTTCACTGCGCCATTGCTCCTGCGGCTTGAAGATGATGAACGTGTCAGACACGTTGGGCGGCATTGGATCCGACGCGACCTCCGCAGTGCCAGTCTTGGAGTAAATGAATGCCACTTCTGGAATCGTCGCCACGGCACGCTCCACCTGCGT
>Ga0105047_10010073_pt1 | contig 15482 bp, 13 predicted proteins | sample MAT04_FD_78384 | JGI IMG/M metagenome (GOLD analysis project Ga0105047, IMG submission 78384) | Freshwater microbial communities from Lake Fryxell liftoff mats and glacier meltwater in Antarctica - MAT-04 (megahit assembly) | ecosystem: Environmental > Aquatic > Freshwater > Ice > Liftoff... | reverse complement strand
CACATTCTTGTCGTCCACGGGCGCCGGCCTCCACGCGCCGGGCAGCCCGCTCACCGCGCTCCCGTTCTTTCGCGCGTCGGGCGCAGCCTCGCGCGGCGGACACACGCTGTTCGGATCGGCAGACCTGCGAATGACGTTGGTGAAGGTTCGCTAGCCGGAAAGCGCCGCGGCCGCGACCGCCCAGATCCGCCGCGCGCGATCGCCGGTGCGGCGGAAGGTCCGCTCGAACAGGCGCGCGGTGAACGCGAACCACAGCCCGAGATCGACCCGCCCGAGGCAGCACAGCTCGTCGCCGCGCGCGTGGCCGGGATTCTTCGAGGCGAAGAAGCGCACGTCCGGATCATCGAGCAATGAAGCCTCGATCGGGGCCACGCCTTCCTTGAGGCGGCCGATGCAGCGCTCGAACTTGAGCACGCCGAGCGAAGGACGCCAGGCCTCGCCGAACTTCCGCACCGCCAGCCGATCGAGCAACGCACCTTCGATCGGCGGCGTCGCCGAGTCGTGGCGCGGCCAGTAGCCGGGGAAGTTTCGCGCGAGCAAGAGATAGGTCTTGTAGCCCTTGGTGATCAGGAACCAGTACACGCTGAGGTGCGGGTTCGAGACCTTCTTCATCACGACGTAGCGGATGAAGCGGCGGTGGAGCGCGCGCTGGCCCCAGTAGGCCTCCTCCACGATCGTGTCGCCGGAGAAGATCGCCAGGCAGCGGCGGCCGTCGATGGTCTCCTCGAACACCTTCAGCGTCGAGAAGCCCTGGACGCTGCCGTCACCGGAGTCGCTGAGCAGGATGACGTCGTCCTTCTCGGACAGGTCGAGCTCGAAGGCATCGCGGGCGACATCGGCGTAGTAGCGGGCGAAGACGCGCCACATCGCGGTCTTCGTCGCGTCGTCGATCGCCGCGACGGAGACGACGTCGGCGCGAAGCCGGCCCGAAGGCTCCTGACGAACGGCGAGGGCGGTCATCCCAGCTCGTTCTCGGACACCAAACCGGAACGTTGCGCCTCTATCCGACAGAAGGCGCCAATGTACGTATAACGGCTTACCGCGCGGTGGTACTGGTGCTGCTGGTCTTGATGAGCGGGGCGGGATCCAGGCGGAAGGACTGGTCGAACACCTGGAGCCGGTAGCCGTTGTCGCCGAGGAGCTGGATCGGGAACTGGGTGGTGAGCGCGACGTCCTCGCCGCCAGCGAACTTCTCGCGCATCACGGTCACGAAGAACGTGCCAGTCTCGTGGTGGACGAGGCTGACGCCGATCTCGAGCGGCTCGACGTTGAGCTTGGGCGCGTCGGCGTAGCTCTCGGTCTCGTGCATGCGGATCTCGTGGAGCACGTACTGGCTGTTGTTCTCGATGACCAGCGAGGCCGGCCCGGGCTCCGGGCCGATATCGCTGCCGCAGGCCGTGGTGATGAGCGCGATGACGACGAGTTGGAGCTTCCGCACGAGACCTTCCTTTCAGAACAGATACGAGATCGAGACCTGGGCATTGTACGTCCAGAGCGACGCGCCGCGCACGAACGCGCGCTGCCTTTCGAACACTTCTTTATCGGGGTTGAAGCGGGTGCCGGCCTGGAACTCGACCGGCTGCGGGAAGTCGAACTCGAAGAACGACTCCGATTGCAGCAGGCCGCGGAGCGCCAGGTGCGCGCCCGGGAACACCAGGCCGCCCTGCAGCTCGAAGCCCGCCGAGCGGAAGCCCACCGCCTGTGTGCCTTCGACCTCGTTCACGCCGACCGTGACGCCGACGTAGCGGATCTCGACCAGGTTCACGTGCCCCTGGAGCGTGAAGAACAGCTGCACGTCGTCGGTGCCGGCGACCAGGTTGAGGCCGATGCCCTGGCCGAGATAGCCGGAGCGCAGGCGCAGGTCGTAGGAGAGCGGCGCGCCGAGATCGACGCCCACTCCGGTCTTCGGATCGGAGGGCACCGCCGGGATGTCGCCGGTCCGCGCGAGCGGGATCGCGTCGCGAAAGCCGGTGATGGTGATGTCCTGCCAGAGCAGGCCGATCGACGGTGGAAAGAAGAAGCCGGTGCGATCCGGCGGGCGAAAAAACGAGAAGCGATAGCCGGTCGTCTCGGCGCGGCCGCTGCCCACCACCTCGTCGGGGCCGTTCACCGTGAACGTGCGTGACTCGACCTGCGCCCCGCCGCGAAAGGCCGCCATCTCGACGCCACCGAGCGCGCCGACGTAGCGCGCGAGCAGCGCGTCGTCGTCGTCTTGGTGCGCGAGGGGGCGAGTGAGGACGTCGAACTCGTTCGGCTCGAGATAGACCCGCACCGCGGGCGGCGGCGTGAACACGGCGAGCGCCCGCGGCACCGCAGCCGACGAGGTCACCGCGATCGACGAGGTCGACGAAGTGGCTGCGAGCAGCGCCTCACCGATGACCATCGGGATCGACGGCGGCGTGTTCGCGAGCTCGACCTCGATCGCCGCGACCAGGGCGCGGGAGGTGTCCGCGAAGGCGCGGCCGTAGGCCTTGCGGAACGCGGCCTCGATCTCGTCGGCGCGAAAGGCACCGTAGACGACGGTCGAGTGCGGCGCCTGGATGTCCGAGCGCAGCGGATCGGCGATCGGGCTCTCATCGGCGCGCCGGATCGCGATCGACACCTCCACCTCGACCTCGCCCCAGGACAGCCCGAACGGGACGAGGCCCATGGTCATCACCAGGAGCACGTCGAGCACGTAGGTCCGCGAGACCGAGTGGCGCTGCGAGACGCGCGGGGTGACCGTATAGACCAGCGCGCCCGCGGGCACCGGGTCCTCGCGCGAGAGCACGGCCCCCCACTGCGCGGAGCTCTCGAGGTAGCTGCGAAAACCGTCATCGAGCGCGTGTCGAGCGCCGATCTCGACCGCTGGATCGGCCTGTAGATCGAGCGGCTCGACCATGAGGACGACGCGGCGAAGGTCGGCGCGCGGCCCCATGTACGGGGCGTAGGGCGCGACCTGGCGAACGCCCGCGCATCCAACGGCAAGGAGCAGGCCCGCCATGATCGCAGCCCTGGCCATCTCAGATCCTATCCAGCGGCCCGCGAGATGGGCTCGACGCGATGATGTGAGGGCGCCCACCGAACGGGCGTGCTATGACCGCGCCGTGGCCACGTACGCGATCGGCGACGTTCAGGGCTGCTTCGACACCTTGCAGGCGCTGCTGCGGCGGATCGCCTTCGATCCGGCGCGCGATCGCATCCTTCTGGTCGGTGACCTGGTCAATCGCGGTCCCAAAAATGTGGAGGTCCTGCGCTGGGCGATGGCTCATGGGACCCGCGTCCGGACGGTGCTCGGCAACCACGACATGCACCTGATCGGCCGCCACCTCGGCGTGGTCGGCGCGAAGCGACGCGATACCGTCGAGGACGTGATGTCGGCCCCCGATCGCGACGTGCTGGTCGGCTGGCTGCGCGCGCAGCCGTTCGCGCTCCAGGAGGACGGCTACCTGCTCGTGCACGCGGGCCTCCTGCCCGGGTGGACGGTCGAGAAGGCGCTCGCGCTGTCGGCCGAGGTCGAGGCCAAGATCCAGAGCGACGATGCCATGGCGCTCCTGAAGCTCGCGCGAGAACGGTCGCCGCGTCGATGGGACGATGCGCTGACTGGCCTCGAGCGCGCGCGGGTCGCCTTGCAAGGTTTCACGGTCCTGCGCACGGTCTGGCGCGATGGGACCCCGAACTCCGAGTACAACGGCGGGCCCGGGGGCGCCCCGCAGGGCAGCAAGCCGTGGTTCCTGATCGAGCCCGAGAACCGACACGGCGGGATCGTGCTGTTCGGGCACTGGGCCGCGCTCGGCCTCCACCTCGGCGCGCGCGAGATCGGCCTCGATACCGGCTGCGTCTGGGGGAACCTGCTCACCGCGATGCGCCTGGAGGATCGCGCCGTCTTCCAGGAGAAGGCGATCGAGCCGAACCTCGGAGGCGACTGATGCGCGCGCTCTGGTTGCTGGGGCTGGTGGGGTGCGCCGCGACGCCGCTCGCGCCCGTTGCTGTCGCTCCGCCTCCGCCGGCTGCTGCTGCGCCCGTCGCGAGCGCTCTCCCGAAGCCCCCGGGGCTGCGCATCGGTGACGCGGTCAAGCCGACCCGCTACGTGGTCACGCTCGATCTCGACCCCACCGCGACGACGTTCGCTGGCGTCATCGACACCGAGCTCGAGCTCGCTCGACCCTCTTCCCTGGTGTGGATGCACGCCTCCGATCTCGAGATCGCGAAGGCCACGCTCGGCGGCCAGCCGGCGCGCGTCGTCGCCGGTGACGACGACTACGTCGGCTTCGCGGTCGACGCCCCGATCCCGGCTGGAAAAGCAGCCTTTTACGCCGAGTACACCGGCCGCGTGCAGGACCACGAGGTCCGCGGCGTGTTCGTCGAGAAAGACAACGATCAGCCGTACCTGTTCACGCAGTTCGAGAACATCGACGCCCGCCGCGCCTTTCCGTGCTTCGACGAGCCCTCGTTCAAGGTGCCCTGGCAGCTGAGCCTGCGCGTGCGCGCCGGGGATCTGGCGATCTCCAACACGCCGGTCGAGTCCGAGACCGCGGAGAAGGACGGTCGCAAGCTGGTGCGCTTCGCGGAGACGCCGCCGATGCCGAGCTATCTCGTGGCGTTCGTGGTGGGGCCGTTCGAGGTGATCGACGCGGGGAAGAAGGTGCGCATCGTGGTGCCCCGCGGCCTCACGAAAGAGGCTGCTTTTGCCGTCAAGAACAGCCCGGTCATCCTCGAGCGCCTGGAGAAGTACTTCGGCGTCCCGTACCCCTACGCGAAGCTCGACATCGTGGCGGTGCCGCAGCTGGTGAGCTTCGCGGCGATGGAGAACGCGGGCCTCGTGACGTTCTCGAAGCAGCTCTTGCTCGCCAAGGCGCAGGACGTCACCCCGGCGTTCGAGCGGCGCTGCATCTCGATCTTGGTCCACGAGATGGCGCATCAGTGGTTCGGCAACCTCGTCACCATGGCGTGGTGGGACGACGTGTGGCTCAACGAGGCGTTCGCGAGCTGGATGGAAGGCAAGATCCTCGTCGCGTGGAAGCCGCAATGGACGTGGGAGACGGTGACGGCTGGCGAGGCCGCGTGGGCCCGCATGGGCGACTCGCTGCTCAGCGCGCGCACGATCCGCCAGCCGATCGGCAGCAAGCACGACATCGACAACGCCTTCGACGACATCACGTACCTCAAGGGCCAGTCGGTGGTGGCGATGTTCGAGGCGTGGGTCGGCGAGGAGAAGTTCGCCAAGGGCGTCGCGCGTTACCTCGGCACGCACGCGTGGAAAAACGCGACCTCGGCCGACTTCATGGCGGCGATCAGCGCCGAGGCGGGGCGCGACGTGGCCCCCGCTTTCTCGACGTTCCTCGATCAGTCCGGCGTGCCGCTGGTGACCGCGAAGATGGACTGCAGCAGCGGCGCCGCGAGGCTGACGCTCGCGCAGGATCGCTACCTCCCCGCCGGGTCGCCCGGTGACTCGCCGCGCCGCTGGCAGATCCCGATCTGCGCACGGCACCCGGGCGGCCGAACGTGCACGCTGGTGGACGGGCCGAGCGCCACGATCGAGCTTCCTGGCAAGTGTCCGCCGTGGGCCGTCCCGAACGCGGGCGGCGCTGGTTACTACACGGTCGCGTACAGCGGCGATGAGCTGCGACGGCTGCTCCAGCTCGGAAAGGCGCTCACGCTCGCCGAGCGCCTCACGCTCATCTACGACGCGGGCGCGATGGTGCGCGCCGGCAAGCTCGGCATCGGAGAGGTCCTGGGCGAGGTGACGGCGCTGATGAAGGATCCCAGCGTGCATGTGCAGATCGCCGCGGTGCAGATGGTGACGGCGCTGAAGGACTCGCAGATCCCGCCCGAGCTCGCGCCGCAGTTCTCTCGCTTCGTGAAGAGCGCCTTCGGTCCACGCGCGCGCGAGCTGGGCTACCGTTCGAAGAAGGGCGAGACCGACGAGACGCGCCTGCTCCGGCCGCAGCTCCTGCTGCTCGCGGCCGATCGCGGCGAGGACACACAGCTCGTGGCGATGGCCGTGAAGCTGGCGCACGCCTGGCTGAAGTCGCCCGACGCGATCGAGGACGACATGGTCGACGCGGTGCTCACGATCGCGGCTCACGCGTCGGGCCCGAGGATGAGCACCCCGCAGCAGCCGTCCGCGGCGTCCCAAGGGGCGGCGCTGTTCGATCGCTTCCACGAAGACGCCAAGGCGACCACCGACGATCGACGCCGCGAGCACCTGCTCGACGCGATGGCCAGCTTCCGCGACCCCGCGGTGGTGCAGGCGTCGCTCGCGATCTTCCTGACGGACGAGTTCGATTCGCGCGAGTCGATCGCGCTCCTGGTCCAGGACCCGCGCATGCAAGACATCGTCTTCGCGTTCGTTCGCGAGAACTACGCGCCGCTGCTCACGCGGATCCCGGCCGACGGTCGCTCCGAGCTGCCGCGCGTGGGCGAGCCGTTCTGCGACGAGGAGCACCTCACCGCGGTGCGCGCGTACTTCGAGCCCCTGGTCGACGCGCTCGGGGGGCCGCGTCCGCTCGCGCAGACCTTGGAGACGATCCGCCTCTGCAGCGCGCTCCGAGACGCGCAGGCCGCCAGCTTGAAGACATTCCTCGGCAGGATGTGAACGTGCTCTCACTCCTCGTGCTCATGCTCCCGGTCGAGCCGCCGTACACGCTGGACGCGCCGATCGACGCCTCGATCCTCTTCCTCGGCCTCGGCAGCACCGCGTCGCAGTGGGTCCCGACGCCGCCGCCGAGCTGCTTGCCGGACTGCGTGGCGCCCGACGTCAACGCATTCGATCGCTGGGCGCTCGGCCGCTACGAGCCGAGCTTCCGCCTCACCGCCGACATCGGCATGACCGCGCTCGCCGTCGCGCCGGTGGCCCTCAGCTTGATCGACACGCACGGCCAGGACGGCTGGGGCGGCGAGATGGTCGTCTACGCCGAGTCGCTCTTTCTCGCGCAAGGCATCGCGCAGATCGCCAAGCACCTGATCGATCGCAACGCCCCCTTCACCTACGAGAACTATCTCACCTACGGGGAGCGCGACGGCGCCGCGGGGACGTTCCCCTCCGGGCACACCGCGCTGGCCGTCGCCGCGGCGACGACGTACTCGGTGAGCTACTGGATGCGGCACCCCGATGATCCCAAGCGCTTCGCGATCCTCGCCGTGAGCGAGGTGCTGGCGCTCGGGGTCGGCTTGTTCAAGATCCTCGCGGGCAGCCACTACCCGACCGACGTGCTCGGCGGTGCGCTGATCGGCGCGCTGTGCGGGATCCTGGTGCCGCTCGGGCACGCGCAATGAGCTTACTTTTTGGCCTGATCACGGCCACGGCGACCACCACGCCGTACGATCTGCGATTGGGCCTCGATCTGCCGGTGCTCGGGCTCGGGCTGGCCGGCACGTCGATCGCGTTCATGGTGACGCGACCAAGAGCTTCATCTCCGGCCACACGACGATGTCCTTCGCAGCGGTGACGGCGTTTGCGGTGACGTACTGGCTGCGGCACCCCGACGATCCGCTGCGCTGGGTGGTGCTGTTCGCGGGGCAGGCGCTGGCGCTCGGCGTGGGGTTCCTGAAGATCGAGGCCGGCTATCACTATCCGACCGACATCATGGTCGGCGCGCTGGTGGGGAGCTCGATCGGCGTGCTCGTGCCGATGCTGCACACCGACGAGCGCGCAGTGCGTTGACCCCACCGCCCTCCCGGGCGAAGGGAGGGTATGCGCATCCTCTTCACTTCGATCCGCAACGCGGGGCATTTCAACCCGCTCGTCCCGTTCATCGACGCGTGCAGGAAGCGCGGGCACGAGGTGGGCGTCGCGGCAGCGGTCGATCTCGAGGCGGCGGTGGTGAAGACCGGGGCGACGTTCTTCGTGGTCGATCACCCCGGCGATCAGGTGCTCGGCCCGATCTGGGCGCAGCTCCCGAAGATGACGCAGCGGGAAGCGCAGCGCACGGTCATCGGCGAGATCTTCGCGCGCCTCAACGGCGGCGCGGCGCTCCCGAAGATGCTGGCGGCGATCGAGCGCTGGAAGCCGGCGATCGTCGTGCGCGAGGCGACCGAGTTCGGCGGCGCGGTGGCCGCGGAGGCGCGCGGCATCCCGCACGTGCGCGTCGGCATCACGATGTCGTCGCTCGAAGCGGAGGCCCGCGCGATGGCGGCCGACGCGGTGGCGGATCTGCGCGGGAGGGTCGGCTTGCCGATCGACCCTCACGGCGAGGCGCTCTCGAGGGCGCCGTATTTGACACTTTTCCCAGCCTCGTTCGACCCCAACCCGATCGCGCAGCGCTTCCACGTGCCGGCGCCGACGGCCCCGGCCGCGCCGCTGCCCGATTCCCTCCCGGAGGCATGGTGGCCCGGGCAGAAGGGCCCGCTGGTGTACCTCACGTTCGGAAGCGTCGCGGGCGGGATGGCCGTGGTCCGCTCGGCCTACCCCACCGCGATTGCGGCGATGGGCGGGCTCGACGCGCGCGTGCTCCTCACCACCGGTATGGGCGCCGATCTCGAGACGCTCGGACCGATCCCACCGAACGTCCACGTGGAGCGCTGGGTCCCGCAGGCCGACGTGCTCGCGCACGCCGCGGCGGTGGTGTGCCACGGCGGATCGGGCACCACGATGGGCACGCTCGCCGCCGGCATTCCGCTGGTCGTGGTGCCGCTCTTCGCGGATCAGCCCGACAACGCGCGACGTGTGGCGGAGCTGGGCGCGGGCCTGAACGTCGAGCGCGACACGAACGCGATCCGCCTGGCGACGACCCGGGTGCTCGCCGAGCCCTCGTTTCGTCACCGGGCGCGGGCTCTGGCGGAGGAGATGGCCGCGCTCCCGCCGATCGATCGCGCTGTGGACGCGCTGGAAAAGGCCGCTCTGAAGTGACCCTCGGTCACGGTGCGACACACGCGCGCTCGAACAGCGTCACGGGCTCGGCCGGAATGTGCTTCAGCTCGGGCGTCACTTTCTCGAGCATGTAGATGACCTGGACCCGGTCGATCGGCGCGGTGCTGCACAGATATCGCGCGAGATAGGTCGGCATAGTCGGGATGGCGCCGTAGGTTCGTGAAGTATCGGCTCCAGCGAATATTTCGATAGTGCATCGGTCCCGAGTCCGGACGGGCATAGCTCAGCGGCTTGTTGGTCCAGAGATCGACCATCGTGCCATCGGGGTGATGTCCGGGGATGATGACCCACCCGTGCTCGAACGCCTCATCGCGCGAGCGAAAGAGGTACACGCCCCACCACTGGTCGAGGCGCAGCGCCTGCCCGATGCGGGTGACGGGGGCAGGGAGCAGATCGATGCTCGGCGCGACGGCGCGGACGTTGAGCGCGATCATGATCAGGATCAGCCCGACCAGCGGCACGCCCGCCAAGTGGCTCGAGACAGCGATCGGGCCGGGTTTTTCGGCGGAAAACAGCGCCAAAAGAGCGGCCGGCAGCAAGGGCAAGATGGCCGTCGTGCTCGCGAAAGGAAACGGCCCGAGCGAGAGAGAGGTGCCGATGCCGAGCTGCAGCGCGAGGAAGCTCAGCAGCCCGATCGCCCGGCAGGCCTGCGTCTTCACCGGTGAGACCAGGAGCAGCGCGCCGCCGATCTCGACGATCACCACGGAGAGCGTCATCAGTGATGCGAGCTGAGGAAAGTGGGTGACGAACGAAGCGAAGGGACGCGCGTAGTGCAGATCGGTTACGGCGAAATGGATCGCCGTCCCATCGTGCAGCCACTGCGCCCGGCTGAGCTTGTGGATGCCGGCGAACAGATAGAGCACGACGGGCTGGATGACGAGCGCAGCCGTTCCCACCGAGAGCACGCGCGTCGGTCCCGGATCAGATCGGCGCGCGTCGACCGACCACCGCGCGCCGAGCGGCGCGAACGCACCCCACAGGAGCAGCGCGTCGATCAAGGTATCGACCGACTGGGTGATGCCGATGTTCCGCGTCTGGATCGACACCATCAGGATCCACGTCGTGACTGTCACGATGCGGGTGCGAAAGCCGGCGATCAGAGCGATCGCGCTCGCCGCCGCTAGAACGAAGACGAACGTCGCCCAGCCCGTGCTGCCGCCGAGGAAGGCCGGCGAGTAGTGACCCTGCACGTACCCCGCGATCACCGCGTCCCGGGGCCATACTCCGGCGTCGGTATAGTGCGCGGTGAGATCGGCCGCCCGGCTCGCCAGATCGCCGAGCACCACGACGCCCAGCGCGACGCGAAAGATGGCCAGCGCGCGGACGTCCGCGCCGAAGACCCGGTCCAGCAGCCCGTCAGGCCTGATCGAGCTTGGCCAGCGCGGCACTCTCGGACTCCCATGTCGCCATCGTCCGCTCGAGCGCGCGCTTGGTGTCGTCGTAGGCCTTGCTCAGGTCGCGCGATCGCTGCGGGTCGGCGTGCGTCGCGGGATCGGCCAGCACCGCCTCGATCCGCACGATCTCCGCCTCGAGCTTGGTGATGTCGGCCTCCGCCTTCTGCACCCGCTTCTCGACGTTGTTCCGCGCCTTCTTGCGATCGTTCTCCTCGTGGCGCAGCCGCTGGCGCTCCTCCTTGCTGGAGGTGTCGCGCGGTCCCGCAGCCGGCCCTTCGGTCGAGCCGGCGGTCATCGTCAGCGGCGCCTGGCCCGCGCGAGACGGGACCGCGGCCTTGCTGGTGTCGCCGCTCGCGCGCCGCACGTCTTCGCCGGCGAGCCGATCGAGGTAGTCGGCGAGCGAGCCCGGATACTCCTCGACGATCCCGTCGTGCACGTCCCAGACCTTGGTCGAGAGGCGCCGCGCGAAGTCGAGGTTGTGGGAGACGAAGAGCAACGTGCCGTCGTAGCCCTCGAGCGACACGGTCAGCTTCTCGGCGGACTCGGTGTCGAGGTGGTTGGTCGGCTCGTCGAGAAGCAGCAAATTGCCTGGTTTTGCGAGCAATCGGGCCAGCGCCACCCGCGCCCGCTCGCCGCCGGAGAGCACGCCGATCGGCTTCTCGACGTCGTCACCGGAGAAGAGGAACGCGCCGCAGATCGCCCGCGCCTCGGTCTGCGACATGTCCGGCCGTGCGCGCCAGACCTCGTCGAGGATGGTGGCGTCGCGCTTCAGCACGTCGGCGTGGTGCTGCGCGAAGTACGAGAGATCGACGTTGTGGCCCAGCTTGATGTCGCCCTTTTGCGGCGTCAGCTCGCTCGCCAGGATCTTGAGCAGCGTCGTCTTGCCCGCGCCGTTGAGCCCGACGATCGCGATGCGCTCCCCGCGTCGCGCGGCGATCTTCACGTCGTTGAGCACCGGCTTGTTCGGCCCGTACGCGTGGGTCACGCCGCGCACCTCGATCGAGACCTCGCCCGATCGCGACACCGGCGGGAACACCAGCGAGACCTGCTTGCGCGCGCGCGGGACGTCCTCGCGCTCGTCGCGCAGCTTCTCGAGCTGCTTCGCCTTCGACTGCGCTTGCGACGCCTTCGACGCCTTGGCCTTGAAGCGCTCGACGAACGCCTCCAGATCCTTGGCCCGCGCGTCCTGCTTCTTGGCGCGGTTCTCGAGCAGCTCGAGCTCGAGCGCGCGCTGCACGAGGTAGTCGTCGTAGTTGCCTTTGTACGTGCGCAGCCCCTCCATCTCGAGCGACGCGACGCGCGAAACGTGGCGATTCAGGAACTCGCGGTCGTGGCAGATCAGCACCAGTGCGTGCGGGAAATCGCGCAAGAATACGTTGAGCCACTGCACCGAAGGCAGATCGAGATGGTTGGTCGGCTCGTCGAGCAAGAGCACGTCGGGCCCCATGAACAACAGCCCCGCCAGCGCCGCGCGCATGCGCCAGCCGCCGGAGAACGCGTCCATCGGCTTGTCGAGCTCCTCGTTCTTGAACCGCAAGCCGGCGAGGATGCTCTCGGCGCGGTGGCGGCCGTAGAGCTGCTCGAGGTCCATGAGCTCGCCGTGGTGCTCGGCCAGGCTCTGCGAGAGCTCGATCTGCTCATCAGGATTTGCGGTCTCGTGGAGCGCGGCCTCGATCTCCGCGAGCCGGGCCTCGACGTCCTTCTTGCGCGGCGCGTACGCCAGCACCGACTCGATCAGCGTGCCGGTGGCGACCTCGTTCAGCTCCTGCGGGAGGTAGCCGACGCGCGAGCCGCGGGCCCGGGTCACCCGGCCGCCGTCCGGAAGGATCTGACCGACGAGAATGCGCAGCAGCGTGCTCTTGCCGGTGCCGTTCGCGCCGATGATTCCCACGCGATCTCGCGGCTCGATGGCGAGCGTGGCGCCATCGAAGAGCGCCCGCCCCCGGAACTGGAGCTCGACGTCGTCAGCGACCAGGAGCGACATCCCGCCCGCCGTATCACGTCGATCACAGCATCGCACGGACTCGGTGTATGCTCCGGGGATGACCCGCCTCGCCGCTGCGCTCGCCTCGATGGCGTTGCTGACGGCGGTCGGGTGCTCCTTTGCGCCGTCGGCGCTCCAGCCGTCGGCCGCCGCGAACGACGCGACGGTGGGCGTCGATGCACCGCCCATCGGCCCCGATTTCCGGGACGCCGCGCCCCCGCCGGATGCGGGGACCCAGACCAGCACCCACGCTGACGCGGCGATCGCCATGGACGACGCCGGGGTCGAGGCGGACGCCGCCCCGAGCCTGGACGACGCGAGCGCCCCCGATGCCGCCGGCGGCGACGCGGGCCCGGCCAACCGTGACGCGAGCAGCGCCCTCCCCTACGTCCCATCGAACCTCGATCCGCGCGACGTCGAGCTGGTCGCGACGGCCATGCCCACGATCTCCGTCCCGAACGGCGGCGTGTGCTCGATTGACAGCACCGGCACCGGCGCGATCCAGGGCGACTGCGGGTCGAGCGCGCCGGCGTCCTTTCGGACTGCCCACATGCGCGATGGCTACGACGCGATGCTGGTCGTGTTGCGGTCGCTCGACGTCGCCGATCGCGGCGAGCTGCGGCTCGCGGGCGACCGGGTCATCATCTTCCTGGTGCAGGGCAACGCTACGATCGACGGGCTCGTCGAGGCCGGCGGGCGCGGCGCCACGATGGGGCCGGGCCAGAGCCGCGGCTGCGGGCTCTCGGCCGGCGCAGCGGGGCGAAACGAGCAGTCGGGCGGCGGCGGCGGCGGCGGATCCTACGGCACGGACGGCTCTCCCGGCCGCGCGTCTGGGCTCGGCGCAGCGCGAAGCCCGGGCGGTCGCGCCGGCACGTTACCCACACCGCCGATCGATCCCTTGCGCGCGGGCTGCCCAGGCGGCGCGGGTGGAGATGCGACCGCCATGCTCAACGGCGGGAGCATCGGCGGCCTCGGCGGAGGCGGAGGCGGAGGGGTCCAGATCAGCAGCGGCGCGCGTCTGCGTGTCACCGGCAGCCGCTTCCGAGGCGGCAGCATCCAGGCCGGCGGCGGGGGCGGAGGCGGCGGGCACTCGCGCGGAGGCGGAGGCGGAGGCGGAGGCGCGGGCGGCACGATCGTCCTCGAGGCCGTGGACCTCGAGATCGGAGAAAACACCGCGGTCTCCGTCAATGGCGGCGCGGGCGCCGAGGGCGGCAGCGGCGTGAACTACAACGGCACCACCGGCAACGGCGGCGACGGTGATGATGCCCAGGAGGGCTTCGACCTCGCACAGACGAACGCTCAGGTGATCTCGGGAGGCGACGGCGCCGCGGGCGCGACGATCGAGGCCGCGGCGACGCTGGGCAGCGAAGGCAGCCCCGCGGGCAACCCGAGTAATGACAACACCCATGGCGGCGGCGGCGGCGGCGGCGGCGGCGGCCTCGGTCGGATCAAGCTCCGCGGGATCATGTGCGATCTCGACCCGGACGCCGAGGTGTCGGGCGTCATCGAATCGACTTGCCCTCCCTGACGTCAGATCGAGTGACCGATGGTCGCCGCGAAGCGGCGCCCGAGGTAACCAGAGGCACGCGAAGCGGTCCGGTGGTAACTTGCCCGCGTCGTGACCGTTAGATAGGCACTCCGCTCCCTACACGAAAGAGGTTCGAGATGAAGTTGTTCAACGGACTCACCGCCGGCGTTTCGCTGGCCGCTTTGATGGCTCTGACCACCCCGGCTCAGGCCAAGCAGCTCCTCGCCAGCGAGAGCCTCGACAACGGCTACGGCCAGGCCCAGCCCACAGGCGACCCGAAGAAGAAGGACAAGAAGAAGGACAAGGACAAGGACAAGGAGGCTCACTGCGGCGCCGATAAGGGCAAGCACGAGGGCGCGTGCGGCGGTGACAAGAAGGACGGCGACGGCGACCACAAGGGCGACAAGGAAGGCAGCTGCGGCGAGGGATCCTGCGGCTGAAACGTGACGGTTTCCAGGTCGGCCTCGGCTACCGGCGCGCGCTGCACTCCGCGTTGATGGAGGCGCCCGCCGGAGCGGTCGATTTCGTCGAGCTCGCGCCCGAGAACTACGTCGGCTCGGGCGGCCAGTGGCGCCGCCGGCTCGACGCGATCCGCGAACGCTACCCCGTCCTCACCCACGGGCTGTCCCTCTCGATGGGAGGGGAGGCCCCCTTCGATCCTTCTTTTCTCGCTGCGGTCGCCGGCTTTTTGCGCGACGTCGAGAGCCCCTGGCACTCCGATCATCTCTGCTGGTCGAGCACCGAGGAGACCCACTTCCACGAGCTGCTCCCGATCCCGTTCACGCGGAAGAACCTCGAGCGCGTCGTCGCGCGCGTGAAGCACGTGCAGAACATGATGCCGGTGCGGTTCGCGATCGAGAACGTCTCGGCCTACGCGCGCCACGCCGAGGACGAGATGTCCGAGGCCGCGTTCGTGCGTGAGGTGGTGGAGCAGAGCGGCTGCGCGCTGCTCCTCGACGTCAACAACGTGTTCGTGAACAGCCAGAACTTCGGCGGCAACGCGTGGAGCACGCTGGCCGAGCTGCCGCTCGAGTCGGTGGTGCAGATCCACATCGCCGGATTTTCGCGCGAAGCGCCCGATCTGGTGATCGACACGCACGGCGCCGCGATCGACGAGGGCGTGTACGGGCTGCTGACGGCGGCGCTCGCGCGCACCGGCCCGGTGCCGGTGCTGCTCGAGCGCGATCACGACATCCCGGCGTTCGAGGTGCTCGCCGCGGAGATCGAGCGCATCCGCGCGATCGGCCGTGAGGTGCTGGGGTGAGCTCTTTTTCGCGCTACCTGCTGAGCGCCGTCGACGAGGCCGCGCCCTTTCCGCGCGCCGACGTGTATCGCCGCCTGGTGCGCGCGAACCTGCGCACGGTGATCGACAATGCCTTTCCAGTGACGCGCGCGATCCTCGGCGATCGCTGGGCCGCGCTGGCTGACTCCTTCCTCGACGCGGGCGGTCCGAGCACGCCGCTCTATCGCGAGGTGCCGGGCGACCTGGTGGCGTGGGCGCAGGTCGCGGAGGAGCCGTACGCGGACCTCCTGCACTACGAGTGGCTCGAGCTCGTCGCGGCGCGTCACCCCGCGGACATCGACGCGCTCCCCGAAACTCAGCCACGTCCGCGTGGCGCGGATGGACGGGTAGGGTCCGGCTTTGCCGGCCATGGGACCCGTCCTGGTTCCGCACCACGTCCGCGTGGCGCGGATGGACGGGTAGGGTCCGGCTTTGCCGGCCAT